>FLNU01001252.1_pt1 | contig 23017 bp, 1 predicted proteins | sample 1140361 | NCBI WGS metagenome assembly FLNU01 (sample SAMEA3878206, study PRJEB12797) | bioreactor metagenome | biome: Moose rumen | place: Sweden | collected 2011-10 | reverse complement strand
GGAAATAATACGCTTGTCGGTGGTAAAGGCAATGATACCATTTACACGAGCGGCAACGGCAACTTGATTCAGTACGCATCGGGCGACGGTAATGACGTTATCGTCGGACTCAGCGGCGATGATTCCATTCAAATTACCTCCGGCACAATCAGCAAGTCTGTAAAGAGCGGTAAAAATATGGTCTTTGCAGTAGGCTCAAGTTCAATCACCATTAAAGATATAGGCGATAATGAATTCCAGATTAATGACGGCGTAATTACTATTAAAGAACCGCCTGAAGCAATAACACTTACTTCCAGCGCAGATACTTATGTCAACACTACCGACGCTGAAACGATTTATGCAGTTAAAGGTAATGATACAGTTACGAATACTGCAAACAATGTTTATATTGACGGCGGCGAAGGCAATGACAAGATCAGCTTGGGCGCAGAATATGGAAATAATACGCTTGTCGGTGGTAAAGGCAATGATACCATTTACACGAGCGGCGAAGGCAACTTGATTCAGTATGCATCCGGCGACGGCAACGACGTTATTGTCGGACTCAGCGGCGACGATTCTATTCAAATTACTGAAGGCACAATAAGCAAGACCGTAAAGAGCGGCGACGATATTGTATTCACTGTAGGCTCTGGAAAGATAACGGTTAAAGGCGGAGTTGCATTGGCTCTGCAGGTTACTGACGGTGTAATTACGCCCAGTGTACCGCCTGAACCTATTACGCTTTCTTCAAGTGCAGATAAATATACCAATGCCGAAAATGAGGCAACTATTTACGCTGTTGCAGGTAATGACACCGTTATTAATACGGCTAATGACGCCTTGATTTACGGCGAAGCAGGTAATGACAAGATAAGCTTAAGTGCAGAGTCTGGAAATAATACGTTGGTCGGCGGAGCTGGCAACGATACCATTTATACAAACGGCAACGGCAACTTGATTCAGTATGCGGCAGGCGACGGCAAGGATACAATCGTTGGACTCAGCGGCGATGATTCTATCCAAATTACTTCGGGAACAATCGCAAAGTGGGCTAAGAGCGGCGCAAATGTAGTTGTAACAGTCGGATCGGGGACTTCCAATGTTATCACCATTAAAGACGGCGCAAGCATGAACTTGCAAATTACTGATGATTTAATTACGCCGGGTGTCGGTCCTGTACCCATTACACTTACAACAGGCGCAGATAAATATACCAATACTTCCGCTGATGCGATTATTTCCGCTGATGCAGGTAATGATACAGTCATCAATACTGCAAATAACGTTTATATTGACGGCGGCAAAGGTAATGATAAGATCAGCTTGGGCGCAGAATCTGGAAATAACACGCTTGTCGGCGGTATAGGTGCTGATACGATTTACACCAACGGCAACGGCAACTTGATTCAATATGCCTCAGGCGACGGCAAAGACAGTATCTATGGTTTCCAAGGCGACGATTCAATTCAAATTACGTCAGGAACTATCTCAAATTATCTCTGGAACTTAAACATTAACAGCTGGATTGTAACGGTCGGTACGGGAACTTCTAATGTTCTCACGATAAAAGGTAACGATGATAATAGTGATGTTCTCATCGAAACTGGTACTAATTTGATTGCAGCGAACGTTAAAAAACCTATAGTTTACAGCATAACCCTTACTTCTGGAAAAGATAACTATGTAAATAATAGTTCTAAGACAACGATTTACGGTGTAGCAGGCAATGATACAATCACTAATACCGGAGCCTCCGCAGTTATCAACGGCGGCGCAGGGGCTGACAGCCTTATTAATAATGCAGATGAAGTTACGCTTTTGGGCGACGCAGGTAAAGATACTATTTACAGCGCAGGTAACAGCGTATTGATTAACGGCGGCGCAGATGCTGACAAAATTAGCCTTTCCGCTGATTCTGAAGATGCAACTATTATTGGCGGAGCCGGAGCTGATACCATTTACACCAACGGTAAAGGCAACTTGATTCAATACGCCAACGGCGACGGCAACGATGCCATTTCCGGTTTTGGCGGCGATGATTCTATCCAAATTACCTCCGGCACAATCAGCAAGTCTGTAAAGAGCGGTAGCAATATGGTCTTTGCAGTAGGCTCAAGTTCAATCACCGTTAAAGATATAGGCACTAATGAATTCCAGATTAATGACGGCGTAATTACTATTAAAAAACCGCCTGAAGCAATAACACTTACTGGAAGCGCAGATACTTATGTCAACACTACTGACGCTGAAACAATTTACGCAGTAGCAGGTAATGATATAATCACAAATACGGGCGAAGCTGCCTACATCGATCTTGGCGCAGGTAACGATAAATTAACGAATAGTGCTAACGAACTCACTATAGTCGGCGGTGCTGGCAACGATACCATTTACACAAGCGGCAATGACGGTTATATTGAAGTCGGCGCGGGCGCAGATAAGATCAGCTTGGACAGCACGGCTACCAACAATACCATTGTAGGCGGCGCAGGTGCTGATACCATTTACACTAACGGTAACGGCAACTTGATTCAATACGCCTCAGGCGACGGCAAAGACAGTATTATTGGTTTCGGCGAAAATGATTCCATTCAAATTACGGCGGGATCAATCACAAGTACAGCAAAGAGCGGCGCAAATGTTTTGGTTACAGTCGGCTCGTCTTCCAATGTTATCACCATTAAAGACGGTGCAAATATGAAGTTGCAAATTGCCGACGATTTAATTACATCGGTTGAGCCTCTTGTACCCATTACACTTACAACAGGAGCAGATAAGTATAACAACACAGCCAATGAGGCGACGATTTATGCAATTGGCGGCAATGACGTTGTAGAAAACTCCGGCAAGAGTATTTTAATCTACGGCGGCGCAGGTGATGACAAGATTACCAATACCGGCAACGAAGCAATAATTTACGGCGAAGCAGGCAATGACACGATTAATACCGAAGGCAACAGCATTTTGGTGGACGGCGGCGTAGGCGCAGATAAAATCAGCTTGGGCAGTGATGTTATTAATGCAACGGTTATCGGCGGTGCTGGCAACGATACAATTTACGGCAATGAAAATGCAGTGCTTTATCAATACGCATCAGGCGACGGCAACGATTACATTTCTGGCTTTACGACAAATGACACGTTGCAGTTGACAAGCGGAACTTACAGCTCATTGTCTACAGACGGCGAAAATGCCATTTTGAAGATTGGCTCCGGCTTAGTTACACTCAATGGCGTAGGTGATGATGTAGTAAACGTTGAAATTAATGGAGCTATTACTTCAATTGACTTCAGTGGAATTATTCCTACAGGAGTCAGCTTGAATGCGGCAGGAACTACAATGAATGTCAGCACTAAGTTCACGGGCAACAAAATCGATTTGACGAAGTGGAAAGGTACAGACGATGTCATAAGAGTTAATGCGTCGGTACTCAGTGCAGGCGTCGAAATTATCGGCAACGGTAATGACAATTCGATGACCGGCGGCAAGGGCGATGACACAATCTACGGCGGTTCAGGTTCAGATACGCTTTACGGCGGCAACGGCAGTGATGTATTTGTTTATGCCAAAGGCGACGACGTCATTAAGGATTACACGGCAAACAAAGATAAAATTATGCTCGCGGAAGATGTTGAATTCTCCGGCACTTACGAAAATGAAAACGATTTGATTATCAAGACGAATCAAGGCGAATTGACAATCAAGAATGGTATCAGCAAGACCTTGACGATTGTCAACTACGAAGGCAACGGAATTGATACTTCTTCCGAAATCAGCTACTTGATTGAAGATGACAACCTCCTCACCAATGACGCGCAAATTTCTGAGATAACGGAGATTAGCGATACAAATTACAGCGCAGGTAAGATAGAAGATTCTGCAAGCTATGGCAATCTTACAAATGATACGCTTGCGGCGGTTTACACTTACAGCGACAAGAAATAAATCTGCGCGGGAAATTCAGAAGGTTGAGGTATAAAATTGCTTAATCCTTAATCTTATGATATAAAATTTATACAAAAAATTGGTGCTCTCCTTAAAAATGGGAGGGCACTTTTTTTAATCAAAATTCGATAAAAAATTTTGATTGAAATATTTTTTTATAATTCTCCTTCTTTTTTCTTGATAAATGCGTAAAAGATACGATATAATTGTTAAAAAATTTTAATTATTTGTTTTGTGGTTAAAAAATTTTTATAAAGTTTTTGGTAATGTATTGGTCAACAAAATTTAAGGAGGAGGTTATTATGCGCAATTTAAAATTTAAAATCCAGCTTTTCGCCGTAAACGGCACTTCGGGAAATGATTCCCTAACCAACACTACAGATAATACTACGATTTACGGTTATGCTGGTAATGATACTATTCGCAATTACGGTGATGATGTTTCTATTTCCGGCGGCAATGACAATGATTCTATTTACAATGACCATAGTCAAGTTGTTATTTTAGGCGAAGCAGGTAATGATTATATTTACAATGATGATGATACGGGAAGAGAAAGAACTCCCGATCTTGTTAATCCTTATAAGGAAAGCTATGGCTACGCGGTAAGCATATTTGGAGGAGAAGGCTCGGACACAATTTATAATGCTCGTGGTAGCAAAGATTATATAAATGGTGAGGAAGGTAATGATTCAATTTATGGATATGGCGTTTCGTCTAATACCATTGAAGGAGGTATGGGCAACGATATTATAACCTTTTCCTCAATAAGCGAAAGCACCATAAGCGGTGGTACGGGTGACGATACTATTAATGCACTGTACAATAGCAAAAATTCTATTTCAGGTGGCGATGGAAACGATTTAATCAGTGTAACAGCGGCTGAAATTTATGCCTCTAGTAATTTTGTTTATATGACAACAATTACTGGTGGAAAAAATTCAGACACAATTTACAACGACGCTAAAACCAGTGGAAATGTAATCATTGCAAATATTTATCAGTACGCAACAGGCGACGGCAATGATATTATCTTCGGTTTCAATAGCAATGACACATTACAAATTACATCTGGAAGTGTCAGCAATGCAACAACAAGCGGCAATGACGTTATCTTTACGGTTGGCAACGGTACAATTACGCTTAAGGATAAGGCGGGCGAAATTATCAACTACAAAGTCGGTAATGGTGCTTTGCAGTCAACAGTTATAAACAATTTGGAGGTTTTGGGTATGGCTACATCAGATTATATTTACAATACTCTAAGCGGCGCGACAATTCAAGCTCTTGCCGGAAATGACACTATAGAAAATACCGGCATAAGCGTTAAAATTTATGGCGGCGACGGTAATGACTCCGTGAAAAACTATTTGGGTTCTAACGCTAAGATTTACGGCGATGCGGGTGCTGATATTATTAACAATGAACAAGCATCGTACACTACAATCGACGGCGGTTCCGGTAACGATTCTATTTCCAACTATTCGAGTAAATACGTTTCAATAAACGGCGGTTCAGATGACGATTACCTTCTTAATAACGTTGGCGGTAGCAATTCAACGATAACCGGCGGTGAAGGTAACGATACTATTTGGAATGACGCAGAAAGCGTAAAGGCTTACGGCGGGGCGGGCAATGACAGTATTTGGAACGGCGGAAACAATGCTTTGATACTCGGAGAAACCGGTAATGATTCTATTGAGAATAGCACTACCGGCTATAATACTACAATCGACGGCGGTGCTGATAACGACTCCATTACTAACTATGCCGCGAATGTCACGATAAACGGCGGCGGCGGTGCAGATACTATTAAAAGCTATGGTGATAATGCCAAGATAGACGGCGGTGCTGATAATGATAAGATTTGGAACAGTGGCAGTAATGCCTCAATATTCGGCGGCGCGGGGAATGATTCTATGGAAAATTGGAATGGTAATACTATAATCGACGGCGGCGACGATTCCGACTCTATTACTAACTGGGGCGAAAATACCACGATAAGCGGCGGCGCAGGTGATGATAGCATTGAGAACAATGCCGCTGAAGTCTTGATTAAAGGTGATGAAGGCGATGATTACATTGCCAGTTATCAAGATGCGGATAATGTTACGCTTTCAGGCGGTGACGGTAATGATTTCCTTTTCAGCAACGGCGCAAGTCCTCTGTTGATTGGCGGGGAAGGTGATGACACTTTAGATGCCGCCGGTGACGACGCTACACTTGATGGCGGCTCCGGTGATGACAAAATTTCAAACTTGGGAAAATCCGGTGTTTACATTACAGGCGGCGACGGCAACGACTCTATTTATAATAATGAAATGCACTGGAGCAATTCTGAAGGAGAATCAGGAATCGATTATCCCGAAAATGCAACGATACTTGGCGGCGATGGTAACGATTACGTTGAAAATGCCGGTGAAAGTGCTCAAATTGACGGCGGCAGCGGTGACGATTATATTTTTAATGAAGGCAATTATTCAACGATAAACGGCGGCGACGGCAACGATACCATTTCGCTTTCACAAAATGCATATGGCATTTTCATTAACTACGCACAAGGCGACGGCAACGATGTTATCTTGGATTACAATTCCGATACGTTAATTAATATAACTTCTGGAAGTGTCAGCAGTGCCTCGCTTAACGGTAATGACGTTGTCTTGACTGTAGGCAAAGGTACACTCACCGGTACAATTACGCTGAAAGATAAAGTTGGCGAGGAGATTTATTACGTTGAAAACGGCTATTCTAAAGCAACTGTTGTACATAATTTAAATATCTTCGGCACTTCGGGCAATGATACTATTTCAAATTCTCTTGAAGATGCTACGATTAATGCACTTGAAGGTAATGACTATATTGTAAGCTTTGGTCAACCACGTGTATACATAAACGGCGGCGAAGGCAACGATTCTATTTTCAATGATGCAATGAATTACTGGAACACTGATGGATCATCAGTGATTTTGCGTCCCGACAATTCCACGATACTTGGCGGCAACGGTAATGATTATATTATAAATGACGGTGAAAATTCTCAAATTGACGGCGGCGCAGGTGCTGATTATATTGTTAATTTCGGTGCTTATTCAACGATAAACGGCGGCACAGGAGAAAATACCCTCGTTAATTGGGAAAGTGGTCCTAATGTTTTGATTAACGGCGGTTCAGACAATGATTTAATTTATAACTATACTTCAGAATCAGAAGGTACTCTTATTGCGAACTCCACAATTAACGGCGGAGACGGCAATGATACAATAAGTAATGAAGCGGCATACGTTAAAATTTACGGCGACGCAGGTAACGATGTAATTCTCAATAACAATAGTGCAAATTACGTTACAATTAATGGCGGTGTCGGCGATGATACGATTGAGAATTACGGTTCAAGCGTTATTATCTATAGCGGTGACGGAAATGACAGCATAATTAATAACAGCGGAAATGATGGTACAATATCCGGCGGCGCAGGTAACGATACAATTTCCTTTGCAAGTGACAGCTCTAACAATGTTATTGAGTATGCCGAAGGCGACGGCAACGATATTATCTTAGGTTTCAAGGATAATGACACATTGCATATAACGTCGGGAAGTGTAAGTAATGCAACAACAAGCGGCAATGATGTTATTTTGACTGTAGGCAATGGTACAATCACATTGAAGGATAAAGCCGACACGACGATTTATTACAAGCTCGGCAATGGTAATCTGCAATCCACCGTTATAAACAGGTTGGATATTTTCGGAACAGCCGCTGCAGACACAATTACTAAGAGTGTTGACGGTGCAACAATCCAAGCCTTTGAGGGTAATGACTTTATTAAGAATCACGGCGCAAATGTCCAAGTTTACGGCGGCGACGGTGCAGACACTATTATAAATGCCGAAGCTTACGGGCAAGCGGTATATGCTCCCAACACCACAATCGACGGCGGCTTGGGCAACGATTCTATTTTAAATTATCAGAGCAGTAATGTTTCCATAATAGGCGGAGACGGTAACGATTATATTTTTAATGATGATGGAGCTACCTATTCCACATTGAACGGCGGAGAAGGAAATGATACTCTTTGGAATGATGCACAGAGCGTTTTAATGAACGGTGGTGCAGGCAACGATTACATTTACAATTCCAGTTCAAATGGGAAGATTTTGGGGGACGCAGATAACGATACAATCGAAAGCTGGGGTAGTAATAACACGATAGACGGCGGCACGGGCGATGACTCCATTGTAAATCACGGTAGCAATATTGTTTACGGCGGCGACGGTGTCGATTCAATATTTAATTCCGGTGAAAACTCGACGATATATGGCGGGGCAGGTAACGATACAATTACTAATGGCTACTCCGACAATTTTAGAAATGGAAAAATATTTGGTGAAGACGGCGACGATTACATTGAAATACATTATGCCGGTACTATTACAGCTGACGGCGGCGCAGGTAACGATAGCATAATTGGTAGTTCTGGATATTCTTCATATAACGCCGGAAGTGATAATGACTTTATAAGCTTAGCGGGCGATGCCAATACCATTATGGCGGGTGACGGCGACGACACCATAATAACCTATGAGTCCTTCTATTATACTTCAATCAATGGCGGCGCAGGTAATGACAGCATATCTAATACTCATAACAACGCCACAATCGAAGGCGGAGACGGTGATGATAGCATTCAAAATTGGGGCGCAAACGTTCAAATTTACGGCGGCGCGGGTGATGATTTTATTGAAAATCATAGTAGTAATGCTACAATCGACGGCGGCACAGGTAATGATACCATTAATGCCAATGGTGATAATTCGCAGTTGATAAGATACGCCAATGGCGACGGAAACGATATTGTTTACGGTTTCAAGGCTAGCGACACATTGCATATAACGTCGGGAAGTGTAAGCAGTGCCTCAATCAACGGCAATGACATTATCTTTACTGTTGGCAACGGTACAATTACGTTGAAAGACAAGTTAGGTGAAACGATTTATTACAAAGTTGGTAATGGCTCATTGCAATCAACCCTTCCGCGCGATATTCTCTTAACTTCCGACAATGATTACCTTTCCAATTCTCTTGAAGGTGCAACCATACAAGCCCTTGCGGGAAATGACACGATAGAGAATTTCGGCGCAAGCGTTGTTGTTTACAGCGGCGAAGGCAACGACTCAATTCATAACACGGGCGCAAGCGTTAAAATTTACGGAGACGCTGGCAACGATACTCTTGAAAATTGGGGCGGCGCAAATGTGCTGATAGTAGGCGGCGAAGGCAACGACAGCATTTTAAACCGCGATTCAGAAGCTAAAAACTCCACAATCGATGGCGGCGCGGGCAATGACATTATGGTAAACTACGGCTCTAATAATGTCGCTATTATTGGCGGTGAAGGTAACGATAAAATAGATAATGACGGCGGAAACAATGTTACAATCGACGGCGGTTCAGGTGATGACAGTATTAACAATATAAGCGCGGAAAATGTCTATATAAATGGCGGAGACGGAAATGATTCGATTGTAAACTGGGAATCGTACACCACAATAGACGGCGGAGCTGGTAATGATTCGATTGGAAACTGGAATGCCGAACATTCTTATATTACAGTAAATGCCGGCGACGGTGATGATTCGATTGGAAGTTCTTCACAGTACGTTTTGATAAACGGCGGGGCTGGTAGTGATACAATTTACAGTGCTTCCGATGGCGGTAATGTTACAGTCAACGGCGACGCGGGCGATGATTTTGTAAACAATTACGCAAGCAATGCGACAATCGACGGTGGCGAAGGCAACGATTATATTTTAAATGATGGCGGAAATAATGTCTCTGTCAATGCCGGAGTCGGGCATGATAAGTTCCAAAATACCGGTAATAGTGTTACGGCTGATATGGGCGACGGTTGCGATAAAGTTTGGAATACCGGATCTAATGTTGTTATCAATCTTGGAGAAGGCGGAGACTTTGCCGCAAATGAAGATTCGGCAACCAATGTTAAAATCAACGCAGGCGACGGCGACGATTTAATTCACAATCACGGCAAAAATTCGACGATAAGCGGTGGCGCAGGCAACGATACTCTTTACAATGATAATTCTGAGATACTGGTGAACGGTGATGAAGGTAATGATGTAATAATCAGCGGTCATTACGGTCCGGGCGTTGTCCACTATGAAACTTATAATGCTGAAATTGAACACGCCGACCTTGCAACTCTTGCCGCTGATGATTCTTCTGAAGCTACCGAAACTACAAATGTCACAATCAACGGCGGTAAAGGTGATGACTCCATTGCACTCGGCAGTAAGACTTCTAACCAACTGATTCAGTATGCTAACGGCGACGGTAACGATATTATTTTCGGTTTCAAGGCTAGCGATACTTTACATATAACGTCGGGCAGTGTAAGCAGTGCATCACTTAACGGCAATGATGTTATCTTCACGGTCGGCAACGGTACAATAACGCTGAAAGACGCAATAGGAATTTCTATTAACTACAAGCTGGGTAATGGTGCTTTGCAGTCAACTCTCCCGCGCTACATTCTCTTAACTTCCGACAATGATTACCTTTCCAATTCTCTTGAAGGTGCAACCATACAAGCACTTGAAGGCAATGATACCATAGAAAATTACAGCGCAAGTGTTGTAGCTTACGGCGGGACAGGTAATGATTCGATTAATAATTATGGCTCAAATGTAATTATAAATGGCGGCGACGGCAACGACACTGTTAAAAATGAAGGTTCTAATACTGCAATATACGGCGGCGCAGGTAATGATTCTGTTCACAATTCCGGCGTAAACATTAGTTTAAATAGTGTTGTTTACGGCGAGGATGGCGACGATTACCTTAGCAATGAAGCTACAAATATCACAATGGACGGCGGCGCGGGTAATGATATTATTTCTAATTATAGTTCCGGTCAAGGTGTTTCAATTAACGGCGGCGCAGGTAACGACAGCATTTTAAATTATGGCGAAAATGACACCACAACTATAGCGGGTGGCTTGGGTGATGATACGATATATGCTGATGGTTCATCGCAGTTGGTAAGATATGCCTCAGGTGACGGCAACGATATTATCTTCGGGTTCGGAGATAATGACACGCTTAATATTACGTCGGGCAGTATCAGCAATGCAACCACCAAAGGCAATGATGTTATCTTAACAGTCGGTGACGGTACAATTACGCTTAAGGATAAAGCGGGCGATACGCTCAATTACAAAGTCGGAGATGGTGCTTTGCAGTCGACGGTTATACATCGTCTGGATATTTTCGGAACAGCAAATGCAGATTATATTTCTAATTCTCTTGACAATGCGACGATTAATGCGCTTGCCGGTAATGATAACATTTACAATTACGCCGATAAAGTTTTAGTTGAATTGGGAGACGGCTGGGATTACTTAAACAACGAAGGCGGCAAAAACCTTACAATTAACGGCGGCTTAGGCAATGACCAAATTGTAAATTACTCAAAAACCGTATGGAATGATAGCATTGACGATTATGAGGTTGTATCCCCCGACAATGCGATAATTCTCGGCGGAGAGGGTTCTGATACCATTGACAACGCAGGGAATAATTCCTCAATCACCGGCGGTGCTGGCAAAGATTATCTTACCAACAGCGGCAACAATACAACGATTGACGGCGATGCGGGTAATGATGATATTAACAACAGCGGCTCTAATGTTTTAATTAACAGCGGCGAAGGTAACGATTACATTTATAATCAAGGCGCAAACGTTACAATAAACGGTGGCGCAGGCAACGACACAATTAGTAATGAAGGAGACAATCTTTCCAATGTTACAATCGATAGCGGCGCAGGGGACGATTCTATACGCAACTTTATCTCGAATACTTCCATAAACGCCGGAGATGGTAACGACATCATTGAAAATTATTTAAGTACAAATGTCACGATAAACGCAGGAGTCGGCAACGATACAATTATTAACGGTACGGATTCATCGTGGGGAAGTGGAGACAGCCTTTCTATCGACGGCGGCGAAGGTAACGATTACATTTATAATTGGACAGGCGCAAACGTCACAATCAGCGGCGGCAAAGGCAATGACACTATTTCACTTTCAAGCAACGCCAGCAATAATGTTATTCAGTATGCAGAAGGTGACGGCACTGATATTATTTACGGTTTTGGAACGAATGACATTTTGCAAATTACGTCCGGAAGTTTAATAAATGCGTCGCTTAGAGGCAATGATGTTGTCTTGACTGTCGGCAAAGATAGCATTACGCTGAAAGAAAAGGTCGGCGAAACGATTTATTACAAAGTTGGCGATGGTGAATTACAAACAATTCGCCCGCTGGATATTTTCGGAACTACCGGCAATAACAACATTGAAAATACTCTTGAAGGCGCAATTATTCACGCACTTGCAGGTAATGATACCATTAACAATTCCAAAGACAATGTTCAAATTTACGGAGACGCAGGTAAAGATAAAATTTACAACGGTTACGCTAATAATGTTTTGATTGACGCCGCAGACGGCGATGATCTTATAGAAAATTCAGGTGCAAGTGTTACCGCTTGTGCCGGTGCAGGTAATGATACCATTTACAATTCCGGAGAGGCGTCTTATGCGTTGCTTGATTCCGGTGCAGGTAATGATGTAATCAATTTGAATACTGGTCATTGGAGTACATTGATTGGCGGCGCGGGTAATGATACTATTTCCATTTCAAGCAGTGCTTCCGACAATGTCATTAAGTACGCCTCAGGTGACGGCAATGATATTGTCTACGGTTTTGGAGACAATGACACATTACAAATTACCGAAGGCAGTATAAGTAGCGCATCGCTTAAAGGCAATGATGTTATCCTGACTGTCGGCAAAGATTCAATCACCGGTACAATTACACTTAAAGACAAAGTCGGCGAAACGATTTATTACAAAGTTGGCAATGGTGAATTACAAACAATTCGCCCAATGGATATTTTCGGCACTTCAGGCAATGACAAAATTGAAAATACTCTTGAAGGCGCAATTATTCACGCCCTTGCAGGTAATGACACTATTAACAATTCTAAAGACGGTGTTCAAATTTACGGCGACGCAGGCAAAGATAAAATTGATAATTATGGTCACAACGTCACGATAAACGGCGGTGCTGGCGACGATACCATTTACAATAACGATACCACTTACAACTTGATTCAGTATGCGGCAGGAGACGGCAACGATATTATTTACGGTTTCAATACTGATACAACCATACAAATCACGTCGGGCAGTATCAGTAGCGCATTGCTTAACGACAATGATGTTATCTTGACAGTCGACAAAGGTTCAATAACCGGTACAATTACACTGAAAGATAAAGTTGGCGAGACGATTTATTACGTTGAAAACGGCGATCCTAAATCAATCGTTGTAACCATTAATCCTGAACCTGTACCAATTACCCTTAAGTCAAGTGCAGATAAATATACCAACGCAGACGCTGAGGCAACAATTTATGCAGTTGGCGGTAATGACAGCATTACAAACAGCGGAGCTTCTGCGATTATAGACGGCGGGGCAGGTGCTGATAAACTTACTAACTCTGCTAATGAAGTTACGCTTTTGGGCGGCGCGGGTAATGATACCATTTATAGCACGGGTAACAATATCTTGATTGACGGCGGCGCAGATAACGATAAGATTAGCATTTCAAGCGACTCAGAAGATGTGACGATTATCGGCGGTACAGGAAATGATTCAATTTACTTAAATGATAATGCGCAGTTGATTCAGTATGCAGAAGGCGACGGCAATGATTTTATCTTTAAGCTTAGCAAGGGAGATTCAATTCAAGTTACGGCGGGTTCAATCGCCGCAACGGCATTCAGCGGCTCTAATGTTATTTTGACCGTCGGCAGTAACAAACTTACTCTTAATGGAATTAAGGGCGAAGATTTCTATATCAAAGATAATGTCTTCATTATGGACAGAGAACCTATTCCTACAGTTTATGCTAATCCTTCGGCTGATAACAGTTATAATGGTGCAGTAATAATCGGAAATTCCGGCTCAGGTACAATTAAAAATTCCGGAAACAACGTAACTCTCTCTGCAGGCGCAGGCAATGACAAGATTGTTGATAGCGGCAATGAGACTACAGTAAGAGGCGACGCAGGCAAGGATACTATCCTTTCAAGCGGTAATGATGTCTTGATTGACGGCGGTGCAGATGCCGATAAAATCAGCTTGGGTACTGATGTTATCAATGCAACGATAATCGGAGGTAAGGGTAATGATTCGATTTACCTCAATGAAAACGAACAACTCGTTCAGTACGCGGCGGGCGACGGCAAAGATACCATTTATAACTTTAGCAAAGGCGATTCTGTACAAGTTACGTCCGGCACAATTCGCACTTCAGTAGTTAGCGGTTCTTCTGACAGAATCTTCTATGTTGGCGAAGGCACAAGCAACGGCATTGTAATTAAAGACGGCGCAAAAATGGATTTGCAAATTACTGACGGTGTAATTACGCCCAGTGAACCACTTGTGCCAATTACTCTTACTACAGGCGCAGATAAATATGCAAATACAGATGCAGATGCAACGATTTACGCGATTGCAGGCAATGACACTGTTACGAATACTACAAACAATGTTTATATTGACGGCGGCGCAGGCAATGACAAGATTAGCTTAAGCACAAATGTCGGAAATAACACATTGGTCGGCGGCAAAGGCAACGATACCATTTACATTAACGGCAACGGCAATTTGATTCAATACGCGACAGGAGACGGTAAAGACACAATCGTTGGTTTCGGCGAAAGTGATTCAATTCAAATTACGTCAGGAACAATCACAAAGACGGCAAAGAGCGGCGCAAACTTGCTGGTAACAGTCGGCTCGGGTACTTCCAATGTCATAACCATTAAAGACGGCGCGAAGATGAAATTACAAATTGATAACAATGTTATTACGCCGGATATTAAAGAACCTAGGACGCTTACTTCCGGCGCAGATAAGTATAATAACACTGAAGCAGATGAAATGATTTATGCGATTGGCGGTAATGATGTTGTCACGAATATTGCAAACAATGTTTATATTGACGGCGGCGCGGGCAATGACAAGATCAGCTTAAGCGCAGAGTCTGGAAATAATACGCTTGTCGGTGGTAAAGGCAATGATACGATTTACACGAGCGGTAAAGGTAACTTAATTCGTTATGCGTCGGGCGATGGCAATGACGTTATTTTTGGACTCGGCGGCGATGATTCAATTCAAATTACGTCGGGAACAATCAGTAAGTCTGCAAAGAGCGGCAAGGAAGATATGGTGTTCACTGTAGGCACCGGAAAGATAACGGTCAAAGGCGGAGTTGCGTTGGCATTGCAAGTTACTGACGGTGTAATTACGCCCAGTGTACCGCCTGAACCCATTACGCTTACACCAAATCCAGATACTTATGAGAATACAGATGCAGATGCAACGATTTACGCGATTGCAGGCAATGACACTGTTACGAATACTACAAACAATGTTTATATAGACGGCGGCGCAGGCAATGACAAGATTAGCTTAAGCACAAATGTCGGAAATAACACATTGGTCGGCGGCTTAGGTAATGATACGATTTACACGAGCGGTAACGGCAATTTGATTCAGTATGCAAGCGGCGAAGGTAAAGACGTTATTGTTGGCTTTGGCGGCGATGATTCTATTCAGCTTACGAAAGGCACAATCAGCAAGACCGTTAAGAGTGGAAATAATTTGGTATTCGGTATTAACTCATCAAGTTCAATCACCGTTAAAGACGGCGCAACTATGACTTTGCAGGTTGCAGACAATGTCATTACGTCGATTGAACCGCTTAAACCCATTACCCTTTCTTCAAGTGCAGATAAATATACAAATACAGATGCAGGGGCGACGATTTACGCAGTTGCCGGTCATGATACCGTTATCAATACTGTTAATGACGCGTTGATTTATGGCGGTGCTGGTAACGATAAAATCAGCTTGGGTGCAGAATCTATTTCCGGAAATAACACATTGGTCGGCGGCGCAGGTAATGATACCATTTACACCAGTGGCAATGGTAACTTGATTCAATATGCTTCAGGAGACGGTAAAGACGTTATCGTTGGATTTGGTGGAGACGACTCCATTCAAATTACGTCAGGAACAATCACAAAGACGGCAAAGAGCGGCTCGAATTTACTTGTAACAGTCGGATCGGGGACTTCCAATGTTATCACCATTAAAGACGGCGCAAAAATGGATTTACAGATTGCCAACAACGTCATTACGTCGATTGAACCACTTGTGCCTATTACACTTACTTCAGGCGCAGATAAACATACCAACACTGAAGCTGAGGCAACGATTTATGCCATTGCAGGTAATGATACCGTCACGAATATTGCAAACAATGTTTATATTGACGGCGGCGCAGGCAATGATAAGATAAGCTTGAGTTCAGACTCAGGGAATAACACATTACTCGGTGGCGCAGGTACTGATACGATTTACACGAGCGGCAATGGTAACTTGATTCAATATGCAACAGGAGACGGCAAGGATACAATCGTTGGATTCAGCGGCGACGATTCAATTCAAATTACGAAAGGCACAATTACAAATACGTTACAGAAGGATAAAAACTTGCTTGTAACTGTCGGCTCGGGTACTTCCAACGTTATTACGATAAAAGACGGCGCAAATATGAACTTGAACATTAAAAAGGGAAGTACTTTGATTGCCGCTAACGATACTATACCGGTTATTGTACCGATAACCCTTAATGCGACTGCAGATAAATATACCAACACAGACGCTGAGGCAACAATTTATGCAGTTGGCGGCGGTGATAGCATTACAAACAGCGGAGCTTCTGCATATATCGACGGCGGCGCAGGTGCTGACAGACTTATTAACTCTGCAGATGAAGTTACGCTTTTGGGCGGTGCTGGTAAAGATACCGTTTACAGCACAGGTAACAGCGTATTGATTAACGGCGGTGCTGATAATGATAAGATTAGCATTTCAAGCAGTTCAGAAGATGCAACGATTATAGGCGGAGCCGGCAACGATACCATTTACACTAATGGTAAAGGTAATTTAATTCAGTATGCAACAGGTGACGGCAAAGATTACATTTCAGGCTTTGGCGGCGATGATTCTATTCAGATTACGTCTGGAACAATCAGCAAATCTGTAAAGAGCGGCTCGAATTTACTTGTAACAGTTGGCTCCGGAACTTCCAATGTTATCACGATTAAAGACGGCGCAAATATGACTTTGCAGGTTGCAGACAACGTCATTACGTCGGTTGAACCGCCTAAGCCCATAACCCTTACTTCAAGCGCAGATAAATATACCAACACAGACGCTGATGCAACGATTTATGCAGTTGGCGGCGGTGACAGCATTACAAACAGCGGAGCTTCTGCGATTATCGACGGCGGGGCAGGTGCTGATAAACTTACTAACTCTGCTAATGAAGTTACGCTTTTGGGCGGAGCAGGTAAAGATACCATTTACAGCGCAGGTAACAGCGTATTGATTAACGGCGGCGCAGAGGCTGATAAGATTAGCATTTCCGCTGATTCTGAAGATGCAACGATTATTGGCGGAGCCGGCAACGATACGATTTACACCAATGGTAAAGGTAATTTGATTCAATACGCGGCAGGCGACGGCAACGATAGCGTTGTTGGATTTGGCGGCGATGATTCTATCCAGATTACTTCAGGCACAATCAGCAAGACAGTTAAGAGCGGTAACAATATGGTCTTTGCAGTAGGCTCAAGTTCAATCACGGTTAAAGACGGCGCGAAAATGGATTTACAGATTGCCAACAACGTCATTACGTCGGTTGAACCGCCTAAACCCATTACTCTTTCTGCAACTGCAGATAAATATACCAATACGGACGTAGCTGCGACGATTTACGCAGTTGCCGGTAACGATACCATTACAAACAGCGGAGCTTCTGCACTTATCGATGGCGGGGCAGGTGCTGACAAACTTACTAACTCTGCAGATGAAGTTACGCTTTTGGGCGGCGCAGGTAAAGACACTATTAAGACCGAAGGCAACAGCATTTGGGTAGATGGTGGCGCAGATGATGACCTTATCAGCTTAGGCAGTGATGTTATAAATGCGACGGTTATCGGCGGCAAAGGCAACGATAAAATTTATGGAAATGAAAATGCGGTGCTTTATCAATATGCCAACGGCGACGGCAACGATTATATTTACGGCTTTACGAAAAATGACACGTTACATTTGACAAGCGGAACTGTCAGCTCTGTATCTACGGACGGCGAAAATGCCATTTTGAAGATTGGCTCTAGCTATGTTACACTCGGCAGCGCAGGTTTAGTAAATGTTGGCACTGACGGAAATATTACTGTAATTGATATTACGCCGGTTATTCCTAGCAGCATCAGTTTAAGTGCGGCAGGAACTACAATGAATGTCAGCACTAAGTTCACGGGCAAAACAATCGATGTGACGAAGTGGAGAGGTACGGACGAAGTCATAAGAATTAATGCGTCGGTACTCAGTTCAGGAGTTGAAATTATCGGCAACGGTAATGATAATTCAATTTACGGCGGCAAGGGTAATGATACAATCTACGGCGGCGACGGCGAAGATACGCTTATTGGCGGCAACGGCAATGATGTCTTTGTTTATTCCAAAGGCGATGACGTAATTAAGGACTACACGGAAAACAAAGATAAAATTATGTTCGAGGAAGATGTTGAATTCGCCGGAACGTATGAATATGAAAACGATTTGATTATCAAAACTAATGCGGGCGAATTGACAATCAAGAAAGGCGTCGGAAAGACTTTGACTGTTGTCGACTACGAAGGCAAAAAGATTAATATTTCTTCCGAAATTGGATACTTGATTGCAGATGACAACTTCCTCACCAATGACGCGCAAATTTCTGAGATAACGGAGATTAGCGATACAAATTACAGCGCAGGTAAGATAGAAGATTCTACAAGCTATGGCAATCTTACAAATGATACGCTTGCGGCGGTTTACACTTACAGCGACAAGAAATAAATCTGCGCGGGAAATTCCAGAAGGTTGAGGTATAAAATTGCTTAATCCTTAATCTTATGATATAAAATTTATAAAAAAAAATTAGTGCTCTCCTTAAAAATGGGAGGGCACTTTTTATTTTAAATTAAAATTCGATAAAAATATTGATAATTTATTTTGATTATGATAAATTAGTTGTAAATAAATTGTTCGCAATTTTTAGACGGGAGGTTTGCTTTATGGAAAATATTGCTTTTGATATACAGCTATTCAATACCATATCAGGTACGTCCGCCGGAGATTTAATTGATAACACTCTTAGCGGTGCTACGATAAATGCACTAGCGGGAAATGATAACATTTACAATACAGGAAATAAAGTTTATATTTTCGGCGAAAATGGCGCGGATACGATATACAATATAAATATTAATCGTTCGTACATTAGCGGCGGGAACGGCTTGGATTTAATTTACGCTGAAAATAATCATTCGGTTACGGTTGACGGCGGCGCGGATGCCGATTTAATTTACGGTTCTTTCTATGATTCGTCGATTATTGGCGGAGCAGGTGGAGACTTCTTCGTTTTAAAAGACGGAGGAAATAAAAATACTGTTTATGGCGGAGCCGGTAATGACACTATTGCTAACTATGATGTCTCAAACAGTTACTTTTTCGGCGGAGACGGTAATGATCAATTTTTAAATTCTAACGTAGACCTTTCATATTTTGATTGCGGCGACGGTGATGATACCATTAATGCCGGTGACAATGACACCGTAACCGTTAATGGCGGCGCGGGCAATGACAGCATTTACGGTTTGTTTACTTATTCGTCAATAAACGGCGGAACAGGTAACGATACCATTAAAGTCAATGCTTTTTACAGTACGATTGAAGGCGGCGCGGGCGATGATATAATAAGCTTACTTGGCGGTAACGAAAGTTTTCAAACTTCCAATACAATTATCGGCGGTAAGGGTAATGATACAATCTACAGCGACAGCATACGCGCAGATTTGATTAAATATGCCACAGGTGACGGCAACGATATTATTTACTCTCTCAATACAGATACAACCATACAAATTACGTCTGGAAGTTTAAGCGCGGCGCGAGCAAGCGGCAATGATGTTATTTTAGATGTCGGTTCAAATACAATCACGTTGAAAGATAAAGCCGGCGAAAAAATTTATTATCAAATCGGCAAAGGCTCCCTTCAGTCAACTCTTGTACATAACCTTAACATTGTCGGTACTTCAAATGCTGATACCATTTCCAATTCCTTATCGGGCGCAACTATAAACGCACTTGAAGGCAATGACTTTATCATTAATACGGGAGATAAGGTCACAATCAGCGGCGGTAAAGGCAATGAGGTTATCAGCATAGGCGGCGGCGCGGATAACGTGACGGTTGTCGGCGGTACAGGTGCTGATACAATTTACAGCAACGGTAACGGTCATATTTTCCAATACGCGACGGGCGACGGCAAAGACAGTATTATTGGATTCGGCGAAAATGATTCCATTCAAATTACTTCCGGTTCAGTTCGGGATTCGATTTTTAGCGGCTCGGATATTATTTTCTACATTGGCACTGGTACAACTAATGCAATAAGATTGAAAGACGTTGCCGATAAAAATTTTCTGTACAATAACAATGTTATTTATATTGACGTGCCGATATTACCGGTAACTTTGTCGTCGAAAGCTGAAAAATACACCACTGCTGATGACGGCGCGACAATCTACGGTATGGGCGGCGCAGATACTCTGACTAATACAGGTAACAGTTCCTATATCGACGGCGGCGACGGCAACGACAAAATCGTTGACAGCGGCAATGATACGACGATAAAAGGCGGCACAGGTAAAGATACAATCCTTTCAAGCGGTAACAATATTTTGATTGACGGCGGTGCAGGCGATGATAAAATAAGTTTGAGCAGTGATGTTGAAAATGCCACAATTATCGGCGGTACCGGTAATGATTCGATTTACATTAATGATAATGCGCAGTTGATTCAATATGCACAAGGCGACGGTAATGACCTTATTGTTGGATTTAGTAAAGACGATTCCATTCAGTTTACATCAGGTTCAAGTGTAAGTACGGCAGTCAGCGGCTCTAATGTTATCTTGACTGTCGGCAGTAATAAAATTACTCTTAAAAGTTTTAAAGATGAACCTTTTTATATAGAAAACAATATATTAATAGGCGGAGAGCGTCCGCGTATAACAATCGTTGGAACGGCAAAGGCTGATACACTCAATAACACTGATAACGGCGCAATAATATCGGGACTCGGCAGCGGTGATAAAATTACCAATTCCGGCAATAATGTTTCAATATCCGGCGGTGCTGGCAATGATACAATTATCGACAGCGGTAATGAGACCACGATAAGAGGCGACTCAGGTAAGGATACAATTATTGCAAGCGGTAACAATATTTTGATTGACGGCGGCGCAGATGCAGATAAAATCAGCTTGAGTAATGGCGTTGAAAATGCGACGATAATCGGCGGTACAGGAAACGATACCATTTACTTAAATGACAACGCCCAACTTATTCAGTATGTCTCCGGCGACGGCAACGATTATATTAAGGGTCTCAGTCACAAAGATTCAATTCAAATTTCAGGTTCAATCGGTAGCACGGGAGTCAGCGGCTCTAATGTTATTTTGACTGTAGGCAAAGATACCCTTACACTTGACGGGATTGCTGATGACGATTTTTATATCGAAGATAATGTATTTGTTATGGATAAGCATCCCGTTGTAACCGTCAAGGGTACTGCCAAAGCTGATACACTTACAAATACTTATGATTACAGATATATTACTGCGTTGGCAGGTAATGATACAATAATAAACAGCGGTGAACAAGTTGTAATTTATGGCGGCGCGGGTAATGACAAAATCAGTATCGGCGGCAATTCTGCAAATAATACGATAGTCGGCGGGGCTGGTAATGATACGATTTCGCTGACAGGTAAAACTTACAATAATTTGATTCAGTATGCAAGCGGCGAGGGTAAAGACGTTATTGTTGGATTTAAAGAAAATGATTCAATTCAGCTTACGTCGGGCAGTGTAAGTAATTCTGTAGCTAGCGGAAATAACTTTGTCATTACGGTAGGTTCGGGGACTTCCAATGTTATAACGTTGAAAGATATGGGAGAGCAAAAATTCCAAATTAACGACGGCATAATTACTATTAAGAAACCGTCTCCTCCTATAACGCTTACATCATCCGCTAATAAATACACCAATGCCGAAAATGAGGCGACTATTTACGCGGTTGCAGGTAATGACACTGTTATAAATACTGCTAATGACACTTATATAGACGGCGGAAAAGGTAACGACAAAATCAGCTTAAGTTCAAACTCAGGGAATAACACATTACTCGGCGGCGCAGGTACTGATACGATTTACACGAGCGGCAACGGTAATTTAATTCAATATGCCTCAGGTGACGGTAAAGACGTTATTGTTGGCTTTAGTGGCGATGATTCTATCCAAATCACTTCCGGCAAGATTGCAAAGACTGCAAAAAGCGGTACAAACTTACTTGTCACAGTCGGCTCGGGTACTTCCAATGTTATCACCATTAAAGACGGCGCGAATATGAGTTTACAAATTGCTGAAAATTTAATTACATCGATTGAACCGATTGTGCCTATTACCCTTACCACAGGCGCAGATAAATATACCAACACTTCAGCAGATGAAACGATTTACGCAGTAGCTGGTAATGATACGCTTATTAATACGGCTAATGACGCTTATATTGACGGCGGCGCAGGTAATGACAAAATCAGCTTGAGTTCAGACTCAGGAAATAATACATTGGTCGGCGGCGTAGGTAATGATAGCATTTACACGAGCGGTAAAGGTAATTTAATTCAATATGCCTCAGGTGACGGTAAAGACGTTATTGTTGGCTTTAGCGGCGATGATTCTATCCAAATCACTTCAGGCAAGATTACAAAGACTGCAAAAAGCGGTACAAACTTACTTGTCACA
>FLNU01000569.1_pt1 | contig 23164 bp, 21 predicted proteins | sample 1140361 | NCBI WGS metagenome assembly FLNU01 (sample SAMEA3878206, study PRJEB12797) | bioreactor metagenome | biome: Moose rumen | place: Sweden | collected 2011-10 | reverse complement strand
GCATGAGCCCTTGAACACAAGGGCACATGCCAGTATCTAAAAACAGTTGGGCCTCATGCTTTGCAGCATGAGGCCCAACTGTATATCTGTCAAAGTTTATTGCTTCTAATTCTCTTTGTCCAGCACACTGTAAACAGAATTCTGGCTCTTATATTCCAGTACGATTTCTTTCATTTTCCCAACCGTCTTCATGTTGTCGTATTGCTGACTGATTTGTGAAAGTTCATCTATATTCCTGCACACCTCAGCATAATCATACTCACGTACCTGGGCAATCTTAATTTTCTTGTTAAACGTAGGCTTGGTGATTTCTTCGTTATTCAATACCTCCTCATACAGTTTCTCCCCATCACGCAAGCCTGTATACTGGATTTCCACACCTTTCGCACCGGAAAGCATAATCATCCGACGTGCCAACTCTGCAATCTTTACAGGCTTGCCCATGTCAAAGACAAAGATTTCACCACCATTGCCCATCGTACCAGCCTCAAGCACCAACTTGCAGGCCTCTGGAATCAACATGAAGAAACGGATGATGTCAGGATGCGTAACCGTCACTGGTCCACCATTACGAATCTGCTCTTTGAACAATGGGATGACGCTGCCATTCGAACCCAGCACGTTGCCGAAACGTGTAGTTACAAACTGTGTACAGCCATTCACGATTCCCTCCTTGATGGCTTTATCCAACGACTGTACATAGATTTCACAAATTCGTTTCGAACATCCCATGACATTGGTAGGATTAACGGCTTTGTCGGTAGAAATCATCACAAACTTGTTAACTCCATACTTCACCGACAAGTCAGCAATGATACGAGTTCCATCGATATTGTTCTGCACAGCCTGGCTCGGATTATCCTCCATCATCGGTACATGCTTGTAGGCAGCAGCATGGAAGACATATTCAGGCCGGTACCGGGCAAACAAAGTTTCCATGTGATAACGATTGGTGATGCTAACCACGATAGTTTCTACCTTGACACCAGGGTATTCTCGCTTCATCATCAAGCGGATATCGTGCTGTGGCGTTTCTGCCTGATCGACCAATATAAGATGAGATGGCTCCCATTGGGCAATTTGACGTACCATCTCAGACCCGATACTACCAGCACTTCCTGTTATCATGATTCGCCTACCATGCAGCAACTTACTGATGGCTTCCAAATCAATGTCAATCTCATCACGAGGCAGTAAGTCTTCAATAGCCACTTCATGCATATGCGACAAACTCAAATCACTCTTTCCGTCCCATTGCTCTGTTTCTCCCATGGTGTATATCTTAATACCGGCATCCAAAAGACGATCGCTCATCTCCTCATTATTCATAAAGCGTTCTGCCTTGAGAGGAGACACCAACAAAGTATTGGCATGCAGACGATTCATTGTCTCAACGAGACGAATGTCATTGGGATAGACACCAACCCCTTGAAGGGTATGACCCGGCATATCTTTTGAATCACTGATAAAGCCACAAAGCACAAAACGGGACGGATGTTCAACCCTGATACTCTTGGCTAAGGCTATACCACCAGCCTTTGTACCATAAATGAACACACGCCGGGTGACACCATCCTCGCGAATGGAATCAAAAAGATACTTCATCAGAATACGTACACCGAACATGATTACGGTAGCCAGCAACCAAGCAAACAACAGACCAATGATTGAAATCGGTATAAGATAATGGTCAGCATAGAAGACATGTCGTGCAACCCAGATGATGGAAATGCCAATGAGATTGGCAACGCCTATACGTACCAAGTCCGAGAAAGAGGAATACCGCATCACACCTGAGTAAGTCTTCATAATCCGGAATCCTATGATATAAGGTATGAGATAGAACACCATGGTCCAGAACAGAGGCCATCCTTCACTCAAAACACTGCTCGCCTTACTCCGCAAAGCATAAACCAACAGATTGCTTGACAAGACAATCAAACTATCAAAAATCAATACCACCCAATAAGGCAATGCCTGTTTGGAAAAGTACCAGTTTGCAATTTTCTTTAATGAAATCATATTATTATTTTATGAATCTTACTTAGCCAATCCTTTACAACTCCTCCACAGATATAGCCAAAGGTTGAAAATAGGCTGCCAAATAATTTCTTGCGGATAGTGGGTTATAAAATGGATATCTCGCCTGATATTATACAAATATCTTGACAAAGGAGTTTTCAACGATCCCCAATTACGAGAATCAAAATGTCCCATATTGCCTGTCTCGCAAATTTCATTCAACATGAAAAGACCTTCTTTTTTATTCGGCTCTACCAACAATAATTCATCGTCCAAACCGAACACCTCCTTCATCAGCCACATCATGGCACCCGCAAATCGGTACATGCGCAACTTGTTAAGCCAATAGACAGTTTCATTTTTTTCTTCTTCAGAGAAACCCTGTTTGAGAACAAAATAATAATCCATAACTTGACGAAGCCCGACACCATGGCCCACAAGATGGTTGAAACAATGAAGGAGAATAAAGATGCGATTAAAGGTTATGCTGGGAACATCCTCTTGTTCAGATATTGAATACTTTTCAAAGAAACGGTGAAGTTTCTGATTTAAGAAGGGATTGTTCAAACAACATGGATATATGTGTACTTCCACCTCCACATCGTCAAACAAAGGATAGTGTATGTGATGATAATTAACCCCATGTAATTTCCTCTCAACATCATGTTCTCGCGCAAATGCATAAATTCTCTCACGACCTCCATCCAACCAAATATCAATATCACCACTTTGCCGCCTTTCTGGTGTCGGATACAATTGAGCAATGCCTTGTCCCTTTAAAACAGTAGCCTTGAAACCCTGTCTGCGGAAAAAATCAACTGCTTCTTTTGTCCTGTCATTCATCATGCGTCCAACACCCTCAATCTGCCAGGTTACACCAATCCATTGGAGTAACATATCCGTTTGAGGACGTTGTTCATCAGGCAAACGTTCAATACCAGAAAAGCAGACGCCCAGAATCGTTTGCTCCATGGCATACGTAAAGACCTCTTCCCATTCTTTTTCAGAAAGAGATTCGGATAACGAGTCTCTCACACCTAAAGAGACTTGTATCAATTCAAAGAAATGCTTTAAAGAAGTGTTTCCTACAAAATACATTCCTTGATAGTCTTGATGATATAGGCCACATCCTCGTCACTTACCATCGGACCGCTCGGAAGGCACAGCCCGCGCTTGAACAGGCTCTCCGAAACTCCATTCACGTATGCTGGCACATTTTTATACACTGGCTGCTTGTGCATCGGCTTCCACAACGGACGGCACTCGATGCCCACCTTGTCCAGGTTCAGACGCATCGCCTCCACGTTTCGGTTCGGCTCGCAGTCCGTATGCACGCTGCCGCCACCATGGACAACACCTGCTGCGCCACCCACGGCACCATGCACCGCCTCGGCATACGCCAATTCTTCATTTTTAACTTTCAACTTTTCACTCAAAAGAATGGTGTTCAGCCAATAATTGCTTTCCATTCCCTCCAATTCCTTGTGGAACTCGATGCCATCAACATCCCTGAATGCATCTTCATACATCTTTGCAATGCGACGATGATGAGCGATATGCTCATCGGCCACTGTCATCTGACCACGACCTATACCTGCACAGATGTTCGACATACGGTAATTATAGCCAATAGCCTCATGCTGGTAATAAGGATAAGCCTCACGAGCCTGAGTGGAATACCAAAGTATCCTATCCTTCTCCTTTGTATCCGGACAAATAAGAGCACCGCCGCCTGATGTTGTGATTATTTTGTTTCCGTTAAACGAAAGAATTCCATATTTTCCAAATGTGCCACATACTTGCCCTTGGTATCGTGAGCCAAAGCCCTCGGCTGCGTCCTCTACTACTGGAATATCGTATTTCTCGGCAATCGCCATAATCTCATCAATCTTGGCAGGCATACCATACAAATACACAGAAACGATAGCCTTCGGTTTTTTCCCAGTCTGTGCTATCCTATCTTTAATAGCCTCTTCCAACAACACGGGATCCATATTCCATGTTTCCCGTTCTGAATCCACAAAAACAGGAGTTGCGCCCAAATAAGTAATCGGATTAGCAGAAGCACAGAATGTAAAACTCTGTGTAACCACCTCATCACCATAACCTACGCCACATGCTATCAATCCCAGATGCACCGCCGCCGTGCCAGAACTCAATGCCACCACTTGCTTATTTGTAAGGTTCTCCCTTCGCCTTTCGGAGAGGGGGGTAGAGTGTGAGGCTTGCTCATGGTTCGCTTGCATGACAAAGTTGCGCAGGTCCTCCTCAAACGCATTCACGTTCGGACCAAGGGGAACCACCCAGTTCGTGTCAAACGCCTCCTTAATATATTTCTGTTCCCAACCTGCCTCACTCATGTGAGCCAGGCATAAATAAATTCTTTTATGCATGTTACGTTTCTTTATTAACAATAAAAATCAGCAGCCCGTCTTTTATACGTCTGTTGTTAAATAATATACTATGACTTTTCAATATCACTTATCATTTAAGTCTATATGGTCCGTCCTTTGCCTCCATAATTGTACTAGGCTCATACACTTCAACAGAGTGCCATACACCACATGGTATCTGAATTCCGTAAATCTGCTCACGAGGACTTATACGAAAACGTCTGACTTCATGGACTAAAGATTTGTCAGTAAGAATATCAAGGGTGTTTAGTTCATAATTGTCCTTATATTTAGGTAACAACTCATATATAACCCAATCCAAACAACCTGTTAAACAAACGACTGTTTCAGATGTATTCAAATGACGATGAATCGGGACATCAGTTCCAGGCTCCATTACATTTAACATCCGCTGACTTAAATCATTGGGGGTAGTACGTAAATCAAAGTTTACTCGCTTAAGTTCTATACATTGAGCAGATTGGTGTAACTTTACAAGCAAATCATTATTAATCAGTTGAATTTGCATTTTATCCAAATACCGAATACAATTATTTATTTTTTAATTTATTATTTAAAGATTCCAAATACTCTGAATGAAAATGATAGTATTTTTTCATAAAAAAAATATAAAGGAGTGATAGGACAAGAATCGTTCCACACATATATAACCAATGGGAAAGGAACGTATCAGGAATAACAAAAATCATTACACTGGATATGAACAATTGAATACACATGTAAATGACGCTTACCCCAATATGGGGAACAGATAATTCATTTGCTAACAATTGGTATACATGTTTACGATGAGCCGTCCCTAATTTTTCATGCAACATAATCCGATGAATAATAGTTAAACAACCGTCCACTCCATAAACAATTAAAAAAACGAACCAAGTAATATCACCTGTTTTCATAATCAGTTTCCCAATTGCAAACAGCAATAAAGTGGCTATGCCAATACTACCGACATCTCCAGAAAAACATTTTGCTTTAGTTCGGAAATTGAAGAAACAAAAAACCAAAAGGGAAATTCCGATAAACACCAACAGCGATTCTTCAACAAAATGAATTCTATGATTAAGAATCATCAGTGGAATCAATACAACTAAAGAATAACCACCTGTCATACCATTGATTCCATCCATAAAGTTAAAAATATTCATGGCTCCCACACACACAATCAGCGCAATAAGGAAAAACCACCATACATCCCATTGATAAAGTTGTACCTCATAGAAAAGAAGCAATATGGCAACAAAATGCACTATTAGCCGAATCGAATCTGGAAGTGAATAAATATCATCCATAAAACTTGTTCCTGCAGCCATAGATACGGCTAATAATAACCATGGATAATGAAAGCCAAACACAATACTCCACATCCATATCCCTAACAAAAAGACAATTCCTCCACCACGTATCACTATGGTAGAATGTGAAGACCTTTCATTGGGCTTATCAACAATTCTCAGTTTTTGTGCCAATTTGAAGTATAACAACTCCGAAATGACTAAAAAAACAAAAATAAATAAGTATCTAATCATCATTTCTTAATAGCCATCTTTACCCCAAGTTTTATCATACTCCACCATACCTTAATAGAATCCATAGGAAAGATTTCCATATATTTCATACAATCCTTAGTATGCCTGAAAAAAGAAATCGCTTTATACATTCCAAAGGAGTACTTATTGTAATAACTATAGTCTCTTTTATGGCCGAAATTCCCTGTCTCCATCACAAAAGATAATACTTTCTCTGCTTTCTTATTCAAGGATCTATTTGTAGAAAACAAAGGCATAGCATCAACAGGCATACCGAGATATTCAACGGAAAAAGCCGCAAACACTTTCCATTCTGTTATTAAACCCATCGCTTTAAGCCTGGACTCCAACAATTTATGGTCTATTTCTAAACGGTATGTCCACAATAACCTGCACCAATCACAAATCTGTCGAAGTCCAATTCCTTCTTTAAAGAAATGTTGGAGAATATGGCAAAAAACAAAAACTACATCATTGTTTGGAGATGGCAATAAAATCTCTGTGTCTTCATGTTTCCATATTCTGAATTCTTGATTCTCAAATGTTTCTTTTTGCAATATATTAATTCCATTATCCAACCTTTTCCACAACCCTGTCTTTAATGTCCCATGAAGTTCGACTGTCCAACCATCAATAGTCATGGACAAATGCCGCTTTACTGGATTTTCTTTATCTATCTTTGATGCAAGGGGAGATAAAAGATTAATAGCCTTCTTATAATTATTTGAATCTAAAAATAAATCGATATCACCATTTACTCTCCATAACGGTTTTTCATAACATTGAGCAATGCCTTGTCCTTTTACGAGTAAAACATTTATTCTATCGAATTTCATTTTTTGAAGCAACACACTTATAAAGTGATTCATTGCCTTATTATGATATTCAAGAACCTGTATGTTCCCAATTAAATTAAGCAGAAAATCCTGAGAAGGTCTATAACATTGAGGTAATTTTTCTATGCCTGAAAGCAAAATCCCTGATACAGTTTGTTCATCTGCTAACATAAAGATCTTACCCCAGCCCACTAATTCGGTATTTAAGTCAGATAGCCATGAGTGAGGTATATGAGCCGTTTCCCATAGGCCAGCGCGAATTAAAGTCAAGAATGTTGAAATATTTTTATCGTAGGATGCAATCACAGATAACACTATATTGTATAATTATTCAATACATCTAACGGTTCCCAGTTCAATTCTTTACGTGCTTTTTCATTGCTAAAAGTAAGACTCTTGGTCATTTTCTCTAATTTATAAGTATTAACAGGTGCCTTACTGCCAAGCAAATCTCCAATCTTTGCAAAACACCACGCTATGCCATAGGGTATACTAAATGGCTTAGACTTTCCTAATTGCTTGGCAACCAAAGCCGACAACTCTCCAAAAGAAGGATGATAGGAATCACAAACGTTATAAACCCCTCCTTTTTCAACTAAGACAGGCAATAAACGCGAAATGTCTTCTGCCATCAAAACACTTTTCTTAACTTTTCCACCTGCAATATTAATGTAGAAGCCCTTACGTATACCTCTAACCATTGCACCAAGGTTTCCGGGAGCGTTGTGTCCTGCCAACAAAGAAGGCCGAAGAATACCTAAACACACACCATGCTCAGAACACCACTTAGTCAAAAAATCTTCCGCCATAATCTTACTTTGGGCATAAGGAGAACTACCGTTCAAAGGGTGATTTTCAGTTATCATCTCTCCGTATTCGCACCCATATACAGCAACAGTTGAGATAAACACAAACGACTTGGGAACTCCGACTTTTTCCAAAGCACGACAAAGATTTACAGTTCCCTGATAATTCACATCAAAGAATTCTTTTTTCTCAACGTCATTTTTCGGTACGACATGTGCTTTTCCTGCCGCATGAAGAATCAGATCATAATGAGTTCTAATAGGTGGAACTATTTGGGCAATATTTATTTTGATGTCATCGTTATCAGTCAAACCAATAGTATGGACATCATATTGCTTCTTCAATATTGGCATAATATTATAACCTAAAAAACCAGAGGCTCCTGTAAAAAGTAAAGATTTCATTTAAAAGACTATATATTAACAATCTTATACTGAAGTTGTTTCATAATATATGATGGGAGATTTACAAAGAAATACATGAAATAGCCACAAAACAATGGTATATGCAGCATTTCTTTATAAAGCATTGCATGATATTTTATCAATACCCATTTATTGCTGGAAACAGAATTCTCGCGTATTCTATAAATCCCAAGTGGTTTCTTTATACCATAAGCCATTCGGCACTTTTGAATAATTCTAATCCATAATCCCCAATCCTGTCTCTTTCTGATAAGTGGCATATAAACTTTGCCAACTTTCTCGGTATCATACATAGCAGTAAGACAACCGATATAATTATCCATCAATATTCTAAGATAACTAATCCGCTTTCTGCATATGGTGATACCGCGATCATTTCCTTTTTCGTCACAAAGAAGAAAAGAGGAATAGGTAAAAGCCGCACCTGTTTTCTCCATAAAGGCTATCTGTGTCTCCAACTTGTCAGGCAGCCATCGGTCATCGCTGTCGCAAAAAGCGATATATCTGCCTTGAGCCTGCTTTATGGAATTGTTTCTTGAGACTCCTCCGCCTCCGTTTTTCTCAAGACAAAATAATTTTATACGCGAATCAACGGCTGCATATCGTCTTACGACACTCACCGTATCGTCTGTTGAACAATCATCCGTAATCAAAAGTTCCCACTCTTTGTAGGTTTGATTTTGAATACATTTGATTGTCTCAGCAATAAAATCAGCAGAATTGTACGTTGGTGTAATAATAGAAACCATGCTTATCTCAACTTTTTTACCATGCTCAAATCCACAAGTTCACCACATTTTGCGAGGAATTCAGGAGTATAGAAATTCATCATACCACTGAATGATGTAAAGGTCATCTCACCAAAGTAAACGCGGCCTTCCACACTGTAGAGATCCATTCTTACACATGGGAAACCTTTGGTTAAAGTTTCTGCTACATGTAGCATTTCGTCAAGATTCTTTGGTTTGGGTATCAACTTACCCTCCCTGTATCTGTTGTCAAAAACACATGCTTCTGGCATAGGTTTCCATTCTCTGTCATAGGTCATAACTTCAGTACTGTCATTATCTCTGTTACTTGTTGCCCATATATAAAAAGCCCTTCCGTTGAAGCACCATATTTTGTAATCAATCAATGATTTTTGTCCTTTTTCAATCTTAAGCAACTCCTCAGCGATAATAAGGGGCTTTATTCCCTTGTATTGAGGTTCGGCAGAGAGAGCACCTATATGTTTCTTCCTAAACCATCCCTCCAAGGTGTTACGAACGGAATCAAGGTTAAGAGTACTTTTGTCTGTCACAATCATATTGGAGCCTCGGCCATCTCCGTTGTTGGCTTTTAAGATAAAAGAGTTTGGAAGTTTATCGAAATCAATGTCAGACACTTTATTCCACACTCCTAAAAGATTTACGAGACATCTCTCTAATCCACGTTCCTTTACATACTCACGAACTCGGTATTTATCAGCAAGACGTGTCCACTCCGTTGTGTCTGTAAACAATTTGAGATAGAGGATTTTTTCATTTAGATCTTTGGGATTTTCTAAATCCGGCCATTTATGAAATCTCTCAAAATACCTAATCTTAACCAATTCTACGGGGTGATTCTCGCCTAACCATTCACACACCTTTATTGCAGGCGCAAAAACGATTCTTCCCCACTTACTTAATGTTGGATGAAACATTATTCAAAAATTTTCAATAAACACTAAATATAAAATTACAGCAAAACATTGTTCCAGAGATTTTCTACATGTTCCCATGAAAACTCCCTGGCTTTCTGTCTTGCTTTGTCTTGTATAGTATTGTATAAATCCCTGTCGGCAAATAATGAGCAAATCTTTTCTGCCAGTTCCCTGTCACTTATGCTATTTGAAAGAAGTATGTTTTCATTATCTTTCCACATAAGCGGAATTTCACCAACAGCGGTGGAAACAATGGGAGTTCCGCAAGAAGCAGATTCCAGGACTGCAACACCAAAACTTTCAAAGGAAGTAGTGTTCAGATATACATCATGAGTATCATAATATTTAAATAATTTTTCATTAGGAATCTTACCTGTTAGTTGAATGCTGCCCTGAAGATTCAGGTTTGATATTAAAGACTCTACTTCTTTTTTGTTCCCTTTATCTGGACCAACCATTGTCATTGTTGCATCAGGATAATCTTTTTTCACCAGAGACAAGACTCGAACTGCTATATCAGGATTATAGATTTTTGTGAATGCCCTTACCCACAGGATTGAATGATTGTGTGGACGCTCTTTAACAAATGGGAACTTATCCAAGTCTATAGTGTTGGGTATATATACAACATTAAAACCATAATATTTAAAGAATTGTTGCAAATACATCGAAGGTGACGTTATGACTGTAGCCCTTTGCAACAGAGTATCAACTCGACTGGATTTGATCTTATATACATCTGGCAATCCACCACCCTGCAATGTTAAAATAATCTTCTTATTTCTTAGTTTAGCAATGAAAGAACAAATTTCGGCAAAAGAAAGAGCACTTGTACTATAAACATCAATAATGATGATGTTATAGGAACATGATAGTGCCTTCTGACACATTTCAAAAATACGTAATACTTTATTCCTTTTAGAAGACGCAGAATTGACGATATGTCCACTTCTACTGAAATGCTCTATCAGAGATACAGCAGGACCTATCGTGCCATGTGTCTTAGAAAGGAAATTACCTATATAAAGAATTTTATTCATATTTCTGACATTTAATCATTTATACGTTTTAATTTAGCGGGTGTCCCTGCATACAAGCCACTTTTAACATGCTCGCAAGGAATTAAGACAGAATTTGCTGCAAGTACAGACTGTTCCGGAAGGATGGAGCCGGCGGTTATAGTACAGTGGGCTGCTATCCAACACCCTGAAGAAATCAATATTTTCTTCCTTTCCGGATCTCCCCAGCGATAACTATTACCTTTTTTTGTATGGTTTGAAGAAGCAAACACACAATAAGGACCTATGACAACTTCATCACAAATCTCTATCAGTTCGCCTGCAGAGAACCAATTACCGTATGCGATATAACAATGACTTCCTATATGAATTTTAGAAGGATTATAAAATGACACATTCCTGCCAACACGTAAGTCTTTACCACACTTCCCAAGAAAAGGAGCAACCATTCTCCCACGAAGTTTCAAGACTAAAATATTATCTGGTAAAAAATTGGAAAGCCTAAGCACAAAATGCAATGGCCAATCATACCTTATAATTCTCCAACTCATTTTGAAGTATCTTAACAATAATATCACCTTGTACTTCCAATGTGGCATCACTTACAGTAGTGTAACCATTTGAAATAATAGTTGTCCTCAACTGTTCATCCTCTTTTATCCGACTGACAGCAGTTACAAGTGCATGAGTGCTATGTGGAGATATAAGAAGTGAATTATTGCAATCCCTCAACACAACAGGGATTCCTCCGACGGCTGTCGCCACTACCGGGATGCCATGAGCCATGGCTTCCCAAATACAACGAGGAAAACCTTCGGCATAGGATGGCAGGACAAACACATCAGCCATTTCATACATCTTGTTGAGTTCCTCACCTACCTTCTTATATCCTTCAATAACAACTTGCTCTTCGATACCAAGATTGGCAATAGTCTTTTGCATAAGAAGTTGGTTTTTCTTTTTGGCGTCTGTATCCCACCCCACCATATGAAGCAGAATGCTATTGTCCTTTTTTAGTTGGGCTACGGCTTCGAAGAGTTCCTTAAACCCTTTCTGCCAGTCATAACGTCCTACATAGAGTAAGTGCGTCACATCACCCAAACATGTATCGTTCCTATAATAAAAGTCTTCTTTCTTCAATGTTGTTGTTATGATTCTGGCAGTGTCACGGCAAATACGACTATATTTTTTCTGTAAGACAGCAGAGTTCACCATGGCGAGACAATGAGGAAGTACATGATGATTCACTATTCGCTCATACGCGTGAGACAACAGCCAACTTGCAGACAGAGGGCTTGTCGGTTGTGCTAAATAGTCTCCCACTAACATAAAAACAACAGGTTTAATTTTTGAGAAAGTGGAATACAGGGCTGGCGCAAGGGGTGTCGGTGACCTGACCAGCAATATGTCAATTTCAAAAGCCTCTGCGGGTAAGTCTGACAGAATCTTTTTCCCGAGAAAAAGCCTTTTAGGGAAATTCTGTTTCCGGCCAAGGTCAACCCACCGTATCTGTTCACTCTGTAAAGGGTAATCATGTAACTTTGGGTTATAAGGAGCAATATGAACCAACAACGTCAACTGCTCTACCCTCTTAGACAGGTCGTCAATAAAAACGCCCAATAGAGCAGGCATATATAGCACTCCTTCATGAACAGAAGCCTCTATCTGATAATAAAAACCGACCTTCATCTTTTACTTTTCCTATAAGAATTTGTATATCCGTAAATCAATCCGTAGAAAAGCCAGGCTGCTGTGCCATAAAAGGCAGCAATTGTATAGAAATATAAACACATACCTACTACAGCAACAACCAGCAAAAAATCAGACTCTCCCTTATAGTTTATATTCTGAAAAGATTTTATAAGGAAAGGTATCAAAAACAAGATAAAAAAAGCAAGACCAACTGCGCCAAATTCAGAAAGTAATGTTATGTAACTGTTATGAGTTGACCGATAGTCTGCTTTTTTTAAAGTTTCAATAAGAGTAGCCTCATCTACATTTTGAATGTTTGTTATATCAATATCAACATATGTTTTGGAGAAATTATTTGGCCCTATGCCAATAATCGGGTGTTCCTCAAAAAGTTGAAGACCTTTCTGAACTTGGATCTTTCTTTGTATCCACGATTTGTCTGTCGAAAAAACAGCATCTGAGTCAATCAGCAAAGCCGCTACTTCAGGATTATAGGGCTCAATAAACTTCCCTATGATGGTATTCAGAGGTGTAAAGAAAAAGAGTACGAAAACAGACACAATACTGACAATGATAATCTTCATTTTCCTTAATTGGAAGTATTGGAAAAATAAAAATAACATTTCGAAAGTCAAGATAAAAAAGCCAGAACGCGACTCATTAAAAAACATAAAGAATAACATTAAAAATGCATAAAGAAATGTTAAGGCTTTCTTTCCTATTCCATACAATCCCAATGGCGTAAATATCACCAAGGTAAAAGCCACGCTGTTTTGAGTACCCCAACCCAAAAGGAAATTTACAGTTCCTAATATAATTGTACCGACAACAATGGTTTTACCCAACATTTTCTTGTCTATATATGGATACAATTGACCGATTGTGCAAGTAAGCAGCAACCAATAAAATAATTGAATTAAAAAATACAGGTTGTTCACAAAAGGAATATCAGACAGAATGCTCGAAATATAACCTGTTAAGACCAGTAAGGTAAGCCATAGGACAGGTTTCCTGAATAGTTTGAAATGTATTCGCCTGCTAAAATACACAAGTACCATTAATCCTATTGGAAAAGACACTGATACCGGACCGATATTGATAAATACCAATATCGATGTCAGGAAAAGTATATTAATCAGACGGGTATCAGTTTTAGAAAGATGCGTTAGCATTTAAATCAGATTTAATCTCAGATAACCAATAGTTATTTTCATTCTTCTGAAAAAGCAGTTTTGCTGAGGTGAGAGAACCGTTGACATATCCGATAAAGCCAGTAAAGCCACCTGTTTTGATACTACTACAAAACAAACCGACACTGCGCCAAAGATTATACCAGAAGGTAGTAAGAATGGCCGTAAATAATGGTTTTTTATTTAATCGTGCATATTCCTTTGACATATACATTCGGGAAAAAGCCACACGATATTGAAAAGATTTGTTGTTGGAAGTGTATGTACTATTTCCTGGATCGTTGTGAAAAAGATATTCTCCGGGCAAATTATATATTTTCCCTTGTTTAGATAATGTATAGGCTAACACGGCATCTTCTCCTTTGCCGATTCTTTTTTCATATAAAGAGAAAATGTCAAAATTAAAATTGTTATATAGCACATTTCTTTTTGCTGCGAAAGCCCCACCGAAAAAGAATTCGGCATACTGTCCGTTAACCCTCTTACCACGCAAACCACAATACCACATTTTCCCGGCTTTTAAGGTCGGCCTACCAGACAATGTTTGAAATACCCTGACAAGGTATTGGATAGTTTTATTGTTCGTAGCCCCATATCGATGACTATGTTGTTTTAATAAGAAAGTGTTAAAGTTCTTGAAAGCAAGGTTGATTCCGCAGATGTCTTTGTTATTTAATATGTCATCTACCTGAGAAAAAACGCCATCGTCCAATATCTGCATATCATCATCAAGAAACAACACATTATCGGAGTCTGCCAAGTTATAACCAAGATAACGCTGGTAAGGCTGGTTCTTATGGGAGGAATGTATATAGATAACGCCCTTTTGCTTTTTCAAAGTACTATTCTCTTCATCAGTCGAATCAACAACAATAATATGATTTACAGAATGTAAATGCCTATTCTGTATGTCTGCAACTATTGAATTAATTATTTTTGGACGATTGTATGTGGCTATGATAACATCTATCATAATGACTTATATAAATTTAGACGCAAACCGTATCAGCCTTTTCTGAATTCTCCCCTTTTTGGTTGTTTTTAAATACTTGACTCTTATTTTTTTGACATCCAACTGAGATGGAATTTCATATTGACACAATAATTTTGTATTTAGATATCCCATACCCAATGTGTTTCTAAAGTGCCAATTTTCATCCTTATCTCCCAGCAATGATATTGCCACCATACCCAGACTACATAACCTAAACCAAGTTGCATATGAACAGGATGAGGCTGAATTTTCCTTCATCCCTGCGGCTGCTGTAGGAGAACTACAATCTTCGCCTTCCAACCATCCTCCGTCATTTCTTTGGTATGCTAACAATCTTTCGGCATGAAATAACAACGCTGCTATAAGTTCTCTCCTTAAACTATCCTTTATATAAGGTAATGAATAAACACCAAGTTCTACGAAATCGATTGAAAGACATGCTGTCAGAGGTCCCTCAAACAAATAAGGGATGACGTTGGAGGCAATAACATTTTCACATTGCATCCTCATATCAAGATAATGATGAATATGAAAGTTGTGAACTGCACCAGCCATACTCTGAAGAGTAGGATTATAACTTCTCCTTAGATTACCAAAACCACCAGTCTTTGGGTCTTGATACTTATGATGCCAATTATATAGGATTTCCAAACATTTAACTCCATCTTCACACCCCGTTTCACTTTTCCAAGCCAAGTATGAAGCAACATTAACAATATTGTTTGATTCTTCCCAGGGACGAGAGAAACTCCTAGCATCCAACCATCTTTGTAAGTGTTCCGGATTAAGATACCAATCCATAAAAGAAGATGACAAATCTATTTCAGAATCAAATGCACGTAGAGCACCTGCGGCATAATTATATGTGTGTAATTTTAGATATTCATAACTTTTGGCAGGCTTCTGAATCCACAATTCATCTGGGAAAAATAAACCTTCTGAAGTTTTATATGAGAGTATCTCCTTAACTATTGACTCCAAATGATGGGTGGTTTCTACATTTTCTGAAATAAGAATCTTCCCACAGACTCTTGACCATGCCCCATACAAACAAGCCGAGGGAAATTTCAATACGTCATGATTAACGGTGTATTTGCTTCTCCCCTGAGATTCCAGAGAATCAAAGAAAGAATCAGCCTTCTTTCTTGCTTCATATATTCTTTTCAATAAATCTTGTTCCATATTCATTATCGATGTGTTGGGATACATGAATTATAATAATCTATATTATTCTGAAGCATCTTTTCAGAGGAGAATTCCTTCCATGCTCTATTATATCCTGAATTCGCACAACTAACCCTCATTTCTGGATTGTCTATAAATATAGCAATCTTATTAGCGATATCTTCTGGATTATATGGGTCACATAATAAACCATCAACGCCATCACGAATAACTTCCGGCCCTGCGCCTAAACAGGTAAAAACTACAGGCTTACGAAAAGCCATCGCTTCGACTGGAGCAAGACCAAAAGCCTCCAATTTCGATGGGAAACAACAAACATCACTTTCGGCAATCAGAGGAAACAACTCTTTTTCGCGGTTAAGAGGACCACAAAAAATTACTTTTTCCTTCATGTCGGTTGGGATAAGTTGCAACAATTCTGTATAGTATTTCTTATTTGTCAACTTCCCTGCAATGGAAAGGCTCAAATTATAGCCACGACCTATTAGCAGAAGAGACGCCAAAATAAGTTCCTTCACACCTTTTTTATAATCAATTGAACCGAAAAACAAGATTCTACAAATACCGTCATTATCAACATGAGAGTTTATATACGAATCGATTTTCGGTATTTTTACTCCATTATACAAAACTCTTATGTTTTTTTTAATAGCATATAATGATGCTGTAGCATTTGCTATATAACCAGACACAGCCACTATATGATTTGAACGTCTTAATTGCATCTTTTCAAACGTCTTCAACATATGAGAGGACTTACGCTTCAACATTAGTCCAATTACACCTTGACCTACATGAAGACGTGTTACCAATGGAATATTTCCTGGTGCGCCCAAAGGTAACCAACCAGAACCTTCAGGTGATTCAATGAAATCAAATGTTTCTTTCTTAATTAATCGTTGAAGAAAATGCCTAAAATATACACGAGAAAGAAATGTGTCGATACGATTTATACCCGTTTTTCTATATTGAGGTATCCTAATAATTTTTACACCATTTATTTCTTCTTGTATAATCTTATCTAATTTAAGTACGTTATCGAAATAAATACCTACCACTGTAACGCAATGCCCTTGTTTAACAAGGGCCTCAGCCAAATCCCTGTAGAATGTCCCTACACCTCCATGTTGGCTAGGTGGATATTCATAGCAATTATAGAGTATGTTCATAACAGATTAACATGTTTAAAAAAGATGTCAGGAATAGCAAAGTTATTTAACAAATATGAAGCACATGCTGGCGACTTATGCTCAAATCTCTTGGTAAACGAATATGCTTTATGACCGAATAAGGCACCATACATCATGGCTGCTGAAAAAAAACCGTAAATATTAAGATTCTTAGATTTAAAAAGCATCAGTTCTGTTTGAGCATCTTCTGGTATAACGTGAACGTTTGTGCCACATCGAGCAAAAGTTTGTTCAACTTCTTTCTTGAATTTTGAATCAGCATATGGATGATGTTTAATATAAATTTCTTTACAATTAACAGCAAAATCAGCCAAAACATCTAAAATAGAATGCCTGACAGATTCATTAACATCTTTGAAAGCATTTAGCAGTAAAAGATTGGTTTCAGCCAATATTATTCCCGGATATGAAATATTTTCGAGAACAGGCATTACACATTCTTTAGTTATGCTATTACCATATACAGAAGTATCAAATAGTGTGAACAAAGTTCCTTCTCTTACTAATTTCTCTGGCTTAACATTTCTGCATCCAGTATTCACCACACGCTTTACTAATCCTAAAACTCCCTCAAAAGGCCAATTCTTTTTATAGAAATTGTTGTTGTAGGTAAATAGACCTTCCTCAATAAAATTCACTCCATTACACAAACTATGAGTTGCGAGCAATTGTAATAAGAAATGATTGTTTGACGGGAGGTAACAAATAAACTTTTTATTCTCTACTAAGTTTTTTATTGCATTGTCGAATAATGCAATGTGATTGAACTTTTTAAGAAACATCAACGATGTCCCAAATGTGGGAAGATGAGCAATATCGGGATATGCTTTATCTACATCAATGGCTTTAAAACGATTTTGGCTAACACCACCTCTTCCGTAAACAAGAACTATATCTTCGTCTTTAATACGATGATGTTCCACAACTCCTAAAGTAACCAAATAGGTTACATATGAGTGTATGTAGAAAAGATGCTTCATTATACATTATTGATATTATTGAACTGAGAAACGGTATTTAACCCCAGGCGAGAGAAACTCACCATGGTATTCACGTCCATTCACCACTACCCTGAGACCATGTTCTAATGCAAGATTGACCCCAGGCAACATATCCCATGAGTAACACCCCTTGAGATGTTCAAAACGCTGATAACTACCTCGTATTACATTGTACATATTATACATACAACAACCCATAATTCTATATTCTAAAGAACTGTCCAATTGTGCAAAGTCTGTAGCCTTCATATAGGACGAAAGGCCGCAAATACGAGATTGTTTTATTCTATCAATTTTATCACCTGTACATAAGCAAATATTAAGTTCCGGTAAGGATATCATGGATTGTAGGTGTTTCAGGCCTTGGTAGACGGACACGCCAATCCCCCATTCCTTGAGCCCACTAACAAAATTTTCAGTACCGTCAATCGGATCTATCGTTATAATGAATTTTGAATCACTTATTAAAGATGTGTCATTTTCTGACTCTTCCGAGAAAACTATATAATCCTTGACATTGTCGGCTAAATAATCAAAGATTAAGCGCTGACAAAGTAAATCACCATCAGACACAAATGTGTCATCTGTTTTTAATCTTCCTGTTTCTCTTAAAGAAAGAATCTGAGGCAGATTTCCGCAAATTACGTCATTGATTCCTCGACAGATATCCGCCATATTATGAGTTGTATTTTGAAGGTGTAACAAATTCGACATCTAAATTTTGACGCATGGCCATTATTTTTCCACTAATAGCACTGTTAAGGGCAGTCATATGCTCAACATCTTGATGAAAATCCAAATTGTCATTGTAATAATTGGTAGATTCGTTATGATATCCATCTAACCCTGCCAAATAAACTTTGTTTGGCGCAAGTCTGACAAGAAGATTAAGTAATATCATGGCAGAGTTGTCCATAATAATGTCATCTTCGTTTATATAATCAGAATAGTTCACGACAAAACAATCTTTATCTTCTATAGAAATGTTTGATGTATGGATAAGTCTGACCGACTTGTTTGTTGAATTGAAAGTTGTTTTAAAACGTTTTAAGTTACTCAAGAAGGTGTAGTCACAATCCATATCATCAGGGACAAAAGCAACAGAAATGGTAATACAATTGTTCTGCTTTATTATTTCAACGATTTTGTCGTGATATTTTTTTATAGATGACCCTGGACCAAGGATTAAAACATTTCGTCCATTTATTTCATTGTAAAGACTGTTTATAGATTCCGAATCATCAATTTCTCTATTTTGGAACTCTCTATATTTATTTTCTGCTACCTGCTTATTAAAAAGGGCTCGTTCCTCTGGTTCAATCATTCGTAGAATTGTACCAATATTTTTCACGGTCAGTGTTTGCTTTCCCATTAAAAAGGCGGCATAATTAGGATGGCACCCATTAATTGCGGCTAAGTAATGAGGAACGTCATATCCCCAAGAGAATTTTTCTCTGATTTTTGCAATATACTCATCAACAATTTCTAGAATTGGTTCAACTTCATACCTTCTCTCTTTTGAGTTAAGATAATATGCTATTAATTCAGTATTGAGATTACCTGCCCCCCTACCCATTCCATTTACGGAAGCATCGAGTGAGATAATACGTTTGGAATTTAACTCTGCAAGAACTTGGCTATTAGAATAAGACAACAACAAATTATTGTGCGAATGAAATCCAAAATGAATGGAATTGTTGAGATTTTGGTTTATTAAATAATAGAATCTCAATACATCATCTTTGAGCATCAAACCGAGCGTGTCTACAAGATAAAAAGCATAAGGCTGAAGTCTATTAACATTCTTAATCAAGTTGAGAAGTTGTTCGTCAGAATAACTCGAAGTTCCAACAGGCTGGACAAACACGTCATATCCTTTTGCCATGATTTTTTTGCAATAAACAAGAGCCTCATCTACTTCATTGTAATGAAATGTCACGCGAATGCCGGAAATGGACTGACCATCATAAGGGGACAATTGGCTGATATCATATTCTCCATAGCATGCCATAGCAACATACATCGTATTTCTACGGTCTTTCGGCAATAACTCCGCAATCTGTTCCACACTGTTATAGACAGAGCATTCTTCATCATATTCTCCATCTTCAAGAAAACCACACTCCACAATGTCAATCCCTGCGAGTGTCAGTTGGGATATGATTTTCTTTATGCCGTTCTTTCCAAAACGAAAATCATTGACATAACCACCATCACGGAGAGTACAGTCAAGAATTTGTAGGTTACTCATTATTAATGTTGATTCTTTAACATATTAGACATAAGAACTCTCACCTTGTCCACATCCTTGGGCATATCTACTGATATTGATTCGGAGTCGACATACCTGAAAATTAATTTTTTCCCATGTTCAAGGAAACGCAAATGGTCAATGTCCTCTATCTTTTCCAGATTCGACTGAGCCGTATTAACAAAAAAGTCAAGGGCTGTCTTACTGAAACACTCAATGCCAACATATTTATTATACTGAAACAAAAGTGTTCCTTTGGGATAGGGTATAGGAGAACGAGAGATATACAAACAGATACCATTATCATTTGTAACCACCTTAATACGTGCAGGATCCAATGTCTCCGCTGCATTTTCCATTTTTCTCATTGCACCTATAAAGAAGAAATCCTCAGACAATTCTGTTGGAATTACTTGCTCTATACATTCTTGAGAAATTAATGGCTCGTCTCCATTTATACATACATATACGTCAGCCTGAATCTTTTCTGACACCTCTTGAATACGGGCTATATGGTCAGGGTGGTCATTACGAGTCATAATATAGTTAAAACCTTTTTCTTCACATACTTTCCGTATTCTTTCATCATCAATAGCAATATAAACTTCTGATATGCCTTTCACGCTCGATACTCTTTCATATACCCATTGAATCATGGGTTTTCCACAAATATCGACCAAAGGCTTACCAGGGAAACGCGTAGAAGCATAACGGGCAGGAATAACACCTATCGTTTTCATGATATTTTGACATTTTTATTTTTACGTTTTACCACTTCAATGATAAATAATTTTAAATCGGGAGAAAGTAAAAATCTCCAAAAAATAATGGAACCCACAAAATAGACGGCTAATGTTACAATCAGTCCCATCCATTTCGAGGGGAGAAGATAAACCACGACAAACAGGGAAAGTGATAAATAAGATATGTAGTTTTTAAATTGATGTGAAAGGGGCATTTGTAGCACTTTATTAGACAGATAATTCATCCAGATAGTTGAACAAAGCAGACATGATATAATACTTGCCCATAGTAATCCTTCAATACCCCAATAGCGTATCATCAAGAGAGATAGAAGAAATTTGACAGCCCCCTCTACAACTCTTGCAATACCTTGCATGTTTACCTTGTAAAGAGTTGAGGCCAACAACGCCCTGTTGGGCAGTACTGCTGCTTGTAAAATAACACTGACAGAAAATAAAAAACTGACTTTATCTCCTATATAAGCATTCGGGTCATTCTTAATCCACCAGCCAACAAACCACTGATTGACAAGATAAACCATAATACACACAAACACCATCAGTATTATGGAAGCATTCACAAAAAAATCATACAGGTGACATAGTCTCTTCATATTTTTCTGTGCATAAAGTTGTGAGATGTATGGTCTGGAAATGTTGACAAATTTCGAGAAGAACACGTTACAGAAATCGTAAAGTTTGGTTGTGATATGGTATGATGTAACAACTGACAATGAAATATAACTACCTATGAAGAAACGGTCAACCTTATAAATGAAAATCTGTCCTAAACCTCCAACAGTGAACCATATTCCAGTGGTGAGAAAATCAAACAATACTTTTTTGTCAAACCCAACAAATCCTAACTTCAATTTAAATGGCAGACGTTTTACACGGATATAGGTAACTAAAGTGATACACAGAACTGCAACCAAATGTGAAACAGCAAGAGATATGATGCCATATCCAAGGTTCAGAAAGAGTACTGTCAAACCTACTTGAATGCCATACAAAAGCAAATCTAAAAGATTATCAATATGAATTTGTTTATTGGCTACGAGAATAGCCGACAATGGCTGTTTAAGAATATGAAAGAATGAGGTGAAAGAAACAATAACAAAAGTAACGACAACATCAAAGCGTGATATACCTGTAGTGTCCACAATCCTGTCCATGAAAAAAGACATGCAAATGCCAATGACAAGAATTATGACACCGGAAATTGCCTGCATCAGTGATGCCGTTGATGTATAAACCTGAAGTAAATGATAGTCTTTGCGGCCTATACACATAGCCGCCTTGGAGTTAAACACACCAGATACTCCAAGTTGAAGCAAGTTAAGCCAAGTTAATATGTCTGCTAACAGGATATAATAACCATAATGGGTTCGATCCACAAAACTGAGCGTATATGGTGTAAGCCATAATGCTACAATCGAGGTGACTATAGTATAGACATAACCTGTGGTTACTCCTGAAAGATAACGCTTAACATTTGTCATTTACCAAAAAAAATCTTCTTTTATGGACACTCCTGTTCGTACTAACGTAGCGGGATTGCCTTTGATAATAACATTCGTGTTTTTGAAAATGCCACTAACAACACTTCCTGCGCCAACAATCGTATGATTTACCAAATAAGTTCCTTTTGTGATAATTGTTTTTGAACCTATCCAACAATTAGACCCAATACTTACTTCTTTTTTATGGGGTGCCAGCATGTTTTCATTGTCTAACCAATAATGATGGTAATCTGTATCCATTATCATCACATCCCAGCCAAGAGTAACATATGAACCGATAACAATTCTTTTGGCGCAATGAAGATTCAAGTTGGAAGAAGTGTAGAAAGCATCGCCTATTTCAAGAATGCCTTCATCCAACACTCTAATGTGAACAGAGTTCGTCAATTTTGCACTACCATTGAAAATAATTTTTCCGCGCCCATAAAACGTAAGCGTGGATAAATTAATGCCATTCCAAACATTCATTCCCAAACGCCCAATGTGAATCATACCTGGCTTAATCAACTTTGAATGAATTTCTATTTTTGGATGACCAAAAATTTTCACATCATGGATAATAATAGGGAAATGTTTGGCTTGTTCCAATGGTAAATACCTAAGGTTAAACCAAATTGTGTAGAAAAAAGTCCTGCTAATCAATCCGGACATCGATGTTG
>FLNU01000568.1_pt1 | contig 23283 bp, 20 predicted proteins | sample 1140361 | NCBI WGS metagenome assembly FLNU01 (sample SAMEA3878206, study PRJEB12797) | bioreactor metagenome | biome: Moose rumen | place: Sweden | collected 2011-10 | reverse complement strand
TATTATAAACAGCGATGTTGTTATTTTTTTCAATCAAATTTTCCAAGAATCAGAAGATGCATGCCATGCCTTCCATAAGGTTGACACTTCTGTAGTGGCATTACCTATGGATTTGTAAAAAAAAATTAATATTATTGTTCCTTAGAATATGGTTATGAACAAAGTGATTAATTATCTGAAATTGAAAAGGAAATATCTTATTAACATTAAAAAAGTAACATGTGTCAGTAAAGACGTGAAATTTGGCTTATCATCAGGAATAGCATTGGTTGATGGCTCATCCCCAAAAGATGTTCAAATAGGGCATCATGTTTGGCTGTATGGAACCATCTTTTCACAATCTGGTGGAAAAGTATGTCTTGGTAATTTTGTCAAAATAGGTCCGGGCAGTAAATTGACAGCCGTGGAGGGTATAAATGTTGGTGACTATACAGCAATGGCTCAGAATGTAACAATTAGTGATAATAACAATCATCCTATATCTCCACGTTTTCGTTTATATATGAGACAACAACCAGAGGTAGATGATTCCAGACTATGGAAACATTCCGTACATGCTCAAATTAATATAGGACGGAACGTATGGATAGGAGATAATGTCAGAATCCAAAAAGGAGTTACGATAGGCGATAATTCAATTATTGCAGCCAATTCCATTGTGACTAAAAATGTTCCACCAAATTGTATTGCAGCAGGAAATCCAGCCCGGATAGTTAAAACAGATATAGATCAGATTGCAGCACCCAACACTTGTGTGGGCTATAATCATTATACCCAATCAGAGGTATAGCAATTGGCATTCTAATAAATAAGATTCAAAATGGGTAAGCAAACGGGGCATATTGCTGCATATATTGCTGTGGGTAAGGTATTAGCAATGGTGCTTAACTTTGTAACTCCCTTATTCCTTACTCGTTTTCTTACCAAGGCAGATTACGGCATTTACTCTCAGTTCAATACCGTATTCCTTTTTTTGGGATCTATTTTTGGAATGGGAATACAGTCGAATTTGTATTTCTTTTATCCTTCCATAAAAGATGAGTTAGAAAAATCACGTTTAATCACAAATACTTTTCTGCTCCTGACTTTGACAACAGCACTTGGTGTGGCGTTATTTCTCATTCCGACAATTTCCAACTGGGTGTTGGGAGAGGGTGAATTAAAAAAATATTTATTTATTATAGTTATTGCCACATGGCTATATGTTCCAACACGTATACTTGACCCGTTGTTCACTCTAAGAAAGGATGGTAAATCCAGTGTCTTATTTCCACCTATTGAAACTATTGGGAAATTAATGCTAATATTATTATTTGCACTTATATTCAAGGATGTAAAATATATATTATGCTCTGTTGTTATATTTCAGTTGGGTTGTTTTATATATGCGTATTCTTATGCACAACATTCTGGGATGAGTTTTCACCATTATCAATTTGATTGGCGAGAAATAAAAAAAATTATAGCATATTCTCTTCCATTTGGATTAGCAGTAATTCTATATACGCTTTCGTCACGTTTCGACAAATTAATCTGTATTTCATATTTGACTACGGAACAATATGCAATTTATAGTCTTGCATTTTTCGGTATTCCAGGTGTTATGCAGGTTTATGATGCTTTGTGTCAAGTGAATGTGATGGATATGGCAAAAGCATACCATCAGAATAACTATAAAGATATTTTGTTATTATATCGTAACTTTGTGATAAAAACCTTATCTTTTTCTCTACCAATAATAACTATTGTTTTTATTTTTGCAAAACAGATAATAGTGCTTTTATTTACGGAGAATTATATTGAAGCAGTACCTTTTTTTCAAGTGTATATTTTAACTTTTATTGTTGCAATGCTTGGGGCAGGAACCATTCTGCGTGCTATCAATAAGACTAGAATGTCGTTAAAAGCGTATGCAATTTCAGTTTTTGTATATATTCCTGTTACTTACTTATTGATTAAATCTTTGGGGATGTGGGGTGCTATGACTGGTGCATTAATAGGAAATATCTTGCCAAGGATTATTCAAATACGTATGGAGATAAGCCAAATGAAATGTTCATTCTCAGAATACTTCCCAATATTGAAAATGATATATATAATGATAATTGGGTTTGGATTTGGCTTATTGGTATATGTGATTAATACTATGCTCAGTTTAAGTATTTATGGGTGTGGTATAGTTGGTTGTATTTATTTGTTGATTGCTTATTATATAGAAATTAAGACTGGCTTAATTGCAAATCCATTATTGTTGGTGTTTCAAAAATATCTAAAGAGAAAGAATGGCTAAGGACCAAATTGTTTTGTTTTTTCATTCTATATATCCACGTAAAACAGGAGGTATGGAGGTTTATAATTATCATTTAGCCCAAGAGTTGTTGAGTGATAATTATAATAATATTATAATGCTAACCGGCACTAAAGACTATGTTGACAATAAAAAAGTGTTTTATGTAAATGACAGATTATTTGGAATTACTAGATGGGGATTGGGTTATTTATCCATCTTGCTTTCATGCTTGTTTTCAAATAAAATCATTTTGAGAGATTGGAAATCTGTCTTAATACCTTATACAAGTAACTTTGACTTAAATGCGTGGCCTATACTTTTTTTTAAATATCTATTTAATTTTAATTATTCAATTCATTGTCATGGTGGAAGTGCACGAAATTGGAAATATCCGAGGTTACAATGTTTCTTTTTTCATAAAGCCTTTCGTATAGCAGCAGTATCAGAGACTATCATTTATGAGTATTCCAAACGAACAGGATGTCATATAGATTATTTACCCCCAATCGTAAGGTTTAATGAGGCATCTATAGACAGGTCAAATATTTGTGCGAAATATCATTTAAACACTTTTAAGAAAATCATATTATATGTAGGCAGTTTAAAGACTTTAAAGTCTCCGGAAACCTTGCTTCTTGCTTTTTCATCTCTTGACATTAAGATTCTTGAGCAACAAAATGTTTGTTTAGTGTTAGCAGGTGAGGGTGAGTTGTATCCAGATTTACGAAGTAAATACAAACACAATAAAAGAATCATTTTTTTAGGGAATGTGCCGAATCATAAGGTTCATGAACTCTACAAAATATGTGATATATATGTGATATGCTCGTGGTTTGAAGGAACTCCAATTTCTTTGTTAGAAGCCATGTATAATAATTGTTGTTGTATTGGTACAAATGTTCAAGGTATTAAATCTATTATTAAAGATGGCGACAACGGTTTCCTTTTCCCCAAGAATAACAACACTATTTTGACTGCCATACTCTTGAACTTACTTACCAATCCAAACATGGTAGATGACATAGGAGAACGTGCAAATAACTATTTCAATAATCATTTTTCCATAGACACTCATATAAAACAAATGTTAGAGTTTGTTGATTATAACTAATTCTTTTTTTTCTCCGATAAATTCAATACAATAAAAGTTTGTTTGTATATCGCTTCCCAAATGAAATTAACCATTAAAAATAGTTCTTTTTTAGTTCACTCTTTTGTGATACTATTAATAGAAATATGGCAACCAGTCAATACCATCCTATTTCATATAGATGGTGCTGGCCGTATTCCATTAATACTGTTGATTTTGTCATTATTATTAACAATTAATGCAATTATACATATTTCACTTCACAAACCATTAATTATTTATCTTGTGTTAGCCATATACATGTTTGTAAACGGCATGATTAAAGGGGGATGGGAACACTATGAGAGTTATGAGAGTAGTGGTGTCTATTTATTGTTTTTTCGTATATTTATGGCACCCTTTTATATGTTTTTAGTCGCTAAAATGGCTTTTTATGATTTTAATAAAACATTAAAGGTTGTCACATGGGGCTTTTTGTTGTATTGTATAATATGTTTGTTAGGTGCCGGAGAATCTCATGCTCATGAAGGACGCTTGGGCGAAGCAATCAACGCAAACGAAATAGGTCTTGTGGCAGCGATATTGTTTATAGTTGTTTTGTTACAATATATAAGGGGCAGTTTTTCATTATTTTACTTTATAGCATTTTCTGCAATATCACTGTTTACAATTTTTGAAACAGGTTCAAGAATGGCAATAAGTATGGTAATAATAGTTGCTGTCTTAGTCTTATTGTTTACTCAAAAGAATTACAAACTCCATTCCCTGTTTTATATGATAGTTTCCTTGTTAATTGGGTACTTTGTAATCAGATATATTATGGATAATACGTTGTTAGGTGCCAGATTTCAAACAACATCACAAGAGATGGAATTTAGTGAATTAGCCACAGGAACATTTTTAGATAAATTTGGCGACAGAGGATTACAATATTACTATAGTTGGCCTTTTTTCACTAGAAATATCCTCACAGGTATAGGGTTTGATAATTGGGCTGATTATAATCCAATAGGGAGTTACAGATTTCATTCCGAATATCTTGTCCAGTATTGTGAATGTGGTTTAATAGGTATTTCTTTATATTTATACTTTTTAATCTCTTTATTTCATAGGTTGTTGAAAGTATGGTTTAGCCAAACGGGTTATTTTAGAAAAACCTTAAAAGTGTTGTTTTTCGGATTATTAGCCATTGCTGTTGCAAATTTTGTTATATGGACACATAATAGTGTTGCTGTATTTGCCATATTTGCTTTATCATATGCTGCTAGTTATAAAGTTCAGCAAATACAAGCCCCAAGTTGTTAAAGTAATATGCTCCCGAACAAAGAGCCAGACGGTGTATAGTTATAGGGTAGTTCTATAAATTAGATTCAGACGATTTACAGTTTATTAGCGAGTAGATTTGTTCTTGTAGCCGCAGAAGCATAGCGATCTATGGTTCAAGGCAAAAGGACAAAGTTTCTGTCCCCCGATAACAGGGAAACTGAAGGGGGGTGCTAAGAAACGTAAAGCGTCGAAGCACATTGGAACACCCATTAGGTAATACAACTAATTTATAGAAGTACCCTATAATGTTTAATATGTTACAGGTCTCATAGTGACGAACCAGACAATGCTGAATGAAGATTATTTTTACATGTTCATCTTCGTGGGTATTTATGGATACCCATGCAATAGTTGAAATAAAAAGAATAATACAATGAGAAACGTTCTAATGATTCATAGTGTAGGTAGTAATCATACTTCTTGGAAAGAGTACTGGCTTTCAGTAGACAAGGAACAGTTTGAACTTTTTTGTCGCTATTTGTGTAACAATGGTTATCAAACGCACTTCCTCGACCATTGGTATAATCAAGAGAATCTGCAAGTTAAAAACAAAAAAGATTTGTATCTTACTTTTGATGATGGGTATCTCGATAATCTCTTGGTTGCTTATCCTATCATGAAAAAACACGGAATCAAAGGGACAATCTTCGTTAATCCAGAATTTGTAGATCCAAGTACAGGAATCCGTTCACTGGAGAGTACAAACGGTCAAACACTTGGTTATCTAAACTGGGATGAAATTTGTTTCCTTGACAAGTCTGGAGTAATGGATATACAATCTCATAGTATGTCTCACAATTTTTATTTTTGTAGTGACAAGATGATTGATGTTCATACTCCTCAGAATACCTATCATTGGCTGGCTTGGTATGCAAAACCAGAAAATAAATATGCATGGCAATATGAGAATCAAAGTCAATACACACCTTATGGAACCCCTGTGTTTGAGTATTATAGAGCCTTGGGGTTGAGACGATATTTCCCCGATGAGAAACTCATAGAAAAATCCATAGAATTGTATCAATCTGAAGTACCGAAGGAAGAAATCATTAAAACCTGCGCCGAATTACTAAAACAATATCCTGGACGTTTTGAATCTGATGAAGAAAAGGAAAAGCGTTTCAGATATGAAATTTTTGATAGCAAGTCTATCCTGGAGGAGAAATTGGGTAAAACAGTTGATTACCTTTGTTGGCCTGGTGGTGGATATGACGAGATGTCTTTAAGGTTAGCAGAAGAGGCCGGATATAAAGCCACTACAATTTCCTCACGTGATAGAAGTACCGTATCAAATAAAGAGAACCTGCACAAGAGAATTGTTAGAATGGGAATGGCTTCAACAATTCGAAGAGGGGGATATATTAAGCCTCAGAGAATAACACCAACAAAATTTAAACGTCATCTTATCTGGTCTTTAAAGGTAGCAGAAAGGCATCCTTTCTACTATTATCCCACGAAACTAAACAATTTTATTTTGCGTTTCTTCTAATACTTTGATAATGCAACCTTTTTCTTTCTATTTGTCTCATCCTCGAACGACTTTATTATATATATTTAATACCTTTTCATATCTACTTCCAGACAGACTACATTTAAGAATAGAGTTCTGGTTGAAAAAAGGGAAAAGATTGCATTTGAATAATCCCCAAACCTTTTGCGAAAAAATTCAATGGCTTAAATTGTATAATCGAAAACCTGAATATACAATGATGGTCGATAAATTAGCGGTAAAGACCTATGTCGCGGAAAAAATAGGTCGTGAGTATGTGATTCCTGTATTGGGCGTTTGGGACAAACCGGAAGATATAGATTTTGCCTCTCTTCCTGAGCAATTTGTGTTGAAGACAAGCCATGGTGGAGGTAGTAATGGTGTATTTATTTGCAAAGACAAGCATATAATGAATAAGATGAAGGTCGTTTCGAAAATGCGTAAGGCGATGCGCCTGAATATCTATAAACGAAATTTGGAATGGCCGTATAAAAATGTGCAGAAGAAGATTTTTGCAGAACAGTACATGGAGGATCCAACGGGAACATCTGATTTACTTGACTATAAATGGTATTGCTTTAATGGAGAGCCCAAATATTGTCAGGTCATTAAAGACAGAAAAACAAAAGAAACCATAGATTTCTTTGATACAGAATGGAGGCATCAAGAATTTATAGGTCTAAATCCGAATGTTGAATATGCTATAGATACTCCTGCGCCTCCTTCAAAGTTGGATGAACAAATTAGGATAGCGCGTAAGTTGTCAAAAGATATACCATTTTCTAGAATAGATTTGTACGAAATAAATGGAGAAATTTTTTTCGGTGAGATTACTTTTTATCCAGCATCGGGCATGGGTGGTTTTCGCCCTGAAAAATATGATGAGATTTTGGGACAGATGCTAGTTCTTCAGAAATAAAAGGATAACTTGTTGTGTAGAGTATATTAATCACACATAAGAATAATAGATGTTCGTAAAGAAGAAAATACTATTATTAATTGATTCTCTAAATTCAGGAGGAGCGCAGAGACAACTGGTGGGTCTTGCGAAACTATTAATGGATAGAGGACACCTTATTCGTGTTGTGACATATATTAACCTTCCTTTTTATAAGCCTTTTCTTGATGAAAATGGGGTAGAGAATGTGTGTATACCTGGATATGGTAATAGTATAATAAAATATTTGAAGGTATATAGGTCTTTAAAGATTGAAATAGAGAATTATCAACCTGATATTGTCATAGCATATCTTCGTGTTCCTTGTATCTTTTCATCATTACTGCATCGACGAAATAAGTCGTTTAAATTGATAGTGTCGGAAAGGAATACGACTCAGAAACTTGACTTTCTTGAAAAACTGAAGTTTTGGTCATATAAATGGGCTGACGTTATTGTTCCCAACTCACATTCTCAAGAAAGCTTCCTGTCGAAATACTACCCAAATTATTCAGGCAAAATTGTAACGATTACAAACTTTGTTAACACCAATTTCTTTGCTCCTCTTGGGAATCTTCAAGTAAATGAGACGATAATATTGCTTTCTGTTGGTCGTGTGATGGAGCAAAAGAACATTTTGAGATATCTTAATGTGCTGAAAAAACTTAAAACAGATGGCATAAGATTTATGGCTCGTTGGTATGGTGACATTACTGATGCATATTTTCTTAGATGTAATGAAATGATTCAACAACTACGCTTGCAAGATGTATTTGAGTTTTGTGAAAAAACAAGAGATGTGGTTCCTGTTTATCGTTCTGCAGATGTTTTTTGTCTTCCGTCGGTTTATGAAGGTTTCCCAAATGTCCTTTGTGAGGCTATGAGTTGTGGCTTGCCTGTTGCTGTAAGTAATGTGTGCGACAATCCTGAAATTATAGATAGTTCAGGTGGGGTTTTATTTAATCCGTTAGATGAAGAAGATATGTATAGTAAGTTAAAACAGATACTTACATTGTCCACAGATAATCTGAAAGAAATGGGGCACGCTAATAGAGTTAAGGCTGTTAAGATGTTCTCAGAGACCCATTTTGTTGATAAATACGAATCGTTGTTCTAAGATGATTTCAAGGGATATCTCTAATAAAGTCTTAACGATTGGTTGTGAGTTTACCCCTCCAAAAGGTGGAGTGGCACAAGTATTGCACACTTATCACGAAGAGGTGTATGAGAACTTTCATTTTATAGCAAACTCATGTGAAGGTACTTTCATACAAAAAATCTTGATTCTTTTGTGGGCTTATGTTCAGACTTTTTTTATTTTGTTGGTATGTCGTGAGATAAGAATTGTTCACATACATACGGCGTCATATAATAGTTTCAAGCGATCAACATATTTTGTTTCACTTGCTAAGTTTTTGCGACGAAAAGTCATTATACATATTCATGGCGGTGGTTTCCGAGATTATTTTAAGACGAACTCTAACTGGATATTAAAACAACTCCATCGGGCTGACTGTGTATTGGCATTAACAGACAATTGGAGAAAATTTTTTACCGGTGAATTATGTCTGCAACGAGTTGTTACAGTACCGAATATCATTCCTTTCCCTCAATTATGTGAGCCACAAAGCAAAGACGGACGAATACATCTTCTTTTTTTGGGATTCATAATAGAGCAAAAGGGTATCTTTGATTTAATTGAGGTTATTAATGAACATAAACAAGAATGGCGGGGAAAACTGATGCTACATGTAGGTGGTAGTCATGAGGTAAATCGTCTCCAACAGTATATTTCGACAAATGAACTTGAGGATTTGATACATTATGAAGGTTGGGTGACTGGTGAAAAGAAAATAGAATTGTTCAACTTAATAGATGCTTATATCTTGCCGTCGTATGTGGAAGGGATGCCAATATCTATACTTGAGGCCCTATCTTATGGAAAACCTGTAATTACGACACCTGTGGGAGGTATTCCAGAAGTTATTAATGAGGAGAATGGTTTTTTGTTTTCTCCTGGAGATAAAAAGGAGATGGCAACACTCATTGAAAGGATTATTCATTCTCCTTCCATATTGAACAATAAATCTAATAAAGCCAAAATGAGTGTGGATAAGCATTTTCCATATGCGATTGCAAATGTGTTAGATGATGTTTATAAACGACTCATATAGATATCACCGTCACTCATTCACACGTTTTCATAACATGTAAGGAAGAAGTATAATAATGTATTTAGGAGATTATATAAAGAATGAGATTCTAAACTGGCCTAATTGGTTGAATTCTATATTATTGCGCTTGAATTGCCTTTGTGGGTTAGTATATGGTTTTTCATATAGAAAATTCAAAAAACACCTAAATACGGCTAATCCTGATGATTTGTTACTTGAAGCCGTGAACAATGCGATACAACATGTTCCATATTATCGAAATCGGTATGGTAACTTGGTATTACATTCTGTAGAAGAATTTCGCGAAAAGATTGGATTCATTAATAAGGATGAAGTGATGGCAAATTGGGATGAGTTCCTGATTGATGACATTGATTGGCATAAAGTGAGTACGGGAACAACAGGGGGAACAAGTGGAAAGCCATTGAAACTTGTTTTTCCTAAAAATCGTTATGCATGGGAACTGGCATATATGCATAGTATGTGGGAAAAGTCGGGTTGGCATTATCACACAAGAGGGGTTATCCGAAATCATGACCTGAAAGGTCGCAATTATGCTATAAATCCCATAATGAAGGAGGTAATTTTTGATCCCAATAGATTATCGGAGGAATATGTAGGTATTATTTGTAATACATTAAAACATTACAACATTAAGTATATTACGGCATATCCCTCAAATGCCTATCAGTTTTGTAAGTTGTGTCTAAAACAGCATATTGATTTTGATTTCATTGAGGCTTTTCTGTGTGGTTCAGAGGGAATTACAGACGAGCAGATGAACTTTTTCGATAGATTCAATATTCATGTTCTAACATGGTATGGACATAGTGAGAAACTTATTCTTGGTAGTAATGACACTAAGTCTTGGAGTATTCAGATTGAAAAGAACTATGGCTATTGTGAGATTATAGGTGATGACCAAATGCCAGTCAAAACAAACGGATCTTTTGGTGAAATGACAGGAACAACTTTTTATAACAAGTATTTTCCACTTATACGTTATAAGACTGGTGATTTCGCTGTCGTTAAAGAGATGGACCAGAGGATGAAATTGTCGAAAATCTTTGGTCGATGGGATAAGTCTTTGATTTATAAATACGATGGGACTACCACTTCGCTTACAGTTTTAAACCTGCATGGCAAATTCTATGAACATATAGATGGCATTCAGTATGTCCAAGAAAAAAAAGGTTTTTTAAAAGTCCTATTAATAAAAAATAATCTTTATACAGAAGATGATGAGAATTTCATCATTCAACATATAGGTAAAGCGTTAGGAGGTAACCAATTTGTTTCAATAGAATACGCTTCTAATCTGATATATCAACCCAATGGTAAATTTTTACCGTTGATTAGTAAATTATAGTACATGGAAGAATTAACTCAAAAACTTTCAAACGGGGAGATGACAGTTCAGGAGTTACCTTTACCACAACTGAGCGATGGTATGGTGTTGGTAAAGAACCATTACTCATTGATTAGTGCAGGGACAGAGGGGTCAACTGTTAAGGCTGCCCGTCAGAGTTTAATCGGAAAGGCCAAATCAAGACCTCAACAAGTGCAACAGGTGCTTCAGGTTCTGAAAACACAAGGTATAGTACAAACGTATAGAACCGTAATGAAGAAGTTGGAGGCATATTCGCCACTTGGATATAGTTGTGCGGGAGAGGTCATCGAAGTGGCCAATGATGTTAAAGAATTCAAGGTTGGTGACTTGGTTGCGTGTGGAGGGTTGACAGCCAACCATGCTGAAGTAGTGAGTGTACCTGTAAATTTATGCGTAAAACTACGCGATGACGCAGACCTTTCTTTGGCATGCTACAACACAGTTGGAGCAATAGCCCTACAAGGGGTTCGTCAGGCAGATTTGCGACTGGGGGAAACTTGTGCCGTCATTGGATTAGGTTTGATAGGTCAGATAGTATGTAACCTCCTGAAGGCTTCCGGTGTACAGGTTGTAGGTATTGATGTAAATCCCGCTCCTGTAACACAGGCAGCGCAACACTGTGCAGACTTGGCTCTGGTACGTAATACTGCCGGTATTGAAGACATCATAAAGGATTTCACAAACGGATTAGGTACGGATGCCGTTATTATAGCAGCAGCGACCCCAAGTCTTGACCCTATTAACTTTGCAGGTGCGATTGTACGAAAAAAGGGAACGGTTGTAGTGCTGGGTGCTGTACCCACAGGATTTGACCGTGAACCATATTACTACAAGAAGGAACTGCAAGTGAAGATGTCATGCAGTTATGGGCCAGGTCGCTATGATATGAACTATGAAGAAAAAGGCATAGACTATCCTGCTGCTTACGTAAGATGGACAGAGAAACGCAATATGGAAGCCTTCCAAGGGCTTCTGGCTTCGAAGTGTATGGATTTGTCTTACCTTACCACTCACACTTTTGCCTTTGAGGAGGCTCCCAAAGCCTACAATATGGTGGCCAACAGGACAGAGCCATATTTGGGTATTGTATTGAAATACAACGTAAACAAGACTCACCTGCCAAATAAGATAAAGATTGCGGATGCAACCAATGTAACAAGTAACATTGGGATAGCATTTATTGGTGCTGGCAGTTATGCTCAAGGCCAATTATTGCCAAACTTACCCAATGACATTCGCCGCGTATGTGTTTTAACTAATTCTGGTGCTACATCTAAACGAGTGGCTGAAAGATTTCATTTTGAAAGTTGTACTTCCAATGAGGATGATATCTTAAAAAACGCTGCTGTGAATTCGATTTTCATCGCCACCCGTCATGACAGCCATGCGAAGTATGTGATGGATGGTCTGAGAAATGGTAAGAACGTATATGTTGAAAAGCCCCTCTGTCTAAACGTTGAAGAATTATTGGAAATCCGCAAGTTGTGTGAAGAGAGACAGAGGAGTGTCATGGTTGGATTTAATCGCCGTTTTTCTCCACACGCAAAACTTATTAAAGAGAAGTTAGGGTCGGGGAAGATGTCAATGATTTTCCGTATTAATGCGGGTAGTATTCCCAGTGACAGTTGGATACAAGATATGAAAGTGGGTGGTGGCCGCATCATTGGCGAGGCTTGTCACTTCATTGACTTTATGACTTTTATATGTGGCAGCAAGCCTGTGAAGGTTGTTGCTTCATCCCTTCCAGACAATCAAAACCTCAACGATACCATGAATATTATTGTTGAGTTTGAAAACGGTTCAACGGGGGTGGTAGCATATTATGCTAACGGATCTAAGTCAATGCCAAAAGAATACTTCGAAGTGTTCAGTTCTGGTATCTCGGCTACGATTGATGACTTCAACGAGACAAAGATGTATGCCAAAGGTAAACCGACAAAATTCACCACACGCACCCAAGACAAGGGGCAGAAAGCCATGATGGAAAACTATTTCAAAGAAATATGCAATGGTAAGTCCTCCATTCCTATGGATGAAATATTTAGTGTAACATTGGCTTCATTTGCAGCGTTGAAATCAGTACAAGAAGGTGGCGTTCCTGTTAAATTCTAAGATTATGCCAATAACAAGATAATCTGAATTTTGATTCTGTACAACACGAGTGCATCTATCGCTTCTCTATACAATTAATACGGCATAAGGTGTCTAAACAACACACAAGGACAAGGTCTATGAATAAGGATGTTGATGGCTTTTCTTCATTTAACCAAGTAAGAAGGTATATAGAATCTGAGCAATACAAAGGTTGGGACCCGTACGATGGATTGAATTCCAAGGTTGCTCATTGGTTGTTGCCATTACAGTATTCAGCGGTTCTTCGGCTTTGTGTGATACAGGGGTTTAAGCGATGTCCTGTCAATTTGCGACCTTTTGCTCTTGTCCCCAAGCAGTATAATGCCAAGGGAATTGGGCTTATCCTTCAGGGTTATTGTAATTTAGTGAAAATAGTAAAGAAAGATCCTACGTGTTCGCAGGATCTTGGTACTGAAGATGAACTGATTAAAAAGGCTCAAGAATTGGCATCCCTGCTTATTTCTCTTCGTTCTATAGGCGACTATCATGGTGCATGCTGGGGGTATAATTTTGATTGGCAGGCACGAAGATTGTTTTTATTCCCTAAATATACCCCCACGGTTGTTGCAACTAATTTCTGTGCGACCGCATTGATGGATGCATACGAGGTTACTGGAAACAAAGAGTACCTGGACGTGGCTCTCAGTTCAGCCGACTTCGTGATGCAGGATCTTCGCCGCCATTATGTTAACGAAGACAAGGATGCGTTTTTGTTTTCTTATTCTCCATTACAAGGTAATGACACCGTATTCAATGCCTCACTGCTGGGTAGTCGTTTGCTGAGTTTTTGTTATTACTATACAAAGAAAGATGAGTATAAGGAGGCTGCTTGTGCTTCGGTAAAAGCCTGTTGTGAAGTACAAGGTATCGATGGTTCGTGGGTTTATGGTATGTTGCCTGTACAGAATTGGGTTGACAGTTTCCATACTGGCTATAACCTGGATGGATTGATTGCCTATGAAGAATTGACGGGAGATGTGTCATTTCATGATAACATCGTTCGTGGTTTTAACTTTTACATCAAGAACTTTTTTAAAGATGATGGTACCCCCAAATACTATCACGACCAAACCTATCCAATAGATATCCATTGTCCCGGCCAACTTTTCATAACACTTCACCGTCTTCATCATTTTGAAGAGAATCAAGACTTGGTTCAGAAAGTAATGGATTGGACCATTGCTAATATGCAGGACAAGAAAGGGTATTTTTACTATCAAATTAAAAAGGGTCTCAGTTCCAAGATTTCGTATATGCGTTGGAGCAATGCGTTCATGTTCTGTGCCCTTAGTTATTATTTGTTGTCATCAGTATGCAAAGAAAAAGTGTGTCAGTAAACGGAGTGAACATCTACCCTTTTTCGTCATTCGAGGATATTATAGATTACGCTAAAAGTAAAAAAGGAATCCTTGTTGCCATCAATGCGGAAAAAATTCTTCATGCCACGTCTCAGACACGTGAAATCATCAATCGTAACATTGGCTATTGTGATGGTGCTGGTGCTGTAATGGCTCTGAAGAAAAAAGGACATAATGTGGTGAAGTTGGCTGGATGCGAGTTGTGGCTGAAGATTGTTGAAAGGATGTATGCAGAGGGAAACACTTTTTATCTGGTAGGTGGTAAACAGAATGTGATAGATGCAACTGTGGAGAAATTGAATCGTAATTATCCTGGTATTCAAATCCTGAACTATCGCAATGGTTATTTAAACACACAGGAGGAACGTGAAGCACTGTTGGAAGATGTTACAGAAAAAAAACCTGATGTGGTATTTGTGGCCATGGGGTCTCCAAAGCAAGAGTTGTTGATGGAGGAGATGCAAGCAAGGCATTCTGCCATCTACCAAGGTCTGGGCGGCAGTTTTGATGTCTATACAGATACTGTAAAGCGTGCTCCTAAGTGGTGGGTTGACCATAATTTGGAGTTTGCATACAGACTCATCAAAGAACCGTCAAGAATTAAACGGCAATTACATCTTATTACATTTTGGTTTAAAGTGCAATTGGGCCTTTTATAGTTCGGTTATATATAGAGAGTAATTTATGGAGTTGTTATGGAGAATGTATAGGGTGGTTAAGGGTACGATTCTTTGACTAATATGCAATTATCGTTGATTTGTCCCCATAGCGTTCCTAAAAAATCCCCATAAGTTTGACTGTGATGATAAAGCAATCTTGGATTGATTTCATTCGTTTCTGTTTGGACGAGCAGATGGATATCCCTTCTTCTGTTGATTCGATTGACTGGGACTCTTTTTATTTATTTGCTAAGGAGCAGGCTATTGTTGGGATTGTTTTTGAGGGGTTAAAACGGATTCATTCAAAAGATGCTGGCATCCTGAAGAAAGTAATGTTGAGATGGTTTGCTGCCTCGGAAAAAATACGTAAGCAGAATATTAAAATAAATACAACAGTTGTTATATTAACTGATTTAATTAAGCAGGACGGTTTTGATAGTTGCCTTTTGAAGGGACAAGGTAATAACCTGTTGTATCCTTATTTCTACAGTAGAACGCCCGGTGATATCGATATTTGGATTACTCCAATGAATGAGTATGATCGTGAATCGGATCGTCATTTGGCGTGTTTACATTATTTACGCAAGAAATATCCCCAAGGGAATTTGCATTATAATCATATTGATGCAGGGTTTTACAATGGTATCAGTGTTGAAGTGCATCATCGGCCTCGTTTTATGAACAATATGTTTTATAACCACAGGTTGCAAATGTGGATAAACAGAATGAGGAATGAGCAGTTTAACAATGTAAGACAATTACCAGAAACGACATCCGATATTGCCGTACCTACTACCGAGTTCAACATAGTCTTTCAATTGGCACATATTTATGGCCATGTGATTCAGAAAGGAATTGGGCTTAGGCATATTATTGATTATTATTATGTTTTGAAATCCCGTCAGGTTCTTGACAACAGAACTTCTGTAGAAAAAACACTGAATCATTTGGGTTTATGGAAGATTGCACGTGCCGTCATGTGGATTTTACACCACAAAATGGGGCTTGGTGAGAAATGGTTGATTGCACCGATGGATTCGACCAGCGGAAGCATGATGTGGAATGAAATCCTGATAGGGGGGAATTTTGGTTATTTTGATAAAAGAGAGGATAATGCAAGTACGCCACTTGCCAATAATTGGCAAAGATTAAAAAGAGATTTACGTATGATGCGTTTCTTCCCTTCCGAATGTTGTTGGGAACCAATCTTCAGAATATATCATTATTTTTGGAGGTTGCGGTATAACTGAAAGATTGATGTATTGGTATAATACGCTTTCTCCATAACTCCTCCCTAAACACCCCATAACTTCCCTATTATTATGAAGTATGATGTCCTGTCAATACTAGTTGCCTTTGTAGTTGCACTGATTGTTTTCCCAGGTGTCCTGTGGATTGCCAAGAAATACAATGTAGTTGATAATCCCAATGCCCGGAAATTGCAGCGGGCACCTGTTCCGTTATTGGGAGGTGCAGTTGTCTATCTTGGTATTTTGGCTGGTGTTTTATGCTTTTACTTGTTTGCACCCCTAAAAACATTTCCTTTAGGCATATTGGGTATGACCGTGATGTTGATAATTGGCACATGGGACGATGTAAAAAACTTGTCCGTAAAAATAAGATTTCTAATTGAGATTCTGACAGTCATTGGGCTGATAGTATATGCAAAGGATTGTATTGATGACTTTCATGGTTTGTGGGGCATACATCAAATACCAGTTTATATGGCCTATCCCTTGTCTATCATTGCCGGAGTTGGTATTATCAACGCGTTAAATTTGATTGACGGTATTGATGGCTATTCGTCAGGTTATGGCATTTTTGCATGCATTTGTTTTGCTGTTTTGTTTTATGTTACAGGCAGGTCTACCCTGGTGGTCATAGCACTGATAACAGCGATGGCTTTGTTCCCGTTCTTTATGCACAATGTGTTTGGGAAAAAAACCAAAATGTTCATTGGTGATGGCGGTACATTAATGTTGGGAGTCTTGATGACCATGTTCGTTTTTGGCTCCTTATCTTCTCAGAGTGCATGCCGTATTCTTGATGACAGAAACTTTAGTCTGATTGCTTTCGCGCTGGCAGTGTTGTGCATACCCGTCTTTGATACTTTGCGGGTGATGTCAGCACGTATCTCACGAGGGTTGTCCCCATTCCGTCCCGATAAGACTCATTTGCACCATCTGTTTATTGACATGGGGTTTTCCCATCTTGGTGCAGCCTTCTCTATCATACTTCTAAACGCTTTTGTGTTAGTTGTATGGTATTTGCTTTATCGGTTGGGGCTGGGCATTGATGGCCAGGTCTACGCAGTGTTGGTCATGGGCGTGATGGTTACCTTTGTGTTCTACCGCTTCATGCGTGAACAGCAGAACGGTGGTGGTTTGGACGAAGATGGTAAACCGCGAGGCACGGCTATTTGGCATTTCTTTCTATGCATAGGAGTAAAGAGCCACATGGAGACAGGTACTGTATGGTACTATATTCGTAAGTTTGTTGACAATGATTGGTTTAATAAATCTGACAATTCATAAAATCCAACTCGTTTTTTTGTTTATTTAAGTATCTGATTATTAATGGAAATGCAATCGTCTTTTTGAAGTTCGGTTGCATTTGTTTTTTTAGAGTAGCGCGTTTTTGGAAAAATATGCCAGAAATTGTTTGTGTGTAGGAAAAAAAGATGAAAAAGGGTGTGGAAATAAAGAAATAATAATTATCTTTGCAAAGCAAATTACAAAAGAGAATTTAAAAGAGTTTTTTTGACCTTAATTTACTGTTTTGATTTATATGACGAATCTGGCTCGGCATATTGAGAAATTATTGCTTGAACATGAGTGTGTCGTGGTCCCTGATTTCGGAGGATTCATTACCAATCATGTGAATGCATCGATGGAAGAGGATGAAAAATGTTTATTGCATCCTCCTTATCGTACCATACGGTTCAACCAGGCACTGCGTGCCAACGATGGCTTGTTGATTCAGTCCTACATGACTGCCTTTGACGTGTCATATCCTGTTGCATGGAAACAGTTAAAGTTAGAGGTGGATGAAGTACGTGACGAATTGGATTTGAGGGGAGAGTATTTGTTAGGTAGTCTTGGACTTTTGCGGATGGACCTGACACGACATGTCCATCTGATTACAAATCCTTCTGGCATCGTTACTCCATGGCTTTATGGTTTGACCGATTTTCAGTTAGAGTCTGTAGAGGCTCTTGAATATCGTCGTGAGATTGAGGCTTCGATGGCTCAGACTTCTATCCTGCCAGTTGTTCCTGCTGAAGAAGAGAGCGAAGCAGACGAACGTACACTGGTGGTTCGTTTGCATCGGCGTTGGATTGATATCGCCATTTCTGCTGCTGCTGCGGTCGTATTGTTTTTCTTGTTTTCATATCCAGCCATGAAACAGCCTGGAGAAACTGAAACCTATACGGCCAGCCCTGTGGCTGCTGTTCAGTCAGATAAAAATGAGAGCCGTCATGTCGCGGAACAACCTCCCGTGAAAAAGACGATGGAACAAGTTGCTGCTGCTGATGTTGTTTCGGAGTCAGCATCCGCCAAGCAGGATGATGTTGCGAAAATAGTTTCAGTTCCAAGTTATACTATCGTGTTGGCCAGTTATGTTACTCAGGCTAATGCAGAGGCTTATGTGAAAGGACTGGCAGACGCTGGTTTCCCCGACGCCCGATTTGCCATGACGGGGAAAGTGAGTCGAGTGCTTTATGCCACATTCACAGACGAAGCAACTGCAAGTGATGCATTGCGCAATCTTCGTGCCCAGAGCAATGAATTTGCTGAGGCTTGGGTGATGGAATTGAAGGATTATTTGGTGAAGAGTGAAGAGTGAAGCGTGAAGCGATAAACTTCAAATTTCAGACTTCAAACTTCAAATTACTGCGGACGGGGAGGTTTTTGGACGAGCCAAAGCGCATCGCGATAACCGCGCTCCCAAGGGACTCGGGATTCTTGACTCAAGACAATTATATGAAAGTATGAAGCGGGTGAGATGTCCGAAATGTGATAATTACATCGTCTTTGACGAGAAACAATATGCCAAAGGAGATGCTTTGGTGTTTGTGTGTCCGCATTGTAAGAAGGAGTTCGGCATACGTATTGGACAGTCGAAACTGACGGGTATTCATAGCGAGCGAACGCTGGACGAGCAGGCATATCAGAAGGATTTTGGTAGTATCGTTGTCGTTGAGAATACTTTTGCCTTCAAACAGGTTATTCCATTGGACTTGGGCGAGAATGAATTCGGACGCTATGTGAAAGGGAACAGTATCAACAAGCCCATCGAAACCAGAGACCCCAGCATTGATACTTTTCATTGTGTCATTACGGTCAGTAGGAAGAAAGACGGGGCTTTGAAATATGTCTTGCGCGATGCACCCAGTGATACGGGGACATTTTACATGAATACCATCTTGCGCGATTCAGACAGGATTGTTCTTGACGACGGTGCCATCATCACGATTGGGGCTACGACCCTCATCCTGAGAACAGCCAAGACTGATTGAAGAAGATATTATTATCAGTTAATAGAACACGACATTTCATTTAATTTCTTATTTACGATGACAAAGCAACCCTACATTCTGACAGAAAAAGATTTTCCAGGTTGTTGGTTCGGTTCGTATGGAGGAAAGTACATGTTGGCAGACAATCTGTCTACCCCAACGATGCAAGTGCTTGCCCATGAACCCTTTTATAATCAAATCTATGCCATTATGTTTGTTGTGCAGAAAGGTGCTTTGCACATGACTGTAGACGGCATTCATCTGGAACTGAAGTCCAACGACTATCTGATTATCGCTCCATGTACGACCATCCAAATTGAGGAGTCGAATGCCAGATTCATTTGCCAGATGGTGTTGGCCCATCTGATGATTGAGAACTATACACGAATGGATTTGGTCTTTTGTTTGAATTGGAACAGTTTCTGTTTCCATTATTATCACATCAAGGCCAACCAGCGGGAACGTTTCGTTGCGATTTACGACATGATGAAGCGTGAAATGCAGCGAAAAGACTATCGTATGAAGGAATTTGTATTCCGTTCCTACGTTTCGCTATACTTGTTGAACGGGCGGGAAGTTCACCGTTCGACGGTGGAAGAGAAGTGCTATCCTGACACCAGACAGCGGCAATTGTTTGAACAGTTCCTCAAACTTCTGAACGAGAACTACAAATTACATCGCGACGTACAGTTCTATGCCAACGAGTTGCAGGTAAGTTCCAAGTATCTGTCGTTGATAACCCACAAGTATGCCCTCGACACTGCTTCTTCCATCATAGACAATTTCGTTGCTTTCCACATCAAGTTGCTTTTGTATGAGAACACATACAATGTGAAGCAAATCAGCGAAAAACTGAATTTCCCTACGCAGAGTTTCTTCGGGCGCTATTTCAAGCGAATCGTTGGTTGCTCTCCACGTCACTTTGTACTCAACTACAGTCGTAGTACTGTGGGCAATTCCACAGAGGTCAGTTCCTGATATAATAACCCTGAAAACAGTATCATTTCATGAATAGCGACACCCATCAGGTTGGAGACAGTCACCCTGTTTTCTCCAGACAAATGTGCAATGTATCCTTGGAGCATTACATGGATTTGTATGATAACTACAATCCTTTTGTACCATTGAATAAAGATGAAAGCAAGGTTATTTCTTTCACGACTGATCACCTTGTCTTGATTTGTGTTTGTAATGGTACGGCTTTGGTGGAAGTCAACGATTCCGAGGTTCAACTTAAGAAACGAAGTTATCTGGCCATTCATTCCCATTCAAAAGTACGCCTTTTGGATTTTTCCCAGGACTTTTCCTGTTACCATTATTCCGTCCACAGTAGCCTTGTCCATGATATTTTCGTTGATCTTGGTCTCAACTACGATTCTTCCAGGATGACTTATGACTATCGCATCAAAGAGATGGATGAAGAGGAATTTGATAGTCGTAAGCGTCTGTACGAGACGGTTCGGCAGGTGCTTCAACGTGCTGATGTTTCCAATCGTCGGGCTTTGGCACGGATTTTCGGAAATATTGAGTTCATCTACAACCTGGAGTTTTTCGAACAGGCGGTCCGTTCCAACAAGGAGAGTACATCGCGCCAGAATCTCATGTTCAAAAAGTTCGTTGACTTGCTCAACCAGTACGGGACGGAACAGCGCGAAGTGCAGTTCTATGCCCGGCAACTTGGCATCACGCCCAAATATCTCTCGGCTCTTTGCATGACCTATAGTGGAAAGAATGCCAGCAACTGGATTGACGATTTTGTGGTTACTAAGGCCAAGCAGATGATGAGAGAGGAGCGTTGTCCCATCTATGTCATTTCCGAGCGGCTCAACTTTTCGTCCCAGTCTTTCTTCGGACGCTACTTCAAGCGCGTTACTGGTATGTCGCCACGTGCTTTCTTGAAGTCGCTGCCAAAGAACAGTCTTTGAAGGACGTTGCTCTGTTCCATCACACTACAAGCCCCATGCGGGAGATTTCCTGCATGGGGCTTGCTTTTTTTGTCGATGACGTCTTGTGTTATCAGCACTGAGCCAACTTGCCGTCGCTGCCCAGTACGTTCACAATCTTGTGGATGTACATTTTCTTCATGTTTTCGCGGGCAGGTTTCAGATACTGGCGAGGATCGAAGTGGTCGGGATGCTCTGCCAGGTGCTGGCGGATGGCGGCTGTCATGGCCAGACGGGAGTCTGAGTCGATGTTGATCTTGCAGACAGCAGACTTGGCAGCCTTGCGAAGTTGGTCTTCCGGGATACCGATGGCATCGGGCAACTTGCCTCCGAACTTGTTGATGGTGGCCACTTCTTCCTGTGGAACGGATGACGAACCGTGGAGCACGATGGGGAAGCCGGGCAGTTTCTCTTCAATCTCGGCCAATACGTCGAAGGCGAGTGGTGGGGGAACCAGCAGGCCGGTCTTCTCGTCGCGCGTGCACTGTGCAGGCGTGAACTTGTAGGCACCGTGGCTTGTTCCAATCGAGATGGCCAGCGAGTCGCAACCGCTCTTTGTCGTGAAGTCAATCACTTCTTCAGGTTTCGTGTAGTGGCTTTCGGCTGCCACGACTTCGTCTTCGACGCCGGCCAGCACTCCCAGTTCGGCCTCGACTGTCACGTCGTAGCGGTGGGCATATTCAACAACCTTCTTCGTGATGGCAATGTTTTCGTCGTAGGGCAGTGATGAGCCGTCGAACATCACGCTCGAGAAACCCATGTCGATGCAGTCCTTGCAAATCTCGAAACTGTCACCGTGGTCCAGGTGCAGCACGATTTCCGGGTGTTCGCAGCCCAGTTCCTTGGCATAGGCCACGGCACCTTCGGCCATGAAGCGCAGAATCGTGGCGTTAGCGTAGTTGCGTGCGCCTTTTGACACCTGCATGATGACTGGTGACTTTGTTTCCACTGCAGCCATGATGATGGCCTGCATCTGCTCCATTGTGTTGAAATTGAAGGCAGGAATGGCATATCCACCCTTCACGGCTCTTGCAAACATGTCGCGTGTGTTCACAAGACCAAGATCTTTGTAATTTACCATAATAGCGAAAAAATATAAAGGATAAATGAATAATGATACTTTCTGTTCCGCAATTCTCCTGCGAAGTTACACATAAAACACCGCAAAACAAAATAAAACGCCAAATAACAACATAAAAAAGGCAAATAACTCACCCAACATTTTGCCAATCCAGCAAAAAACACTATCTTTGCGCTCTTGAAAACCATTACACCACAGTAATTAGTGTTACCATCACTAAAAATTTAAAGAAAAATTTCGAAACAATGAAACAAGGAATTCATCCAGACAACTATCGTCCAGTCGTTTTCAAAGACATGTCCAATGGCGAAATGTTCCTTTCGCGCTCTTGCGCAAAGACGAATGATACAGAAGTCTTCGAAGGTGTGGAATATCCTGTGGTGAAACTTGAGATTTCTTCAAGTTCACACCCATTCTACACAGGCAAGGCTAAACTTGTGGACACTGCCGGACGCGTCGACAAGTTCATGAACCGCTACAAGGCTCTCAACAAAAAGTGAATTTTTCATCGACTGAAGACAAAACGGGCTGCAACCAATGTTGCAGCCCGTTTTTTGGTTAGTTTCTAACTTCTTGCTGCCTGCTCGAGGAGCCTGCGCTGTTCTGTTGACAGCGAGGTGGGGATGACGACGGACAGCGTCAGAATCAAGTCGCCCTGGGTGCCGTCGGCCTTCTGCCGGCCTTTTCCCCTCAGGCGAAGTTTCGTGCCTGGCTGCGTGCCGGGCTTTATTTTTATCTTCAGTTTCATGCCCTCGGGCGATTCCACCACCAGGTCGCCGCCCAGCATGGCCGTGAACACGTCGATGCGTGTCTCTGCCTCTACGTCGGCACTGGCAGCCGCCTGCTGACGGGCACCTGCCGCTCGTTGCCGGCTGCGTCGGGCGCCCGCCGTCG
>FLNU01001251.1_pt1 | contig 23404 bp, 24 predicted proteins | sample 1140361 | NCBI WGS metagenome assembly FLNU01 (sample SAMEA3878206, study PRJEB12797) | bioreactor metagenome | biome: Moose rumen | place: Sweden | collected 2011-10 | reverse complement strand
AGTCGTCAGTAAAATTCGGCGTGTCAATCAAAATTTTCAACGTTTCAATGCCCGCCGCCATAGCTAAGGGATTGCCGCTCAAAGTTCCCGCTTGATAAATTTTTCCGTCAGGTGAAACATTGCGCATAATGTCAGCCCGTCCGCCGTAAACCGCGCAGGGTAAGCCGCCGCCGATAATTTTTCCTAAGCAAGTTAAATCGGGCATGATTTTATATTTTTCCTGCGCTCCGCCCAACGCAACTCTGAAACCGCACATAACTTCATCAAAAATCAGCAATGCTCCAAATTTTTCAGTGACATTTCTCAATGACGGCAAAAAATTTTCTTTGGGAAGTACAAGTCCCATATTTCCCGCAACAGGTTCAACGATAACCGCCGCAATTTTTTCTCCGCATTCATCAAAAACTTTTTTAACGGCGTCAACATCATTAAAAGGTAAAGCTATAGTATCCTGCGCTGTGTTATTCGTAACGCCCGGACTTGAAGGGACTCCGAAAGTTGCCGCGCCACTCCCCGCATTAACCAAAAGGCTGTCGCTGTGTCCGTGATAGCAACCGATAAATTTTATAATCTTATCGCGTCTCGTAAATCCACGCGCTACACGAATTGCGCTCATTGTCGCTTCAGTGCCGGAATTTACCATGCGCATAACTTCCATACTCGGATAAATTTTCTGTACAAGCTCGGCAAGTTGCGTTTCAAGTTCAGTTGGTGCGCCGTAACTTGTGCCGCGCTCGACAGCTTTTTTCAAAGCGTCCACAACTTTTGGGTGAGCGTGTCCCAAAATCATCGGTCCCCACGATCCAACGTAATCTATATAATCATTGCCGTCAATATCGTAAATGTGACTGCCGACAGCGTGAGAAATAAAAGGCGGATTACAATCAACGTTGATGTATGAACGTACGGGACTGTTGACGCCGCCCGGCATAAATTTTTTAGCTCTGTTAAAAGCACTTAAAGATTTCGTCAATGCGTAATTCGTAATGCGTAATTCGTAATTATTTTTTTCAGTCATGTTAATTTTTCAACTTTCTAATTTTTAATAAAGCGGCTTAAAATATCTGCCGTCAACGCGGTAGGACATATAATTTTCGTAAACTTCATTGTAAGTTTTGCAGAATCTGTAGTAGTAAACTTTTCCGCCCTTCGCAATGTTATCCTCAACCTGCGGATCAAAAACATATTCAACGCCGTTAATTTTTATAACCGTCCAAATATGCCCCGTGTAGCCGCCGCTTGCCGTTGAAGTTTGTCCGTAAACCGTGTAGCAATTCAAGCCCAATGCTCTTGTCATAGCCGCAAATGCGCAGGAATAATCGTCGCAAGCTCCAATTTTATAAGCTAACATATCCATAGCTCGCGTTATTCCTTCATCCTCCGGCGAATCGGGGATTGTGTATTCGCTTAAATATCCGTAGCGGCAATTATCAATCAGCCAATCGTAGCAAGCTAAAACTTTGTCGTAGGTTGACATTTCAGGCGTTGTGATTTGCGCTAAAGTATCCAAAACTATTGTGTCGCAGGGTTCATAGCCCGTCATTGTCGGCGTCAACTGCGCGGAATTTAAAACGCTTACCGCGTCCGTCGCTCCCGCCGAATTTATAAACAAAATCATCGACATTACCAAAGTCATAAAAAATTTTTTCATCATTCAAACTCCTTAAAATTAATTTTTTTGTCCCTGAAATAAATTTCGTAAACTTCCTTAGCAATTCTCGGCACATTGCGCGGAATAAAGTGAATATTGTAACCGACAAAGTACGGCGAAGTTGCAAAGCGTGGCATAATCTTAGCGTAAATAATCCCTGCGCGGCGGTAGAAAAAAATATTGTAGCTGGTTAAATTTTTTCTGAAATAATTCATCAGATAATGTACGCCAATCTGCAAAAAATCAGCTAAAGTATCATGACTGCCGCCATTTTCGACGACAACGTTTAATTCGCCGAATCCTACACGCGGACAAGTCGAAACATTTAACTCAACATTATTTTGACGCGCTATCACAAGCCCGCGCAGTTCCGCCGTATCGAAAAGCAATTCAGAATTTAATTTTGGAAAGCCTACAAGTTGCATATGAGGATGACGAATCGTCCCGCCCGACATCGGACCAAAATTTTTAAAGAACAAAACTTCTTCATACTTGCCGCAGTCCAAAAGTTTACGCCAATACTTTAATCCCATTTTTATGACGCGGCGCATTTTTTCACGGCTGTAGCTCGGCATATCAATATCACAATCCCTGCCCTCAATCAAAACAAATTGATCCGTACCTTCAACCACCAGATATTTATTTTTCAAAAAAATTATGTCGTCGTCCGTGTCAATAATGTCCGTCAAATTCGCAACGTCGCAAAAAGGACAGGCATTTTCCAAATGAACATTATTTTCCGGCTTAGTCTTGCCAACGTCGGTGTTAAAGCCAATCAAATTAAAATTCACTGCCTCACCACCTTTCACATAAAATTTTAGCAGAAAAATTTTATTACTGCAATTTTTTATTGAAGGATACAAAAATTTTGCGCAGAAATATTTTTTATAAAAAATTTGAAGGAGGCTTGAATATGTTTAAGCGAGTGATTATAGCCAATCGCGGCGAAATTGCCGTGCGTGTAATTCGCGCTTGTCAGGAATTGGGAATTGAAACAGTTGCGGTTTATTCTGACGCAGATAAAAATGCTCTTCATACGCAAATGGCTGATATGCGTTTAAGAATCGGTCCGGAAGATGCTATGGAAAGTTACCTCAACAAAGACGCCCTGCTTTACGCCGCCTATCAATCTGAAGCGGACGCAGTTCATCCGGGCTACGGTTTTTTGTCTGAAGATGAAAAATTTGCAAGTATGGTAACCCGCGCAGGTTTAACTTGGATTGGACCTTTGCCGGAAACCATTGCGCTTGTCGGCGATAAAGACGCGGCGCGGGCGGCTATGGAACCTTCAGGCATTCCTATGGCTAAAGGAAGTCCTCCGCTTGAAGATAACGATATGGCGATTGAGCAAGCTAAATTTGTCGGCTATCCCGCGATTTTAAAGCCGGTATCGGGCGGCGGCGGTAAAGGTATGTTCATTGTCCACAACGAAGAGGAACTTAAAAAAGTTTTAAATGTCATTGACGTTACGAAAATTCGCTATTACTTTGAACATTATATCGAAAGTTCCCGCCATATTGAAGTGCAGATTGTCGCTGATAATTTTGGATCGATAGTTCATCTTGGCGAGCGCGAATGTTCAATCCAACGCCGTAATCAAAAACTTTTGGAGGAGACGCCTTCAACTGCATTAAGTGACGAAATGCGCGAACGTGTAGGCAAGCTTGCTGTTGAGGCGGCGCGGAGTGTCCACTATTCAAGCATCGGCACGGTTGAATTTTTGCTTGACCTTGCCACTCACGAATTTTATTTTATGGAAATTAATCCGCGCGTACAAGTTGAACACGGCATTACGGAGGCAGTCACGGGGATTGATCTTGTGCGGACGCAGATTAAAATTGCCGCAGGTGAACCGCTTGACTTTACGCAGAAAGATGTAAAGTTTAGGGGACACGCTATCGAATGCCGAATCAATGCCGAAGACCCCGACAATAATTTTTATCCCGCGCCCGGCAAAATTGATTTTATGCATGAGCCTTCAGGACCGCGTGTAAGATTTGACAGCGGCGTTACGGCGGGACTTTCGATCGAACCTTATTACGATTCGCTTATTGCAAAAGTTATTGCGCATGGCAGAACACGCGGCGATGCTATCAAGATTATGCAACGCGCCTTGAACGAATTTATTATCGAAGGAGAGGACATTAAAACTACAATTTCACTTCACAAAAGAATTTTGGACGACAGCTATTTCCGCACAGGCAATATCGATACAGAGTTTATAAAAAAACGTCTTCCAATTTATGAACAAGAGCCGAAAAAACTTTCGCTGAAAGAAAAATTAAATTTGAAAAATAATATCGCTGAAAATTTGACGAGCGTATTTGATGCGGGCGTAAATGATTTTATTGAGTGATAAATTTGCCGCCGAATTTTGCAGGAATTTTTCTTTGATTGTTGAAAAATACCTTGAAATTTTAATGGAGGCGGTTTATTTGAAAAAATTTTTTACGACTTTAGCGTTTATGTGTGCAATGATTTTAACTGCTACGGCATTGGCAGCTTGGAGTTCGGCATACAAAGATAATCTTGAAAATGAATGGCATGTTGAAACAAATACCGTTAAAGTTGACAAAAAAGATGGCAATACGATTGAGTTTCACGCAAATTTTGGGAAAATTTTTAGTGAAAAAGGTTTAAAAGCTGAAGAAGAAAATTTTAAAAAAAGTAGCAAAGAAACTTTCCCCAAAAATATTAAAATGGAAATGGGCTGTATCCACTTCAAAGAAGAAGGCGGAAAAATTTTTACCTGCATAACAGATTCTTTCTGCCTTGATGAAAAAGGCGAGCCTATAAAGGGTTTTGGTTATGTAAATAAACCCATTGAATGGCACGCTATCAAGCAGGATGGCGTAGCTTACGAACTCTACAAAGTCGCCAAAAAATATGTCTGAAAAATTTTAGCCGCATATAAAAACTTAAAAGCTTCGACGATTAATCGGAGCTAATTTTTTCTATCGAGGTGTGACTATGACTGAAGTTGAAAAACTCCGCGCAGGTTGTGATAATGAAGATGGGGAGCTTGAAAAAATTTAATATCACTAAAAAAGATATTGATGAATTTGAATGAGCCGGAAAATTTCTTTTTGAATAAAAATTTAGTGAGGTGATAACGATGAGAGATTTTTTCAGAAATTTATTCAGTCGAGATAACGAATATGAAAAAGTTGAACCGGTTGACATTGAAAACGCCGTAAGAAAAGAAATTACCGTTGCGGGCAGAGTTCAAGGCGTAGGTTTTCGTTTTTTCACTCAACAGACGGCATTAAATTTGCGCATAACCGGTTGGGTTAAAAATCAGACGGACGGCTCGGTTATTATGGAAGTTCAAGGGACGCCGCAACAGCTTGACAGCCTTATTACGCGTCTTAAGCAGGGCAACGGCTATTCAAAAGTCGTTCAGATGAAAATTGAAGACCTTGAAGTTGAAAAGGGGGAAAATAAATTTGGAATCAGGTATTGACGGAGTAAACCCCAAAAGAATTTTAGTTTTAAACGGACCGAATTTAAATTTGTTGGGCTCGCGTGAACCGACAATCTACGGACGCTTGACGCTTAACGACATTAATGACGCATTGCGCGAACGTGCTAAGGAATTGGGCGTTGACGAAATAGATTTTCTGCAATCTAATTTTGAAGGCGCGTTAATTGAGGCAATTCAAAAGGCGCGTGGACGTTATGACTTTATACTTTTAAATGCTGGCGCATTGACGCATTACAGCATAGCCCTTCGTGACACAATCGCCGCTATGCCTGTACCGGTTATTGAAATTCATCTGTCGAATATTCATAAGCGCGAGGAGTTCCGCCAAAAATCTGTTATCGCTCCCGTCGTTATGGGACAAATCAGCGGATTTGGTATCGACAGCTATATTGCGGCGTTGGAAATTGCCGTAAGAAAACTTCAACGTGAGGCACAAAATCATGGCGGAGTTTAACTTTTCTGCGCGGCTTGAACGTCTGCTTAAAAAAATTTCAGCTGAAACGGTTGACGCGATTTTAATTTACAAACCGGAAAATGTTTATTATTTCAGCGGATTTAACGGCGACAGTACGATTTTATTTGTGTCGAAAAATTTTTGTAAGCTGATAACTGACGGGCGATATACCGAGCAAGCCGCGCGTCAAGCTAAAAATTTTGAAGTCATCAAACAGACTGAAGGACTTTTCAGCAAACTTGCCGATGAGGTTAAAAATTCTGCTGTTAAAGTTTTGGGCTTTGAAGGAAATTTTTTTACATTTGATGAACACGCTAATTTGAAAGAAAAACTTCCCAACGTTGAATTAAAATCTGTTGAGGTTGATTCATTGCGGCAGATTAAAGACGCGGCGGAAATTTCTTGCATACGTCAAGCCTGCGCGATTGCCGATAAATCTTTTGCGGAAATTTTAAATTTTATTAAGGCGGGTATGAGTGAATTTGAAATTGCCGCCGAGTTGGAATATCTTATGCGCAAATTTGGTTCGGAACGCGCCGCTTTTGATACGATTGTAGCTTCGGGGATTCGCGGAAGTTTGCCGCATGGTCGTGCGAGCGATAAAATTGTTGAACGCGGAGAACTTGTCACGATAGATTTTGGCGCGGTTTATAAAAGCTATCACTCCGACATGACGCGAACAATTTGCGTTGGTAAAGCCTCGACGCGTCAACGTGAAATTTATAATGCTGTTTTGGACGCGCAGATTTACGGGCTTGAAGTTATCCAGGCAGGAATCGGCGGCAAAGCGATTGATGAAAAAGTTAGAGAGCGGCTGAAAAATTTGGGCTACGGAGAATATTTTGTTCACGGTCTCGGACACAGTTTAGGTCTTGAAATTCATGAAGAGCCGCGCTTAAGTCCGCGCAGTAATTGTGAAAGTCTTGAAGTCAATATGCTTGTGACTGATGAGCCGGGCGTTTACATTCCTGATTTCGGCGGCGTACGCATTGAAGATACTGTGCTTGTGACTGATAACGGCGCAGAAACTTTGACGAAAAGTCCGAAAAATTTATTGGAGATAGATTTATGAATTTGACGGAACGTTATGAAATTTTAAAGTCGAAAGTTATTAATCGGCGCGAAGAATTTTTAGCGTTAATGAATTTTGTTGAAAAGGAAACGGCATATTTAACCGCGCCCGCGTCTACGAAATATCATCTTTGCAGGGAAGGCGGACTTTTGGAACACAGCGTAAACGTCGCCGAAACTTTGTTGAAGTTGAAAAATATTTTAGCTCCTGAAATTTCTGATGAAAGTTGCGTGATTGTCGGGTTACTTCACGACTTGGGAAAAGCGGGAGTGCCGAATAATCCGCAATACATAAAGGTTGAGCCTTCCGATAAACAAAAACAATCCGGAGTTATGCCTTTTCCGCCGTATAAATTTAACAGCGATTTAATTTATTTGAGTGTGCCGATTCGCAGTTTGTACTTAATCGGCGGGCGAATACATTTGACTGAAGAGGAAGTTCAAGCGATTGTTTATCACGACGGGCAGTACGTTGAAGATAATCGAAGTGTGGCTATGCGTGAAGAAAAATTGACGTTACTTTTGCAACACGCTGACATTTGGAGCAGTCGAATACTTGAAAAATAATTTTTATCCGCAAACTAAAAAAGCGACGTGGAATTTTCCCGCCGCTAATTTTTTTAGTACAAAATTTTTCCGTCAATAATCGTTCGCTTAACGTTAAAATCTTCGTCGAATATCACAAAATCTGCCGCCTTGCCAATTTCGATTGATCCAACTTTATCATAAATTTTCAACTCCCGCGCAGGATTTTTAGTCACAAGTTCGACGACTTCCGCTTTACTAAATCCTGAATTACGCGCAAAATTTTTTACAACGTCATTCATTTTAGCAACACTTCCAGCCAAAGTTCCGTCCTCAAGCGTCGCCAAATTTCCCTTGACAAAAACTTTATGCCCGCCCAATTCGCTGAGTCCGTCACCGATTCCGCAAGCCCTTACCGAATCAGTTATCAAAATAATTTCGTCGCGCGGTTTAACCTTCGCAACAATTTTCTGCGCGGCGGGGTGAACATGAACATTATCGGCAATAAGTTCAACAATCGCATTTGAAGTAAGTGCCGCTCCGACAATTCCGGGCTTTCTGTGATGTAAGCCGCTCTGCGCGTTGAAAAGATGTGTAATGTGACTTGCCCCGCGTTCAATCGCCTGCATAGCCTCTTCATAAGTCGCCGCACTGTGTCCTATCGATACGATAATATTTTTATGCAAACAATCTTCGATAAAATTAAAATCCGTAAGCTCCGGCGCAATAGTCGCAATTTTTATCACATCAGTAAATTCAGAAAAAATTTCAAAATCTGCGCGGAGAATAAATTTTTCGTCCTGCGCACCTTTAAACTTTGGATTGATAAATGGTCCTTCAAGATTCGCGCCTAAAATTTTTGCGCCAAAACTTTTTCCAACTCTACTGCGAATATTTTTTAAAGCTTGTTTAATCCTGTCAACGCTCATAGTCATAGTTGTCGGCAAAAAACTTGTCACGCCTGTTGACGGCAAAAATTTACTCATACCGTCAAGCGCAGAAATATTTTCGTCCATCGCGTCAAAATTTTTGCAACCGTGAATGTGAATGTTGATAAATCCCGGCGCAATAAAATTTTTCTCCGCGTCAATAATTTCATCAGCATTAATTTTATCGTCAATCGAAATAATTTTTTCGTCGAAGGTTACAGCCTTATCGTCAACAAAAAAATTTCCCTGTTCGTCGGGCAAAATGATTTTCCCGTTCACTATAGCTTTCATTTAAATTCTAACCTCAAAATGTTTACCTTTGTCGTCGTCATCTTTTTTAGGCATCCGCGCAGGTTTAACGGGCGGCATTTTTATATCTGCAGGCTTAGGTGGCTCGACGGGCTTAGATTTTTTTAAGGGTGCAGAAGTTTTAACGGGCTTGGAAAATTTCTCAGTCGTCGACTTTAATTTTTCACTGGAACTTTTAAATAAATCTGATTTAATGTCTGACTTTTTCAGCTTGGGCTTGCTCCTGAACAGAAATTTTTTCGCAACAATAAACGCCGCCGCCACAACAATTATCAAAGTCACTATCCAAAAACTTCCGCCATGACTTTGCGCATTTGCTTGATTATGAAAATTGGAAGGCGCAACCGTCGACGAAGGATTTTCATTAGCTTTATCGTCCAATTCATGAAATTCACGCAGGACAGCTTGCCCGCGCTCGTAGCTTGCAGAATTTGCAGGCGGTGCAGTCTGAATCGGCGTTGCATTATTGTTAGCCCGCGCAGAATCATTTGGACGGGTAATTTCTCTTTTTGTCAAAGGTCCTGAGCCGTTTGCAACTGCGTCCCTTGCCATACTTTCCGGCGTAGTTTCTTGTCGCGTAACTTTAGGCTTTTCCTCAACTTTAGGCTTTTCCTCAACTTTCGGCGTTTCCGAAACAATTTCCTCTTCCCCATTCCCTGTTCCCTCGTCCCTATGAAAAGGCATTTGCGGCACTTCAAAAAATTGGTGCGCGTCAATTCGCGGTTCAGAAGATTGCAAGTCGCCCTTGTCGATTGTCGGAGGAGTCGGCGGCGTTGGTACTCTTAATGACATTATAACAAACTCTTCCGCAAAGTTGCGCCGTCAAGTGCCGACAAATACGCAGGCGGAATATCCAACACAGTTTTACAACCAAAATTTTTTTCGGCACTGAGACGATTAGCCGCCCTAGCATATGCCAACAAAACATTTGACGTAAACTCGGGATTAGAATCCAACTTCAAATTAAATTCGATAATGTGTTTGTGATTTTCATTAGTCATACCGGTGCGAATCACAAAGCCGCCGTGTGCAAGTCCCGCGTGATTTTTGTTAAGCTCTTCTTCACTGATAAAATTAACCGTCGTGTCGTAGTCCGCAAAATAATTCGGCATAGTTTTAATTTCGCGCTCAACTTCTGCGGCGTCCGCGCCTTCCTCAAGCACAACGTAACATTCACGTAAATGTTTCTGCCGCGTAGAAAGTTCAGGATTATTCCCGCTCCTTACGGCGTCAAGTGCGGCGTCAATAGGTACGGTATATTGTTTTGCATTTTTAACGCCCTTAATGCGTCGAATCGCGTCAGAATGTCCTTGACTTACTCCGCGCCCCCAAAATGTGTAGTCTTTACCGTTGGGTAAAATTGCGTTGGAATAAGCGCGAGCCAATGAAAATAATCCCGGATCCCAGCCTACGGAAATTATAGCCACGTGATTAGAATTTTTAGCCGCCGCATCAACTTTCGCAAAATGTTCAGGGATTTTCGCATGAGTGTCGAAACTGTCCACGACATTAAACATTTCCGCAAATTTCGGTGTCTGCAAAGGTAAATCGGTTGCACTGCCTCCGCATAAAATCATCACGTCAATTTTATCAATCCAATTTTCAGCGTCATCAACGTTTACGACGGGGACATTTTCAGTTTGAATTTTAACATCAGCAGGATTTCTGCGAGTGAAGACCGCCGTCAATTCAGCATCAGGATTTTCTTTAATCGCGAGTTCAACGCCGCGCCCCAAATTTCCGTAACCTAAAATTCCTATGTTCATAAAATTTCCTCCAAAATTTTTATCAAATATTTCATAAAAAATTCTTACAACTTCGCTATAATGTGCTAAGTTTTTTCGCCGCGTTGTCCAATTATCCTTCACAATTTTTAATTGAAAAAATTTTTATTTCCTTGACAGCACCAAAACATTGTTATATATTAACGCAGAGAAAAATGAAAAAAGCCTGAAAGTTTTTTTAAGGGAGTGATTGCCGTGAAAAAATTGCTGATAATCTTAGCGATAATTTTCGCGATAGTCGGCGGGGGAATATTTCACCTGTTCCAGCGCGAAGAAGGCGGTGTCCCGATCTTACTTTATCATCGCGTCAACGACATTGATCAAGATTCTTTGACGTTGACGGTTGAGCAATTTGAAGCGCAGATAAAATATCTTGTCGACGAAGGCTATACGATTATTACGCCGACGGAACTTTTAGATGCGTGGGACGGGAATGGAAATTTGCCGCCGAAACCTGCCGTCATAACCTTTGACGATGGACACGTTGAGTTTTACAAAAATGTTTTTCCGATTCTCCAAAAGTATAACGTCAAGGCGACGGTTTTTGTTATAACGGATTTTCTTAATCTGTATCCAAATTATTTGACTTGGGATCAAGCGCGGGAAATGCAGGAAAGCGGATTGGTTGATTTTGGCAGTCATACGCTGAACAATAAAAATTTGAAAAAAATCAGATCGCGTGACAAACTTTGGGATCAGGTTTACGGTTCAAAGCAAGCTATTGAGTGGTATTTGAAAAAGCCTGCAAATTATATCGCTTATCCCGGCGGGCAGTACGATGCAGATGTTGAGCTTATGTCTAAGGAAGTCGGCTACCGCGCAGGTTTTACGCTTGACTACAATTTAACGCATAAGTTACCGCAACATTATTTATTGGCGCGAATCCCTGTTTACGGTTCAAATTCTCATACATTTTTGAGATTTCAACTTAGGCTGAAGGGTGCGCCGTTTTTTGCGCCTTTGCAACGTTACAAGGATAAATTGATTAATGACGGTAATGAAGAGGTTGCAAGCTTAATCTGGATACCTTAAGAGTAATTAAGAATTTAGAATTAAGAATGAAGAATTATTATGGATTTTTCAAAATTGACTACAGAGCAGAGAAATTCTGCAACAGCTAATATCGATAAATGTTCAACGCTTGAAATGATGCAGCTGATTAACGATGAAGATAAAAAAATTTCGGCGGCTGTTGAAAAAGTTTTGCCTCAAATTGCAAAGACAGTCGATTTAATAGCTGACAAATTTAAATGCGGTGGACGTTTAATTTATATAGGTGCGGGAACTTCGGGAAGGCTCGGCGTACTTGATGCCTCCGAGTGTCCGCCAACTTTCGGGGTAAATCCTGAAATGGTTCAAGGTATAATCGCGGGCGGCAATATCGCTTTAACCTGCGCGGTGGAAGGCGCGGAAGATGATAAATCGGCGGCGATTAAAGACCTTGAAAGTAAAAATTTTTCGGCGGCTGATGTTTTAGTTGGTATTGCCGCGTCGGGACGTACTCCCTACGTTTTGGGCGGCATTGATTACGCTAAAAAAATTTCTGCCTCAACCGTCGGAATATCTTGTGTTGAAAATTCCGCTCTTGCAAAAATTGTTGACATAGATATTACGCCCATAACCGGCGCGGAAGTTATAACCGGTTCAACTCGTATGAAAGCAGGTACCGCTACGAAAATGGTTTTGAATATGTTGACTACAGGCGCGATGATTCGCTTGGGCAAGGTCTACGGAAATTTGATGGTTGATGTCCACGCGACTAATGATAAACTGCGCGATAGGGCTAAAAGAATTGTAATTGCCGCTACGAATTGCACTGAACAGCAAGCCGTTGATGCTCTCGAAAAATTTAACGGTCATGCTAAAAGTGCAATTTTATGGCTTATAAATTGATACAAAGGGGGAAACTCATATGCAGAAAGGAATATCGGTTTACGCGGGACTCGGTTATACTGTGCAGGAAAATCTTGAATTGATTGAGTTTGCCTCTTCAGTCGGTATGAAATATCTTTTCACTTCCGCGCAGATTCCTGAAGCCGCTGATTCGGAAAATTTCTTTGAGGAACTCTTAGCGATTTTGACGGCGGCGACTAATAAAAAGTTTGAAATTATTTTAGATGTCGGCTTTGAAGATGCGCCACTTTTTAATGTCGAAGAGTTGACACTCCGGCTTGATGACGGATTCGGTACGCCGCGAATTGCCGAGTTAAGCCAAACACGCAAAATTCAGCTCAATGCTTCCACCGTCACTGAAGATTTTTTGACGGAGCTGAAAAATCTCAATGCAAATTTTGCAAACATTACAGCCCTGCACAATTTTTATCCGCGCCCCGATACGGGACTGGACTCATACTTTTTTATTTATCAAAACAAAATTTTGCATAATTTCAACATAGCCGTCGGTGCGTTCATACCTTCGCGCGACGGGAAAAGACGTCCTCCAATCGGTGAAGGGCTTCCGACTTTAGAGGATTGCAGAAATTTTTCAGCCGATTTGTCCGCAAGATATTTAGCGGCACTCGGTACGGATTTTATAATTATCGGCGACGGTTTACCGACTTTCGACGAATGCAAGGCTATTTCTGAAATTAATTCCGATGAAGTTATATTGACCGCGCAGATGATTACGGAAGATGAAATTTCTAAGGAGATTTTGAGTAAAACTTTCACGCGCCGACCTGAAATTGCAAAGTCAGTGATTCGCGCTATTGAGGGGCGACAAATTTTAAAATCTCTCGGCGTTAAGATTAAGCCTGAAATTTCGTCTAAGAAAAGGACTTTTGGTGACGTGACGATAGACAATGAAAATTTCGGAAGGTATGCGGGCGAAGTACAGATTATTGATGATGAATTGCCTGCCGATTCAAGGGTTAATATCGTTGCTCACATTATCGACGAAGAATTTTTTTTGACACGGTACATTAAGCCGCGACAAAAATTTTCCTTCAAATTTATTTAGGATTGGGGACAGGAGCAGAAAAATAAACTGATTAAAATCCTAAAAGCTAAACAGGCTTATCATATCCCCGACCCTAAACGTCGGAGGATTTACAAATGAAGTTTAAAACTCTGATGATGCTTGTGCTAATATTATTCACAGCCAACAGTTGGGCTTTTGCTTCGCCGACTCTTTCAAAAAATTCTACCGGTAAAGACGTATTGACTTTGCAGAAAAAACTTTATCTAATCGGCTACACAATCACCGAATTTGACGGAGTTTTCGGCGCAGAAACCGAAAAAGCCGTCTCTGCTTTCCAAAAGGATCAGAAAATTACGGTGACAGGCGTCGTGAATAATGCGACTTGGCGAGCTTTAAAAAAAGTTCCGCCGATAGCAGGGCGAACTTTGCCGAAGATTAAAACGCAACCGATTGAAAGAATTGATACCACAAAGCCTACAAGTGGAGCTGTACCGTTGGGGATAACTTTTTTGACGACGAGTCAGGGCGCACAAATTGTAGCTACCGGAAAAAAATATTTGGGCGTCCCATACGTTTTCGGCGGCACTACTCCCAAAGGTTTTGATTGTTCAGGATTTTTGCAATATGTTTTTATGCAAAACGGTTATAATATTCCGCGTCTTGCTGATGAACAATACAAACTTGGTAAATCGGCGCAGACTTCGCAACTTGAACCGGGCGATTTGGTATTTTTTTCAACATATGAACCCGGCGCGTCACATTGCGGAATTTATGTCGGTGAAGGAAATTTTATGCACGCATCTTCCAGCAAGGGTATCCGCGTTGACTCCCTCAGCAATGATTATTGGCGACCGCGATATTTGGGCGGGCGTAAAATTATCAGCTGACAAAAAAATTTTTATCCTTCTTCGTGAAGGATTTTTTTTAATTTCCCGCAAGTTTCATTTTTTTATCGCTGCCAAAAATAAATTTTTCTTATATAAAAAAGTACCCCCTGAAAATTCAGAGGGATTTTTTTGTTTAAAGAAGTTAAAATTAGCGTTTTGAGAATTGAGACGCTTTTCTTGCCTTCTTGAGACCGTACTTGCGACGTTCTTTTTCGCGCGGATCACGAGTAACAAAGCCCGCTTTTTTCAATGCCGGACGAAGATCCGAATTTAATTCCATAAGAGCTCTTGTAATTCCGTGACGAATCGCGCCTGCTTGTCCGCTTGTGCCGCCGCCCTTAACGCTTGCCACAACGTCGTATTTATCATTCATTTCAGTAAGTACGAGCGGTTGACGAACTATCAATTCCAACGTCTGCAAACCGAAATATTCTTCCATAGTGCGACCATTAATCGTAACTTTGCCGTCGCCGGGAATTAAACGAACACGCGCTATTGAACTTTTGCGGCGTCCCGTTCCATAATAACTTACATTTTCCATAAAAGTTCACCTCAAATCAATTACGCGGTTCAATCTTAATTTCTTCAGGTTGCTGTCCTGCGTGAGGGTGTTTATCTCCCGCGTAGACGTGCAACTTTCTAAACAAATCTGCGCCAAGTTTATTTTTCGGCAACATTCCCTTAACCGCGTGTTCAATGACGCGTTCAGGAAATTTTTTCATCCACTCACCGGCTGTTGCATACTTTCCGCCGCCCGGATAACCTGTATGATGAAAATAAACTTTTTTGCGAAGCTTTTTGCCGGTAAATACTGCCTTAGCCGCATTAATCACTATCACATAATCGCCGGTGTCGACGTGCGGGGTAAATTCGGGTTTATTTTTTCCGCGCAGAACTTTTGCAATTTCCGTTGCAAGACGCCCGACAACTTGACCTTCGGCGTCGAAGATATACCATTTCTTTTCGACGCTCCCCGCCTTTGCCATATACGTATCTTTCATTTTAAAAATTTCCTCCAAATATATCGTAGCGTTTCAAAAGTTCGGGGCTATGGAAACTTTGAACCACTGCCCGCTATCATAATCAAAACGCCGCCCATTGTCAAGCCGAAAAATTTTAATTGCAATTTGTTCTGCATTTAATTTATAATATCGACGTTTATTTAAAAATTTAATTTGGAGGGAAAAATTTTGCCAGTCCCCACTCAAGAGCAAGTTATAGAATTTTGTCATTCAAATTCAATTTTAGATTTTTTAGGTGTCGAGATTGTCCCGACTGCCGACGGTTGCGCACGTCTTGAATTGGAAGTGAAACCGCATCACTCAAATCCATACGACATATTACACGGCGGAGTTTTGACCACAATGGCTGATACCGCAATGGGCGCGGCTTGTCTTATGCGTAATAAAAAAGTTGTCACCGTTTCAATTACTATGGAATTTTTGCACCCCGTTCTTGTGGAGTCAAGAATTATAACCAATGCAAAAATTTTAAATGAAGGTCGACACATAATAACCTGCGAATGTGAATTGATTGACGAAGATGAAAAAGTTTATGCTAAGGCTCACGCGGTTTTTTACGCTATTGCAAAACTTATTGGTTGATTTAAACACCGTCTGATTACGGGCGTTTACAGACTGCAAATAAAAAGCACCTTCCAAGTATAATTAAGCTGGGAGGTGGTTTTTTATTGGAAGAAAAGTACCGGTCGAAGAAAGAATAAAATAATCGACAAAATGATATGGGATAAATATGGCGATGAAGTTGAGGATTTTTTAAGTATAAGGCAGAATTTTATTTTTAGAATTTGAAAATATATGCAACAAAATCAGCAAAGTTGAAATGTTTGACCAAATGATTAAATCTAAATCAATTTATGCTATAATGTCCCAAAAAGAAATTTGAACTTCTGAGGAGTTGCATAAATGAAAGTTGTAAAAATTGTGGCGGCAATATTAATTGTTGCGTTATTCGTGGTAATACATTTAATAGCACCGGATTTTTTGCCGGAGATTATAGATTTACTTTCGCGCGGCGACATAAAGGATACGGCTGAATATATTCAAAGTTACGGCTCAATGGCAGTCGTATTCAGTTTCTTATTAACGCTGTTTGTAAACGCATTGGGATTTCCGCCCGCGATAATTTTTTCTACGGCTAACACTTTAATCTTTGGAATTTTTTGGGGAATAACTTTATCGGTCGTCGCAGAAACAATCGGAGTCACGATAAGTTTTTTATTGCTGAGATTTTTTTTCAGAGACACTGCGAAAAAATTAATTTCCAAAAGTAAATTTTTAAAATCTATGGATAAATACAGCTCCGAAAAAGGCTTTGTCGTAATGTTGATAGCGCGAATGGTGCCATATGTGCCGAGCGGAATTTTAAACGCAGTAGGGGCGTTGAGTGCGTTAAGTCTGCGCGATTATGTTTTGGCGGCATTTATCGGCAAATTTCCTTCAACGGGCATTGAAGCGATAATCGGACATGATATGATTGTTGGCGACGGCGATAACACGCGAATTGTCGTAGTAGTAATTTTTGCAGTGATATTAATTTTATTTGCATTATGGTACGAAAAGCGCGGACACAGATTTTAATTAAGAATGAAGAATTTAGAATGAAGAATTAAGAATTTTAGATGCGTAATTAAAACAAAAATTTAATGAAGTTATTTACAATCGTCAAAAAATTTATTAAAATTTCTTTGTAAAGGCATAGTAAGTAGAGGGATTCTTGTTTTGAAAGGGGGCAGACGCTTTATCGCGTCGAAGTTATGAATCTCAGCTTGATGAAAAAATTTTATGTTGTAGCGGTCTTGGCGGGATTGCTCATAAGCATTGTCTCGATTATCGGCTACTACATGTCCAACAAAAGCCTTTCCGAAACTTTGGAAGGCGAAATGAACTCTGTCATAAACGCGCAGGCTAAAGAATTGGACGGCTGGCTAATGTACAAAGCATCGTCGGTTGAACACTTAGCAAATATTCTTACGGCGTTTAACGGCGATATGGCGCGAATTAAAACGCGTGAACCTTTATCATTGGCGGTTACTGACAAGGACGTTTTAGAAATGACGGTCGGGCTGAGTGACGGATATTTTTTTTCGTACAACGCGGGCGATAATACCGGCAAAGTTGATCCTACTCAACGCCCTTGGTACAAAGGTGCTAACGAACAAAATAAAGTAATTTTCACTGACGCTTATGTTGACGTTTACACAAAACAGATGATAGTTTCCGCCGCCGCGCCTGTTAAAGCTAACGGAAATTTTATCGGCGCGATTTGTAATGACATTGCTTTATCGGTACTTGACGAACAAATTAAAAAGATGACTTATCGCGGTGAAGGCAACGGAATTATTATGGAGCGTTCAGGAAATATTCTTGCGCGGTCTCGTGCGTCCGATACAAAATCTGTTAAAGAAATTCCCGCGATTGATGCACATTTTAACGAAATGCTTTCAACTCCCAACGGACATTTTCGTTTACCTGCAGACGGAACTCACGGCGACGAAATGTTTGTCTACACAACGCTTGACAGTACGGGTTGGATTGTCGGAATTTCTGTTGAAGAAAGTTTTCTTTACGCGACGGCAAGTCAACTTCGTATGATTTACATTTTCTTGACGATAGCAGGGCTTGTGTTAATGTTATTCATTTTCCGTTTGATGGCGCAATCTGTTACTAAGCCGATAGTTGCACTTGAACAGCACGCCTCCGAATTGGCTAAAGGTAATTTAAAAATGCCTGACGTTGCTATTACCACTGAAGATGAAGTCGGTTCACTCGGACGCGCTTTTAACGATATGAGTAAAAATTTGCGTAACGTCATTACGAAAATGGCGAATACCGCTAATCAAGTTGCGGCGGCGTCTGAACAGCTTACGGCAAGTGCTCAACAATCCGCCGATACTTCGGTACACGTTGCGGAGTCTGTCGGCGATGTCAGCAACAATATGAATCAGCAGTTGGACGACATTAACGCGGCTAAAGAAAATGTTGACGTTGTATTTGGTGATATTGAACAAATGTCCGAAAAGACAAAAGTTGTAACGCAGGCGTCTGATGACATGGCAACGGCGGCGCAACACGGACAAGAGTTAATGAACGTTGCAGTTACAAAAATGCGTAACATTGAAAAGAGTGTTACAACTTCCGCTGAAGTCGTCAGGAAATTGGGAGAAAATTCTCAGCAAATCGGACAGATTGTCGAGGCAATTTCCGCAATCGCCGAACAAACAAATTTACTTGCACTTAACGCCGCTATTGAAGCTGCCCGCGCAGGTGAACATGGTCGCGGATTTGCGGTCGTATCTGAAGAAGTCCGTAAGCTTGCCTCTGAATCTCAAACTTCTGCGGATCAAATTCGCGAAAAGATTTTGAGCATACAAAACGATACCAATAATGCCGTTGAATCAATGCAGGGCGGCACTAATGACGTTAAGGAAGGCACGGAGGCTATTCGTGAAGTCGGCGAGCAGTTTGAACATATTATGCAACGCATTGAAGGTATTAAGCAACATATGGCGGGCATTGGCACTTCGATGAAAAAAGTTTCGGACGGCGCGTCTGAAATTGTGCGGGCGGTTGATTCGATTGACGATGTAAGCCGTAAGACTTCAGAGCATACTACAACAATTTCTGCGGCGACGGAGGAACAATCTGCGTCCAATGAAGAAATTGCGGCGGCATCACAAGCCTTGTCGAATTTGGCGGGCGAAATGCAGGAAGCAGTTGGAAAATTTAAAATTTAAATTTATATAAAAATTTTTTAGGAGTGAAAATTATTGTTTAATATTCTTGCCGCTGACGGAATTGCGGGCGAAGGCATAGAAATTCTGAAGAAAGATTTTAACGTTGAAGTTCGCGATAAAATTTCCCATGAGGAACTTTTAGAAATTATCCCGAATTTTGATGCGTTGATAGTTCGTTCAGCGTCGAAGGTTACGGCTGACGTTTTAAGCCGCGCAGAAAAATTAAAAATTATCGGTCGCGCAGGTGTGGGCGTTGATAACATTGACGTTAAGGCGGCGACTGAAAAAGGCATTATCGTAATAAATTCGCCTGATGGAAATACCATTGCCGCTACGGAACATACTTTCGCAATGATGCTTGCCGTAAGTCGTAACATTCCGCAAGCCAATGCCACTATGCACAACGGCGGCTGGAACAGAAAAAAATTTGTCGGCGTACAGTTGCATAACAAAATTTTGGGCGTTATCGGTCTCGGCAGAATCGGCGCGGGAGTTGCCAAACGCGCTCAATCTTTCGATATGCAAGTTGTAGCTTACGATCCCTTCGTAAGTGCAGACCGTGCAGAAAGTTTAGGCGTTAAACTCGTTGAACTTGAGGAACTTTTTAAGACGGCGGATTTTATCACTGTCCATATGCCTTTGACTAAGAAAACCGAAAATATGATTTCCCTTGCCGAAATGAAAATGATGAAACCTACTGTTCGGCTGATAAACTGCGCACGCGGCGGAATTATTAACGAAGCTGATTTGGCTGTTGCGTTGCAGGAAAAAATTATTGCTGGGGCGGCTATCGACGTTTTCACAACTGAACCGCTTGAAAATTCTCCGCTTAAGGATTTACCGAATATTATTTTGACGCCGCATTTGGGAGCGTCGACGATTGAGGCGCAAATTGGCGTATCGGTTGACGTGGCAGGCGGAATTATCGACGCGCTGAATGGTAAACCCGTTGCAACTGCCGTTAATATGCCGCATATCCCCGCGCACATTATCAAAAAAATTACACCGTATCTTGACCTTGCAGAACGTTTAGGAAGGACAATCACGGCGTTAAATAAAAAGCCAATTTCAAATATCCAAGTCAAAGTCAACGGCAAAATTGCTGACAATAATGCGTCGCTGATTTCTACGGCGGTGTTGAAAGGGATTTTGTCTGACGCGCTTGATTTAAATGTAAATTTTGTAAATGCGAATTTCCTTGCGGCGGAACGCGGCATTCATCTTTCGGAAATTATGTCAAAAACTCCGCTGGATTTTTCCAACACAATCACGGTTACGGCTGATGAAAATTCTGTTGTCGGCACATTGTTTGGAAGTGAAGGGCGTATCGTCAATATAAATAATTTCCGCGTTGACGTTGACCCGCACTCAAGGATTTTAATTTGCCCGCACATAAATCGTCCCGGCGTTATCGGCGCGGTCGGAACTTTGCTTGCAGGTTATCAGATTAATATTTCGAGTATGCAAGTTGGCAAGACGGACATTGGCGGCACAAATTTAATGGTGTTGACGGTGGACAATCCCATTACGCCTGAAATTATTGACAAGGTTAAAGAAAATGACGCGATTTTTGACGCAACGCTTGTAGCATTTGACGATTGATTTACAATGAAAAATAAAATTATTTTGGCGGCAATTTTTATTGTGGGAATTTTTGCCGCCTCCTTTTTTTATTTCAGCAGTCAGGAAAATGAAAAACCCGCAGAAATTGAACCCTCGAAAAATGAAGTTGTCGTATATGTTTCCGGGCAAGTAAAAACTCCTGCGGTTGTGACTTTGGTGGATAACGGCAACTTGAGATTGATTGACGCGGTTAATGCGGCTGGCGGTATGACTGAACTTGCCGATACGGAAATTGTAAACCTCGCCGAAAATTTAAGTGACGGGCAACATATTCACATACCGACGAAGGATATTTTTTTTCGCGAATTTGACGCGCTGAATAACTCCGGCAACTTGATAAACCTCAACACTGCCGACGAAAAGGAATTACAAAAAATTAAGGGTGTCGGTCCTTCGATTGCAGGAAGAATTATTGAGTATCGCGAAAATAATGGGGCGTTTAAATCTATCGACGAAATTAAAAAGGTTCGCGGTATAGGCGACAAAACTTTTGAGAAAATGAAAGACCAAATAACCGTTTAGGATTTTTCTTTTAAAGCATCCAATCTGCGGGCGAAGAAAAATTCTTTAACCGATGCCAAAATTTTTTCACGCGGCAAAGATTTTAATAAATAACCGTCAGGGCGTAATTCCATAACTTTCACGACACTTTCACGATCTCCCTTGCCCGTCAAAAAAATTACAGGCGTATTCTCAACTTTCGATTCACTGCGAATCATTTCCAAAACTTGAGGACCGCTGATAACGGGCATTTCGTAATCCAACAAAATTAAATCGGGTTTATTATCGGCAATGTACATCAAAGCTTGAGTGCCACTCGTCACGATTGTTACGCGGTAATCTCCTTCAAGCCAGCCCTTCATCATTTTTAAGAAAGTCGGGTCGTCATCAACCATCAGAATAGATTTTTTTTCACTCTGCGCGGAAACGTGATTGTAAACGCTTTCAATATCCGACGCAAAAGTTTTTAAATCAATCGGACGCTCAAAAATTTTCGCAATGGCATCTTCAGGCAGAACTTCTTTCACTGTATCAATTTCGGCGACGTTGCCTAAAAGCACCAAAATTTTATTTTCCTCCAAGCAAATATCTTTGAGGTAAACAAGAAAGTCCGGAATGTCTTCAATAAATTTGCCGAGATAAAAAGCCATTAACTCAAAATTATTTTTCTGCGCGGCAATCTGTTCAACAACGGGATCAATGCGCGTCACTTTGTAGCCTGCAACTTCCAAATTGCGCTGAATAGAATTGCCCATAAATGATACGCCTTGACTGATAAATAAAATTTTCTTGTCCAAAATCTTCACCAACCATAAATTTTTTGGTAAGATTATAGCATTAACTCAAAATTTTTAAAAGTGGTGTATGTTGTAAAGGGATATTTTTATGGATGTTAAAATAGAAATTCCTCAAGAGGCAATTAAAAATTTCCTCGACGAAGTGACAGAAAATCCAAATTGGCTTTATGTATTCATACCTTGCAGCATAGGAGATTTTCTGATAGCGGGCGGGCTTTCTTACGCGGTACAGGCTAAGAAAAATAAATCTGCCACTGTCTTAATTGCGCAGGAGAGAATGAAAAATCTTTCCGTCACCTATGAAAATGTTGTAGGGGAAATTTTTTTGCCGATGGATTTGTTGAAGGCGACAGATACTTTAATACGCGGCAGGCAAATTTATGAACTGGATAATTTTGCCTATGGAAATTTTCATATGGACGACGCACGCGCTTATGACCCAACTTTAACTGCCGTCGACAAATATAAAAAATTTGTTTTTGACTTGCCGCAGAATACTCCGCTGGCTTATCCCGTCATAAAATCTTTGGATTATGAAAATATTTTAAATCTGCGCGGAAAATATATTTTGGACAAAAGGAGGACGATTATTCTTTTGCCGCGAGCTAAAACGCTTAAAAACCTTGACGAAAATTTTTGGGTAACTATGGCAAAAATTTTGCGTGGAAAAAATTATATCGTCTACACCAACGTTGCTGACGATGAAAAGCCGATTGAAGGAACTTTGCCGATTACTACGAATTTTGCGGAGCTTTATCACATTGCCGATAAGGTAAAATGTTTTATCGGACTGCGTAGCGGAGTGTTTGATTTTCTTGCGATGACGGACGCAAAAATTTTTAACATACAAAAATTTCCAAATTGGGATTGGGACATTAAATTTAATTATCCCAACTGCGACGCGCAGACTTTTTATGACGCAGTTCAATATCGCAAACCGCTTGAAGATTATCTTAAGGCGCAGGGCTTGCCGCCAAAAATCGAGCTTAATCACAAATATATAGCTATGAAGGATATTTATTTTTCTTACGAAGATATTTTATGCGCGATTATAAACGCAGTAGAAAAACTTTAAAGGAGTGTTTTAAATTTGAAAGTTGCACTTATTACGGGAGTTACGGGGCAGGACGGATCATATTTGTCCGAGTTGCTTTTGTCGAAGGGCTACGAAGTTCACGGGATTATACGCCGTCACAGCACGCACGGAACTGATAAAATTGACCATATTATTGGTACGAAAAATTTTTATTTGCACTACGGCGACTTGACGGACTCAAATAATTTGACGACGCTGATTAGAAAAATTTTGCCCGACGAAGTTTATAATTTAGCCGCGCAGTCCAACGTTGGAACTTCTTTTGAAATTCCGGAATATACGGCAGAGGCTACGGGCGTTGGTGCGGTGAGGTTGCTTGAGGCAATTCATCAAATTAAACCTACTGCGAAATTTTATCAAGCCTCGACTTCAGAACTTTTTGGCGGCTTACCCGAAACTGCTCCGCAAAGTGAAAAAACTCCCTTCTACCCGAGAAGTCCTTATGCGGTTGCTAAACTTTATGCTTATTGGATAACCGTAAATTACCGCGAATCTTACGGTATATTTGCCTGCAACGGAATTTTATTCAATCACGAATCGCCAAGACGCGGCGCAGATTTTGTTACGCGAAAAATTACTTTAGCCGTTGCCAAAATCCTGAAAGGGGGGGGGGGGGA
>FLNU01001369.1_pt1 | contig 23606 bp, 24 predicted proteins | sample 1140361 | NCBI WGS metagenome assembly FLNU01 (sample SAMEA3878206, study PRJEB12797) | bioreactor metagenome | biome: Moose rumen | place: Sweden | collected 2011-10 | reverse complement strand
AGGTTATTAAAATACATCAAGGATTGGCGGGAGCTCAGGCAGAGAAAAAAGCAATAGACGCTTTTGATGCGGTTAAAATTCCTGCTGCAAAATCAAGGCTTAAAAATTATCCTCATGAATTCTCTGGCGGAATGAAACAGAGAGCAATTATTGCAATGGCACTGGCATGTAATGCGCAGATTTTAATCGCTGATGAACCGACAACCGCTCTTGATGTAACTATACAATCACAAATTATGAGTTTGCTTGAAGAAATTAAAATTAACAATGGTACTTCAATTCTATTGATTACCCATGATTTGGCTCTTGTCAGTGAAAATGCAGATGATATTGCGGTGATGTATGCCGGTCGAATTGTTGAAAGTGCTTTAGGTAAAGATTTCTTTTCAAATCCAAATCATCCTTATTCAAAGGCATTATTAAAATCTCTTCCTGCAAATAATGTAAAAAAACTTGATACAATACTTGGACAACCTCCTGTGCTTTCGCAAAAAATATTAGGATGCCGTTTCCATCCAAGGTGCGAGTACTGTATGAGTATTTGTACAAAAGATGTTCCGCCTCTTGAAGAAATTTATCCTTTACACCAAAGTGCCTGTTTTTTAAATAGGGATTGAGAATCCGGCATTAATTCCTGTTGTAGAGTTGTCGATGTGTGTAAAATCGTAAATTTGACCTTCAACAAAGCCATTTACTTTGCCTATTTTAAAACTAACTCCACCAAAAATTCCTGTTGTTACATTTGTTTTTCCGGTATTGTAATCTATTTTTGCCGCAGTATATGGAGTAGCGTATAATTTTGAGTTGTCATTTATTGGAACTGTTGCTGTTGCAGGCTGCAATCGTACTTGAATGGTTTGAGATTTTTCACTTATGTTATTTCTTACCCTAAAACCGCCGCTAAATATGCTTTCTCCATATTTTACAGAACCTTTAATATCTAAAATTGCGCTGATTGCATTTCCGTCAAAAGATGTTCCAATACCTGAATATGTGTTTAGGCTCGCATTCCCGATATTGGTTATATTGTTTTCCACTCCTGTTGTGGTAAAATTTGTGCCATCACAGTTTTGAAAAGTCGAAGTTGATATTTTTAGTCCACTTGGCATTTTATATTATCCCCGTACATATATAAAGTATTTTTTCTTTAAAAAATTGCCTTAATGAATTTGCATTCTGTGTTTTTTTTAAGTAAAATGTTATTACCATTGATAGAAGGGGATATGATGAGGATTGAAGCTAAAAATCTTGTAAAAATATACGGTGACAGACGTGTTGTAAACGATGTTTCTTTTCATATAAATAAGGGTGAAGTTGTTTGTCTTTTAGGTCCTAATGGAGCCGGAAAAACTACAACGTTTTACATGGTTGTCGGTCTTGTAAAACCAAATATGGGAAGTATTTTGCTTGACGGTCAAGAAATATCAACCTGGCCTATGCACATAAGAGCCAAGGCTGGTGTTGGATATTTACCTCAAGAAGCATCTATTTTCAGAAGTTTGTCTGTTGAGGATAATATTAAGCTTGTTCTTCAAATGAATGATAAATTGACAGAAGATGAAAAACATAGAAAATTAGAAGAACTTTTAGCGGAATTTGGAGTTGCAAAATTACGTTATACAACAGCAATATCTCTTTCCGGCGGAGAAAGAAGAAGAGTAGAACTTGCAAGAGCACTTGCAGCAAGTCCTGATTTTATTTTGTTAGATGAACCTTTTACCGGTATTGACCCGATTGCTATCGGTGATATTAAAGATAATATAAGAAAACTATCGGAAGATAAGGGTTTGGGTGTATTAATTACAGACCACAACCCTAAAGCAACTTTGTCTATTACAGATCGTGCTTATGTAATCTTTGACGGAAAAATAAAAATTCAAGGTAAAAGTGAGGATGTTGCAGTTGATCCTGTTGCAAAAGAATTCTATTTAGGAAAGGATTTTTCTCTGTAATGAAATTAAAATTTCCTAAAATAACTATTTATGATAAATATATTTTTAAACAGGTAACAATGGCCTCTTTGGTTGCGGTGTTACTTTTTACTATTGTCTGGATTGCCCCTGAAATGCTTTTAAATACTATAAAAGGGGCTCTTTCAGGCGAATACGGCTTTAAGACTGCAATTTTAATATTGATATATGATTTGCCCAAAATTTTAAACAGTACTTTTCCGGGCGGACTTTTGTTGGGAGTTTTATTTACTTTTGATAAATTAAGTAAAGATTCAGAGATGACGATTTTTCGTGCAGTTGGAATGTCATTTCCCAGAATAATTGCACCGGTAGTTGTTCTGAGTTTGTTTTTCACGGCGATTTGTTTTGTTATGGGTGATAGGGGAACTCCTCATGCTGCTGCAAAAATGCAAGCTATACAAGGTGTCGTTAGGTCTACCCAGTATATTTATACGCAAAAAGATGAAACAGGACACCCTCTGGCATCCGTTATAGTTTCAAAATCTACTGATAAGAATTTGGAAAATGTTATAGTTTTGGATTTTGCAAGTGGTGTTTATCAAGATGTACATCAATTGTCAAATATTTACTCTGCAAAAAGTGGTTATGTATATGACGATAAATGGGTTTTAAATGATATTACAAATTATAAGATTTCAAATGATGGAATTTACATAGATATTTCCCACTTAGATAAACTCAATGTCTTAAACGGAGAAGCTGCTAAGAATGCCTATACCCTTATGACATATTCGACGATGAAGGAGCGTGATATTACTAATCGTGATTTGGGAAATTATGTAAAATTATTGAAGAAAGAGCGTCTAACAGAAGAGTATAATTATAATTTGAACAAATATTTGCAACGATTTTTGCGACCTTTTATTTGTGTATTGTTGGCGATTTTAGGAGCTTTATTAGGCTTTAGCAAACCAAGAGAACAAAGATTGATAGGTTTTACAATTGGTATTGGTTGCATTTTCTTGTATTATATTACCCTTCCGTGTTTTGATGTTTTGGCGGAAAAAGGTGTTTTTCATCCTGTAATAACTGCAACATTTCCTCTTTTGGCATTTATAATTGCAATTCGAGAATTTTACAAGGCAAAGGATTTATAATATGAAATTTTTTAGAATTTTGTCAGTATTATTAATTTTTATTTTATTTAGTCAGCCGGGCAACGCTGGGGAAATTTCTATTGATAAGCATGACGGAATTTATCATATTGTCCTGAAAGGCGAAAAGATTAAAAAGAAAATAAAATTTGTTGCTTCTGATGATTTAATAACAAACAAAGAAGCTCACCAAAGATCAAAAGCTACTTTGACGGTTAATGCAGGATTTTTCGACCCTAAAAATGGTCAAACAATTTCATATATTGTGACTGATAAATTAATTTCTGCTGACCCTATGTTTAATCAGTCTCTCTTGATGAATCCTTTTTTCAGGAAAAATATGAATAAAGTTTTAAATCGTAGTGAATTCAGGGTGATTCAATGCGGTAATAAATATCAATATGATATTGTTTCTCACAAAGCAAGCGTTCCTTTTGGCTGCAGTATTATAACTTCTGCTCAAGGTGGACCGTTAATATTGCCGGAATTACATTTAGAAGAAGAAGGTTTTGTTGTTAAAAATGATGAAGGCAAAGTTATAAGGGAGTCTGCATCTGTTCTGCACAAAGTAGCCCGGACTGTTATTGGGTTGAAGGGAACAGAAGAATGCCATATTTTAATAATTACAGACGAACACCCAATGGATATGTATGAAGTTCAACAGTTGTGCAAAGATTTAGAGCTTGATAGGGCGATGGGTTTTGATGGCGGTAGTTCCACTTCTATGAATTACAAAAACAGCATTGATGTTGTTTCTTTAAAAGGTGATGGCGCCGGTAGAATGTTAAAATCATTCATGCTTGTTTATTAGTTATTTTCGCTATATCCAAAATTTTTAAGGATTTGGTCTTTTTTTCGCCAATCTTTTTCAACTTTGACATCAAGACCTAGAAAAACCTTTTTGTCTGTAATTTTTTCTAAATCAATCCTGGCTTCAGTTCCAATCTTTTTTAATAAATTTCCGCCTTTGCCGATTAATATTCCTTTTTGGCTTTTTTGTTCGCAATAAATTGTTGCATATATTTTGTCAATATCTTCTTCTTCACTATATTTTGTAACTTTTACAGCTACACTATGCGGTATTTCGTCAGAAGTATTTAATAGAATTTTCTCTCTAATAATTTCTTCCGTTACATCTCTCATTGATTCTTCGGTGACAATATCTTCTGGATAAAGAGCCTCTCCTTTTGGCAGATTCCTAAATACCTGTTTAATAAGGTCATTAATATTTTTACCGGTTTTGGCTGAAATTCTTATAACCGGAATATTTTTATCAAAAAGAGTTTTGTAGGATATTAAATTTGTTTCAATTTTTTCTTTCTTCCCAATTTTGTCCGATTTATTCATAACAATAATTATTGGAATATCTGTTTGCAAAAGATTTTGCGCAATCCACTTATCCCCTTTACCTGCAGGTTCAGAGCCGTCAACTAGAAATAATACCAAATCCGCATCCGGAACAGATATCTTTGCTTCATCTAATAAAAATTCTCCAAGTTTATTTAAAGGTTTATGAACTCCCGGGGTATCTACAAATACAATCTGTCCTTCTTTCGTTGTGTAAATCCCTTTAATTCTTTTTCTTGTAGTTTGCGCTTTGTCTGTCGTTATTACAATTTTCTGACCGAGAATTTTATTTAAAAGGGTTGATTTACCCACATTTGGTCTACCGATTATCGTTACAAAACCACTTTTCATGTCGATATTGTAACATAAATTTTATTATTTTTTAATAAAGTAGCAAAATTTTTTACTCTCGGTTATTATATTAGTATCGGTGTAGATCTAAATTTAGTGAAAAAGTATGGTAAATAAGAAAAATATTGTATTAACCGCTCTGTTATTGAGCTTGACAGCTGGTAGTGTATTTGCAGGTTCAAATGATCTGCTGAAAATGGATGTAAAAAAATCATCAGCTTTAGATACAGTTGATGTTACATTCTATACAACTGGAGGTGCAACAAATTCAGTTGTAACCAGAAAGTCAGACAATCGTTATGTTGTTTTGCTCCCGAATGTTGCAGGCTCTTCTTCTGTAACTCCGAACATTGGTGGAGTGAAGGATTTAATAACAAATATTGATGTTAAGAATGTTGATGATGGTATTGGCGGTTATACAAAAGTTACTTTTACAACTTCAAAGCCTGTAAAAATTCAAACTGCAATGAAGAAAACTGCCCCGTTAACTAAAGCACAAGAGGATTACAAAAATTTAATTGCACAAAATCAAAATACAAAACCTGCGGTTCAAACGAAACCTGCAGCAACTGCAGTGCCTACAGTAAAACCTCAAGCAAAAACTGAGGCAAAACCTGTGGTGTCCAATAATACAAAAACAACAAATGTGACAAAAAGTAATTCGGCATCGGTAAAACAGGTAAAAGAAACCCCAAAAGTTGAAACAAAATCGACTGTAAAACCTGCTGTGGTTAACAAACCGATTCAGTCTCAACCTGTCCCAAAAGTAGTTCAAGATACAACAAAAACAGTTCAAAATAGTGAAAATACTTATAAACCGCAAATGAAATTTGATGCAAATGGTAAAAGAGTAATGAACCTAGAACCTCAAGTTGACCATAGAAATGTAAATACTAATAATGCTCCTGAAAAGGATAAGATTCAGGCAGAATCTCCTAAGGATACTGCATTATCGCAAAATGTAGAAAATAAGCAACCTGAATTAAATACAACGGAACAAGGTAAAAATCATAACAAAATTCCAACATGGATGATTGGTTTGGGTTCAATATTAGGCTTGCTCGCTGTAGGGCGTATTTTCAAGTCTGGTGTAAAGAATACCAAGGTTTCTTATCAACAATCTTATGATAATAATCTTCAAACAACAAAAGAAGAGTTTAAAGATATTGTCAATGATGAAAGCTTAAATTGGCAAGAAAAATACAGTCGTTATACGGAAGCTAACGAAAAGCTTAGCAATAATGAAAACTCAGACTTGTCATACGTAACTGACACTTCTGCAACTAAAAAATCAATCACTCCTGTTATTAAAAAAGAAAAACATGCTTATAAAGTCAATAAAATTGAATCAAATAAGGATGTTTTAGTGCATAAGGAAAACAATGTTTTACCTATCAATTCTGTTGATAAAAAATTAAGCTTTAGAAAATTGGTAAAATCTATGAATAATTCTTCTTCTCGTAAAGAAGAAATTATAAAAGAACAATTGAGGGCAAGAATTTCCCAAATGGAGCATTCTCTTGCTCAAACACCTAATCTAGAGCTTCCTTCTGAATTTGCGAAAAAAGAAATATATTCTGAAGATGAATCAATTTTAAAGGGTATTTCAAATGTAAGGCTTAAATCCTTTGCGCAGCCAAAATCTCTTAATTCCACTCACAGGATGCTTTTAGGCGCTCAAAGAGTTCCGATTAATGCCAAGGAAGTAAAAGAAGGCAGATTCGTTAAATTAAAAAATTCACCGTTGAATATTAGTACAAGAAAATCTGCTAGTTCTAAAATAAATGCATCTGATTACTATAATAATTATGGGGAAATGAATATGAAAAAAGACAACAATTATTCTCAAGCATCATTAAATGAGTATTTATCAATTTTGGACAATGAAGAAAAAACTTCAAAATCTTTTACAATTTCACCTGTAAAGACAGAAACAGTCGCAGGAACAACAACAAACCCTATAAAATCCTCTCATCATCCTTCCTTTAGTACATTGAATGGCATGGTTGTTAGATCAGGATACAGTATTGATTCTCAAAAAGGCTTTTATCTTGTAGATATGGATGGTGTGTCTGCACTTGTAGGAAAAGTAAATGACAATATTTTTATATTGAAAAAATTTGATAACATTGTGAATAAGAATCTTCAAGTGAGACTTGATTCAGGTTCTACATATATGGTAAAGGCAGACAAGTATAAATGTCTTGTAGATGTTACTCAAGATAAAATGGGTACATTGATTGAAATATAAAATTAAATGTATAAAAGAATAATTATATTAATCTGTTTAATTGTAGGAGTGAGCCTTGTTAGTTTTGGGATGCTTTATAATCACAAATCGGAACAAAAGGTTACGATTCAGTTTGCTTCTTGGGGTTCTGAATCTGAAATCAGAATTTTGAAACCTTTACTAAAAGACTTTGAGAGGGAAAATCCTGATATAAAAGTTGATTTTTTACATATTCCTCAAAACTATTTTCAAAAAATACATCTTCTTTTTGCATCTAATACTGCACCGGATATAGTCTTTTTGAATAATCAATATTTACCAATATATGCAAATGCTGGAGTATTAGAGAATTTAAATCAATATAAAAATGAGTTTGAATTTGATAAATTTTATTCTAAATCAATTGATTCAATGACTTGGAATGGAAAAATTTATGCTGTACCACGAGATGTTTCTAATCTTGTTGTCTTTTACAACAAAGATTTATTTAAAAAGTATGGAGTTCAACTTCCAACAAAATCTTGGAATTTTGAGGAGTTTTTAAACATTGCTGGAAAAATTACTCGTAATGGAGTTTTTGGGGTTTCTTTTGAGGAAGAACCACTGTTTTATTTGCCTTACTTAACAAGTAATGGCGGGTGGACAAAGTATGATACGTTGCATTATTTTGATAAAAATATTTTGGATTCTGAAAAAAATAAATTTGGTTTAAATTTTTATGCCGATTTAAGAAGGAAATACCATGTTTCGCCTAAACGTGAAGACATTGGTAGTGCAACAATGGCACAGTTATTTCTTCAGCAAAAATTGGGGATGTATGTTTCTGGTCGCTGGATGGTGCCAAAATTTCGGGAAGATGCAAAATTTGATTGGAATGTCGTTGAATTTCCAAAAGGCAGTGCTGGAAGTATTGTTCCTTTAGATTCTTCCGGCTGGGCAATTGCAAAATCTTCCAAAAATAAAACCCAGGCTGTACGATTAATTAAGTATTTGTCTTCAACTAAAAGTTTAACAAAATTTACTGAAAGCGGTTTAATTGTTCCAGCAAGAAAAGATGTCGCTCAATCAAAAGTATTTTTAGATGATCAAAAACCTGAGAATGCAAAAGTATTTATAGATATAATTTCCACTTCAATTCCTACTCCTGTAACGCTCAATTACAGGGAAATTTTAGATGATTTGAAGATTAAAAACGAATATTTATTTAATCAATAAAGCTATTTCTGCATAATCCTTTTTTCCACCAGGAGCATAAAGAACAAAGTTTTTCGTGCTTTTCTTTTGTCATAGTCTTATTTAATTTTTGCATAATTTCTTTATATTTATAAATTCCTCCTGTTGTTATATTAAGAATTTTTTTTACACTTTCGTCCAATTTTTCAACATTTAAGTATTGGCATCGAAAACTATTTGTTGAAACTTTTGCAGGACATTTATGGCACAAATCATCTTTACCTTCAACAATGAGAATATCTGCTTTAGGGTACTCTTTAAGTATTGTATGAATAATATCCCAGCTTTTAGCCTGGGTTTTATTATAATTTAATCCTTTATATCCTTTGAGACATAGAAAATGATGGGGTCTTAATGATATTCGCATAATAATTCACACATTCTTTAAACATCTGCGATTTCAGGTAAATCAATACTTTTCAATCTCTGCTCAATTCGCCTGTACCATTTCAGATGTTGTTTAAATACGATTTTATAATCATCCATTTCGCCATTTGAAATACGATTGAATTGTTCATCGCACGTCGTTTCTAAAGCTTTTTCCAGAAATTCTGTATATTCTCGCCTGTCGATATTTATGTCAGTTAGTTCAATACGCTGCCCAAAATCTACAATAACTTCCGGCCTGTTATCTCTTAAAAAGCAATAATCAATTGCAATAGGGATTAAATTGATTTTCTTATATTTTTTAACAGCGTTTTTTGCGATATATGCAAGTCCGGTTTGGAACTTAACCGGTCTATAATGAGGCGGTCTGATAATACCTTGAGGGAAAATACATAAAATATTTCTCAAATCTCCAAGTAAATCCACTGAATATTGAAGAGCTTTCATTGCTGTTTGAGCAGATTTCTTATTAACAGAATACGCTCCTCCTCTTCTAAGAAGCGGAAACCTGTTTAATTCTTCAACCATTAAGCGAATTTCTTTGTGGCAGATTCTATGGGTGATATTATATAAAACTATTCCATCCCACCAATTGCAATGCGGAGCGAATAAAATAGTTGGAACATCTTTGTCTCTTTCTTTATAGTTCTCTACACCATGATACCTCATTGCATAGAACCTGTTTTGAAGCATGTTGAAAAAGAATAAACTAGCAATAATCAGCCAAAAACGATTGGTTTTTGCCGGTTTAAATTTTTCTTCTTTCCCCCTCATTTTCGTTGGCGGAACATCAGAATATAATTTTCTTTCTCCACTTGCCATATATCCATTTTACCCCAATATGCATAAATTAATACGTTTTTTTAAAAAAACTTAACTTTACTATACGTTTATTTATCTTTACATTCGGTTTTGTCCATGTAGAATATTCGTAAGAATTAATAGAGGAAATGAAGTGAATATCTTCAGCTGAAGCCGCAGCCGTAAAAGCCGGAATACTCAAAAATATATTAAACTTTTTTTGCGTGCGATTCGAAAAAAGGAAAGTTGTTTTTGATGTATTATCCTCTGTAAAATTAAAATTAGAGGATTTTTTAATGCCTTTAGCATCACCAATAAATACTCAAAATGGAAAAATAGGAACTTGCCCGCATGGTATGCCAATGGGGGCATGTCCTATATGTAATGGTATGTCTGGAGGGAATTCTACTACTAAACGAGATATCCCACGTAACCCAGGAGAAATGACTTACAATGAATGCCTTGCTATGGGTGCAATGTTAAAAGCAATAAAAAATGCAAGACAACAAGCTCAAAATGCTGAACAAAATAGACTTCAATCAATTGCAAAATTCCATCAGACCATGGATAAGGCTACTCAAAAATTGGCACAATTGAGCGAGTTTTTTTCTAAGCATACACCTTCTGTTATTTCGAAACCGATGAATTTTATTTTAAATAAAATTGCAGGAAAAACATTGAATTTTATGAGAAATGTGCCTAATATGTTTGCAAATTTTGGACAGAAATTCGCAGATATTTCTGACAAGTTAGCGGCAGTTTTTGGAGAAAAAAAGGCTGCTTTCGACAAGAAATTTTCTGAATTCTCAAAGAAAACAAAAGAAAAGTTGAAATCAATATTTTTTATTTTTGGTGCGAATGAAACCGAAGATGAAGAAAAGAAAATTGAAGAAGCAAAAAGAATTTTTGATTTAAAAAGATTTATTCAAAAATTAATAAATAATAAAAAGGATTTAGTGGATGATGAAAATTCAGACATTCAATGATGGAGAAACGATAAGACAACAAAGGAATCTTACAACTTCTCAAAAACGTAATAATGCCAATACCAGAGAAGGAGTTGTGATTAATAGTTTTGTAAAAGATAATGAAGAAATTAATTTAAACAGTATGAAAGATACATATATCATATCTGAACAGGTTCAGATGCCTGATAATCTTTATGCTGACGACAAAATTATTGATAAAAAATTAATACCATTAAGTGCTGTTTCTCTTGGAGTTATGTCTTCAATAGCAATAATAACGGCATTCGCGAATCATAGTGCAAAAATTGCAACTAATCTTGCAAAGGAAAAATGGCTCCCTGCTGTAACCAGGAATGTTAATTTGAACGAAGAAACGCATCAAGTTATTTATCAAATGATTCAGAATCCTAATCGTAAAACATTTATTGCTGGAGCTGGTGTTTTAGCTCTTTCTGCTATGGGTTTTATGGGGAAAACTTTTTTTGATGGCTTTAAAGAAATTTGTGTAAAACGTAAAGAAGCTGATATTCATAAAAATTTGCAGGAGAATTTGATTAGAGTAGAAACAGAGTCTTTTTCAGGAAAAATGCAAATTATACGCTCAATGTTGTCAAAATATACAGCTGATTTCGAAAAATATCTTAATCCACAAGATTCAAGTCCACAAGTTTTTGGTAAAAGAAGAAATATGGATTTATCTTTTACTTCTTCTGAGAAAAATAAAAATGACAAATCAACAATAGGTAATTTTATTTTAGGGCTTGGTACAGTTATAGGAATTGTTGGTTTGGGCTTCTTATCTTTAAAAAATCTTTCAAAAAGCAAAATTCATCTGCAAAATTATCTAAAAGAAACAAAAAATGGAATTAGGTCTATAGTAAATAATTCAACTGAAAAAACAAAAACTATGGATAAAAACAATCTTGAACATTTATTTCTTGAAGCAGAAGCATCCGAAGAATTTATAAGAGAACAAATAGGCAAATTATCCTGGGAACAAGCAGAAAAGGATTCTTTTATAGAAAAAATTCTTTCTAAAATAAGGGTTTCTGCAACGAAAGTAAATCCTAATATTGGTGGTGATGGTACTCCAAAACCGGCCTTTAATTCATTTGTAAATGATTACAAGGCATTTTTCTATAATTGGCTTTTAGATACCTCAAATCCGCAATTTAAACACTTATTCCTTGGTATTACCGGGATTACGGCATTTACATACGGGGGAAAATTGACAGCGGAAGCGCTTAAAGAGGTTCAAGTAAAAAGAATAAATGCTCAAACAGAACTGGAGCTCCAAAAACGGCTTGTTTCTACCGAACTTCGAAACTTTAAATCCAAAAAAGATTCTGTGATTGCCCCTCTTATTTTGGAATTTTATAAACAAGTCGATAGCGGCAAAAAATCAAAGGAAGAATTAAAAACTATGGCAGAAAATATTCTTTTTGAGATTAAAAATGGTCCACCATTTGTATATTCATAGATTGAAGGGTAAAAGATTATGATTCATCCAATTTTAATTAACAATATTAATCCATATCCAAAATATATTTGTGCTTCTGCTCAAATGCCGACACGAGAGAGGAATTATTGCGTCTTTGATAAAGATGAAGTTGATTATTTTGTCAAACAAAAAGAAAAATCTTTGCCTTATTTAGCGGATATTTTGCAGCATTCTAATAATGAAGCACAAGTTACAGAAACGCTTTATATAATAGACAGAATGCTTGAAAATAATACAAAAGGAATAGATAAACTATATCCTGTGTTAGCAAGGTTCAATGATGCTGACTCTCCAAATGTTCAAACATATCTTGCGGGAATATATCGAAAGACTCAAGTGCCGGACGCTTTTGGACCGTTAATTAAAATGTTAATAAAAAATTCTCTTAAACCATATAATCCAAATCAACTTTTTGATCCGAATGAAGAGATTGGTGGTGCGATATTAAGTTACATTTATAATAAAAAATAAACGTGCGGTTTTTATATACTAAATTCGCACGTTCAAGGATTCACTTTATAACTTTACAAAAAGGCGACACCCAGATTCGAACTGGGGGATAAAAGCTTTGCAGGCTTCTGCCTTACCACTTGGCCATGTCGCCATTCGTATTTATAATATAAGTGATACATAAAATAATGTCAAGAAAAGAGTTTTTTAACTTTTTGTTGCAATCATTTTTGTAAGTAATTTTTTTGCAGTCTCAAGTTGAACATCGTTTCTATCTTTAATATTTTGTTCACTTATTTCAACTTTTATGTCCGGTGTAATTCCTTGTTTATTTATATCTGTTCCATTTGGAGTTAAATATTTTGCAATTGTCAAATTTAGTCCTGTTTCATTTGGCATTGGTATAATTTTTTGGACCATTCCTTTGCCGTATGTTTTTGTTCCGAGAAGCTTGGCTTTGTTATAATCTTTCATTGCTCCGGAGAGAATTTCGCTTGCACTTGCACTTGCGCCATCGACCAGCAAAATTATCGGTTTATCTATTTGAACATTTGTATCTTGAGCTTCAACATCGTATCTGTATCCGTTGCGCCCGACAATACTTACTAACCGTCCTTTTTCTATAAACAAATTTGCAATAAAGACAGCATTTGTTAATAGTCCTCCGGTGTTTCCTCGTAAATCTACGATTAATCCTTTGCTGTCATTTGTTTTTTCAAGTGCTTCAAGAAACTCGTTTGGAGTTGAATTACTTATAAAGCTTGAGATTTGTATATAGCCAATATCATTATAATTGCTACTTTTTACTGTTTTTATTGTAAATTCTTTACGAATAATTTTTTTACTTAGCTTTTCTGAACCTCGCAAAATGTCAATATTAACAAAGGAATTTACGGGTCCTTTTACCATGTTTGAGACTTCTGCAAGTGAAAGTCCGCTTGTTTTCTTCCCATCGACAGATAGAATGACATCTCCGGCTTTAAGATCGGCAAATTGAGCGGGTGTTTCTTCTATAACGCTTAAAATAATAATTTTGCCGGCATCGCTAATTATATTTACCCCAATACCGGATATTTTAGAAGAAATGGAAGCATTTTGTCTTTCAAATTCATCTTTAGAAAGAAAACGTGAGTATGGATCATTGAGGCTTGCAAGCATTGTGTCTATGGCAACTTTTGCATCTTCTTCTGTTTTAATTTTCCCTTGATAGTGGTATTTCCAGCGAGACCAGTGTTGGTTGTTTAATGATTGGTCGTAATATTCGTCTCTTATAGTGTGCCAATTTTTATAGAAGAGCTTTTGAGCTGAAACGTGTGTTTTATCAACGGTTTTTACATTCTCAGTCAGCATTGGATTGTGGTTAGAGATGTAAAAACTATTAATTGCAAAAAGTGTTGCAACTACTCCGCTGAGTATTATTAAAGCTTTTGCCCTTCTTTTCATACTCTTAATTTAACATCAACGAATTTTTATAATCAATATACTTTTTAAGTAAAACAAGTATTTAATTCAAAAAACTTTATAAATTTTCAAATCCGGGAGAATAGGTTGGTAATCCTTTGTATCCGGAGTTTTGTAATACTGTTTTCTTAATATATTTATTTGTATAATCCCCTTTTTCCAAAAGTTTTTTCAAAGTATTTTCTCGTTTAACAAGTGAGTCGCTTTCATTGTTACTTTCGGGATATAATTTTAGAATTTCGTCCCAAACAACGGCTTCCATTGTCCATGCATATGTTTCTTCTGCAAGAGAATTGTATTCGTCCTGATGAAGTGCTTCATGGGAGAGCAATGCCGCTAAAGCACCTGCAGGTGCAGTTTTATGTCGGTTACTTATGTATATATAAAGATTTTTACCTTTTTTCCAGCCAAGAGCATCAAATGTAGAATACTCCTGACTAATTTGACCGAGGTCTCGAAATTCGATTTTTACTGGTTTTTCAGAAAGGTTGTTCCCTAAAATGGCATTACGAGAAAACATCCCTTCTGTATCTTTTAGCATATCAAGTGCTACGTAAAAAACTTCATCTTTGCCTACACATTTATAATTTGGCGTAATTTGCTTAATATATTCCGGTGTATATTTTTTTGGATATTGATTTGGTACTGTTTGTTTAAGTTCTGCAGCATATGAAAGTTGGGTAAATGCTGCTATAACCAGTGTAGTTTTAATAATTCTTTTAAAAATTTTATTCATACTCTTGCTGCTTTCTCCTTGCAAATTAGATAATATGTATTATATTAATTTTTTTGAAAAAGGCAATTAATTTTTTCTGTTTAATTTTGCCAATTCCGAGTACGCAAATTTGTATTCATTTGAATCATCAAGGCTTTCAGCTTCTGAAATATATTCTAATGCTGTTTTATAGTCTTGTTTTGTTTTGTATAAATCACTCATTTTTGCGTAATATTTCGGATTATTCAAATCATAAAGAATTGCTCGTTTCATACATTCGATTGCTTCTTCCGTGTCATTCATTTTTTCTCTGGCAAGAGCCAAATAATAATAACCTTCCGAGCAGTTCATATCAAGTGAAATTATTTCTTGGGCATATTCTTTTGTTTTTTCATAATCCTCTTTTAAGTATGACGCTTTTGCTCCGATAATGTTCCCGGATATGTAGTTTGGATTAATTTTTTTAATCTTTTCTGTAGTTTCTAAAGCCTTGTCGTATTTCTTTTCTTTTATTAAAATCTCTGCTAAATCGCTTAAATAATTTAAATTATCCGGATTTTTTGCAATAACTTCACTTATAAGATCTTTAGCTTTTTCGAAAATATTCAATTCTTTATAAATTTTGCTAAGAGTAGTTTTTGTAAAGTCGTCAGTAAACCCTTTTTTAAGATTTTCTTCCAAAAGATTTTTTGCTCCAATAAAATCTTTATCTTCAAATAAAAGCAGAGCTTTTAAAATACGGCCTTGAGAATAATCAGGGTTTATTTCTAACACTGTTTTTATTTCTTTTTTAGATTTTGAAAAATCTTTTTTGTCATAGTACAAATATGCTAATGAATATCTGTAATCAATATTTTCAGGATCCAGATAGAGAGCTTTAGCGTAAGCTTTTTGTGCCTCATCAAGCCAGCCGTTGAAGAAATATGCATTTGCCAGATTGTATAAATATTTAGGATTTTGCTTATTTATATTTGAAGCTTTAGAAAAATGTTTAATAGCTTCTGTAAAATTCATCTTATCTGTTTCGAAAATTCCTAAAAAGTTCAAAATTTCAGGATTTTGGGTGTTTTGGCTAATGCGGGAAAAAATATTTTTTGAAGTTTCAAAGTCATGATTATCAAAAGCGATTTTTCCTTCCAGAAGAAGTGCTTTTTCATCGTTTTTGTCGCAGTCTTTGAATATTTCAAGGGCTTGTTCTACTTCCCCATTTGAGTATAGAGCATCTGCACATTCTATTTTTACATCGGAATTAAAAAATTCGGAATTCTTATATTTGTCAATTTCGCAGAAAAGTTTAAGCTTTATAAGTATTTGCAATAATCTTTTAAGATTATCTGAATTAGGTTGAACTTCATATAATTTTTTTGAAATCTCTAAAGCGGAGTTATAATCTTCATTTCTAATATCTATTTCTGCTAAAAGTCTCATTCCTTCGGTATGATTAGGGTTTGAATTTAGTATTTTTTCAATATATTGCTTTGCTCTGTCGTAGTTATTGATTAAAAAATATAATTCTCCAATTTGATAAAGAATTTCACTATTTTCATTCTCTATTTCAAGCGCTTTGTATAAAACCTCAATGGCGGGTTTATAGCTTTTTTGTTCTTTGAGTTCAAAGGCTTTTTTTATATATTCAAAAACGAGTTTTTGTTCTTCCATAACTAATATCCTTATTCTTCCATAATTTCTTCCGGAATATATGTTGATTCTGCAGGTTGATTATCATATTGTTTTTCTTTTTTAAAGGTGAAATTTTTGAATTTATCTATAAAGTGTTTTTTATGTTCTATGGGTTCAACTTTCTTATTAATTATGACAAGGACTTCATCTTCTCCTGCCATTTTAAGGTTATTTCTTGCAATTCCTTCTAGACTGTTATCGGAAGTTATCATTTTCTTTTCTGCTTTTAAATCTTCATTTTGCTGCCTTGCTTCTTTTAAAAGATGTTCAAGAGTTATAGCTTTCCCTTTGTATGAAATTATTTTGCCGATATTTAGTATTGCACCGTAACCTATTTGGATAAGACAAAAAATAAGTACGATTGTGAGAAACGAATAGTAAAAACCTGTTTTACGCTCTTTTCTTCTATCTTTTTTTGATTTTTGGTTTTGTTCGAAACTTTGATTATTCATACTATCCTTTTTATGAAATTATAACCAAATTTTTAACCTTATACAACGATTTTAACAAAAATTCATGACAATTTTTGAGGTATTTTATTTTTTAATAACTCTTTTTAAGAGACCTTCGTTTCTGGTGTAGGAAATTGCAATTGCAATCGAGTCCACGGTGTCATCAAGCTTTGGAAGATTGTCGCATCCTAGACTAATTTTAACCATTTGTTCCACTTCTTTTTTGGATGCTCTGCCGTATCCGGTTAAAGTTTTTTTGACTTCTATGGGAGTATATTCATAAATTGGTATATTGTATTTTCCAAGGACTGTTAATATTACTCCTCTGGCATGGGCAACCGGCATAACTGTTGTATAATTCCGGAAGAAAAACAGTTTTTCAATTGCGCATACATCAGGTTTATATTTTTCTACGATGCTATTCATATCCTCAAAAATTTCCAGCAATCTTTCGGATTCTTTTTTGCCTTTTTCAGTTTGAATAGAGCCGGAATGTTCAAGTTTTAAATTTTTGCCGTCAAAATCAAGAATGCAGTATCCAACAATTGCCATTCCCGGATCGATACCTAAAATTTTCATAATTCCATTATATCATAAATAATTGTCAATAAATTAAAAAACCGGACTTTATTGTCCGGTTTTCCCTAGTCATCATCTCCATTATCTATTGGTATTGAAATAATTAAGTAATTTCCTTTTGTTTCTTTTTCTAAATTTTCGAGTTTAACGTTATTGCCAAACATATAGTTTTGTTGAAATTCTGTAATTTGTTCATCGTGTTTTGATTTACGGATTGTTCTGCCATTAATTGTCAGAATATTTCCGTTAGTTGTAACTTGTACGTTGTTTTCATTATTGTCAAAAGCTCTCAAATCGATTGTAACTAAATAGTTGCTCCCTGCTCGTTCCATGCGGATTACACCTACTTGTTTACCCGGTAGAACTTTGTTTTCTTTTAAAATATTGTTCATAGAACGAATATCTTTTTGCATTGCTCTGTCGAGTTCTCTTGTGTCTTGCGCAAATTGTTTGCTCAATATGGATTTCATGTGCCAATCTGTAACCACATAAAATGCACAGAATGCTCCTGCAAAGATTAATAGAGCAATCAATAAACCTTTCAAAAACGGATGGTCGCTACAGTAACAATCATTGTTTGTATGAACTATGGTTTCTGTTTTGTTTTCTTCCATATTTTTCTCCTTTCGCTTTTATATTACGTTTTTAATATCAATTTACAATAGTACATGTGGGTATTCCCTTGATAAAAAAAATGTCATGTGTTATAATTTCAAGAAAAAGAGAGGGTTTAATAATATGGCTAAAGTTTTAGTTACAATGCCGGATGAATTTTTGAACAGAGTTGATGGTTTAGCGGATTCGGAACGCTGTTCAAGGAGTGAATTGATTAGAGAAGCTTTAAAAAATTACATGCGCAGACTCTCTAAAAACCAGATTGAAAATGCTTCACGTAATGCTCAAATTCTTGAAGATATTTTAAAATAAATTTTTTATTTGTTAAATTCATTGATTAAATTATCTACCCATTTAATCAAGTGTGTGATTTCATAAGGTTTTGGCAGATATAAGTCTGCTCCGGTATTTAGCACCAATTCTTTGTCATGTATTATTGATGTTACTATTACTTTTGCATTTTTATATTCTTCAGATTGCTTTATTTTATAGCAGAGATTTAACCCATTTTTCTTTTCGAGATCTCCGGCATCTATTATAATCAGTGCAGGTTTTTCAGTGCCTTGCGGAAGCGTGTAATCTTCCAAAACTTTGGTTTTGTATCCTTGAAGATTTAATATGGTGTTCAAAAGCAGACGTAGAGATTCATCTGTTTCAAAAATTAATATATTATTGTTATATTCTTGGGTTTCAATACTATCTTCACCTGTTATTTGCGGACGTTCAATTATGTAATTAGATTTATTTGGCAAGTTTGCCATATTTTTTAATTGAACCAGAGTGTTAAGTGCATGAGTTGTATTCGCATATTCGCTAACTTGATTAGATATAACGCTAATCGTTGAGTGGACAAAATTGGCTCTTTTCCCTGCGAATTCGTCTCCTTGCAATATCATATACCCTCTTGCTAAATCGTGTTCGGCATAGAATTTGCCCGCAACTGAGTCAAAAGCCATAGTCAAAAATTTGGCAGCTCTTTCAGCCTTTAAATTATCTGTTATCACTAAAAAAGTGTTTTCATCAAGTTGACCGATATAATCTTGAGGGGTAAATGTTGCTTTAATTATTGCTCCATATGTTTGAAGGAGTTTATCAGAGGCAATTTGTGTGTATGCTGTTCTGTAGTTCTCAAAATTTTCTATACTTATATACAAAATGGCCCACTCTTTATCGCTTGAAATAGTTCTTTTTAATGTTCGAAGAGTATAGTTTTTGTTTGGAAGTATTAATTTTGTATCCAGATTTGACTCAAATTCTCTTCTTAAATGTGCGTTCATACGAACTTTAAATTCTTCGGGGTTAACAGGTTCTGAAAGAAAATCGTCAGCGCCGTTTTGTAAAACTTTTATCCTGTCATCAAAATCTGCGGACTTTGATAAAGCCACAATAACCGGACGCATATTATATGTTAATGCTCTTATTTGTTTGCAAATATCTGTTAAATCATAAAAACTATCTGAGATTATTATTAAATCCGGTTCTTTGTCCTTTATTATCTTTATAGACGTTATTAAGTCTGCCGAAATTATCACATTATTGCTTTCAGATGATAATAACTTCTTGTATTTTGTCGATAACTCTAATCTTTTGTCTATAATAAGTGTTACGGATTGCATTTTATTCTTGCCTCCTCCTCGATACTTTTTAAAGGAATTGTAAGAGTAAATGTAATTGTGCTGAATTCCGAATTTGAAATAGGAATGGATGAAACTTCGATTGTTCCTCCCATTTTTTCTATTAAGCTTTTTGTAATGAAAAGTCCAAGTCCGCTCCCTTGAATTTTTCGGATCAAAGGGTTGTCTATTCTAGCGAATTTTTTGAATATTTTTTCGTAATTCTCCTCGCTTATTCCCAAACCGGTATTTGCTATTTCTATAATTATGCTATTGTCCCCATTTTTTGTGAATATGTTTGTAACAGTATTACCTTGTGAATATTTCGCACTGTTTTCTATAACATTTGTAAGAATCTGTTGAAACTTATCTTTGTCTACAAAGATGTTTGGTAAATTTTTCCCCGCTTCAAATTGAAAAATGTGTTCCGGATATTGTGATTTAACAATGGTAATTGTCTGCTCAATAAGATAATTTACAGAAGCTTCATTGAATACAAGTAAATTATTGTTAGAATTCAATTTTGTAACAGAAAGCATATTTTCAACAAGATGTATAAGCCTGTTTGATTGCTCCTCAATAATTTTTATAAATTTTTTTTTGCTTTCATCGTCTAACTTGTCCCATGATGAAAGCATAGTTTGTGCAAACCCCCTTATAGATGTTAGAGGTGTTCGCAACTCGTGGCTTACTGTTGAAATGAAATCTTCATAGTTCTGTTCAATATCTTTCATAGTTTCATTATAACAGAGTTTTAATTTTTTGCGATATAATTTTTCTCAATAAAAAAAGACCATTGCGGTCTTTTTTTATTCCTTTTCCTTATTCCTTGTTTTTTCTTTTCCTTTATTCCTAAATTCTAACGATCTTTATGCGATAAAATTTGTTCCGAATCTGTTAGCTCCTTGAAAGAATGATTGTTTCATCATTTGTGTTAAGGTTTTTTTCACGATTCTTTTATTGTAAATATCAACTTCATTTAATTCTTTTGAAGTCTTTTTATATGTGTCTGAAACTGCATCAGAAAATAACAGCAATGTAGCCATTTCTTTGTCCTCTCTTCTTTTAAATTTCTTCTCTTTGTTTTCTTCTTACATTTATATAAAAACATTTACTCAAAAAATATTGACTTTTTATTTACCGATTATATAAATTCTGTTACATATCTTTACATTAGATTCAAATTGTTAAAGTCTTATAGAGTATCTGCCGATTATAGATTTATAAGAAAGGAATGTTGTTAAGATGGGATTGTCATCAAACGCAAGATTATTATCAATTACTGCCAGATTAACTTCTAATGAGTATGAATCTCAAAAAATAGCAAATGCTAAAATGAGATTAGCAACTCAATCTCAAGAAGCAAGCAGAGATTATATAAATGCTTTAAATACACAAAAATTGGTATTTATGACCTATGATGCTCAAGGCAATGCTGTAACGACAGATTTAAGTGCTGGTTATTTGTATCAGTATTCAGATTCTAAGAACCAATATGCTCTATCAAATATCGCAGGACAGATTTTAATTAAAAATGAAGATAGAGTTAACTTTGAGGCTTCAAGAAATTTAGAAGCATTTTTAGAGGCAAATGGTGTCACTAAATCTTGGAAAAACGAAAAATTAGCTCAAGCAAAAGAAAAAATGGATAGTTATAAAGGGTACAAAACAGCCTGGGATGAAATTGTAAATGATTATAAAACAAAAAATTATGAAAATGTTTCATATAATATCGGAGAATTAACAACAAAAGAAGATACTGAAGAAAAAGATGCTTATGATGAGGATGGTTACCGTGAATTTTATAAAGGGGGTTGCGTTTATGGTGAATATGAATCTTTAACCTCTGAAGATGCATGGGAGCTTGAAAAAACAGGCAAATGGAATGAATATGTAATAGCCTATAACACTTATAACGATACGTTATCAAAATATTTGTCACAAGATCAAACTACAAATACAAGCGGGGAAGTAACAGGTAATACTTCAATATCCGAAAGTGTAGTTGAAGAATTATATGATAAGCAAAACGACGCATATGTTGATTATACGCCATATGTAACATACGACTCTTGGATTGAAATGCAGGCAAAAAATGATAACGAAGTGGCATATAATAACTATCAACTTTATAAAGATGCGGCAGCGGAATTCAATGCGGAAGTAGAAAAGTATAGTTCTATAAATGAATCATACTCATATTCTGATGCTTCAAAAGCTCAATGGTATACAAATTTGTGGTATAGGTTGAATGGTGAATCTTCTGAAAAAAGTGCAATTGGCGATTTGGGTGCAAATTATGCAGTATTAGAAGATAATTTGCTTAACAGCACAACTTGGCTTCAAGATGCTTTGGCGCAAGGTACTATTATTTTAGAATCTGCAAGTTATAAAAATGCAACGGATGAAATTCCTGATATGGTAAACCCTTCTGTTGTTAATTTGAAAGGTATATCTTGGGAATCTAGGGTATATTCAGCATGTACTGATATTAAAACAGAAGACGATAATGCCGCAATTGCAAAAGCAGAAGCTGAATACGAAGCGAAAACAAGAGATATTACTGCAAAAGAAAAGAAATTTGACAGCAAAATCAGAAAGCTTGAAACAGAACATGAAGCAATTAAACAAGAATATGATTCGGTAAAACAGGCATTAAGTGCAAATATCAGCAGGTCATATAAAACATTTAATTCATAAGACTTATAAATTTATTTTCCCCTACATTTTATTATCCCTCCACTTATAGTATAATTAAACTATCAAATGGAGGTTTTTATTATGCACAGAATTACATTGATAAACGGTGACGGTATAGGTCCTGAAATTAGCGAAAGTGTCATGAAAATAATCAAATCAAGCGGTTTAGATATTGATTGGGATATTCAAACTGCCGGAGCTGATGTTATTGAATCAGAAGGAACACCTTTACCTGTAAGGGTTTTAGATTCTGTGCGCAAAAATGGTGTTGCATTGAAAGCACCAGTTACAACTCCAATTGGTAAAGGATTTCGTTCTGTCAACGTTCAATTGAGAAAAGAACTTGATTTGTATGCTAATTTAAGACCTTGTAAAAACCTTCCAGGAGTAGAAACAAGATTTAACAATGTGGACTTGGTTGTAGTAAGAGAAAATACAGAAGATTTGTATGCCGGAATTGAAGAACAAATTGACGAAAATACTGCTCACAGTATAAAAATAATTACACGTGAAGCATCTGAGCGAATCTGTCGTTTTGCATTTGATTATGCACTGAAAAATAACAGGCATGAAGTTTGCTGTGTTACAAAGGCAAATATAATGAAACTTTCTGACGGTTTGTTTTTAGAAACTTTCCGTGAGGTGTCTAAAAATTATCCGTCAATTAAGCCACGAGAGATTTTAGTTGATAATCTTTGTATGCAGTTAGTTCAAGATCCTTCGAGGTTTGACGTTTTGGTACTGCCGAATTTATATGGAGATATAGTTTCTGATTTGACTGCGGGTTTAATTGGCGGACTCGGAGTTGCTCAAGGCGCAAATATCGGGAAGGACTGCTCTGTATTTGAGCCTGTTCATGGTTCTGCTCCGGATATAAAAGGACAAAATAAAGCAAATCCTACCGCACTTTTACTTTCTGCAATTGAAATGCTGAGATATATCGGTGAAAACTCTTATGCTGAAAAAATAGAAAAAGCTTTGTTTAGAACTTTATCTGACGGTTTTATGACACAAGATCTTGGCGGAAATCTATCTACAACTGATTTTACTAATAAAATCATAGAAAATTTAACAACAGGAATATTATAACGATAAATACTCAACCTATAAGGTTATATACAAAAGAAGATTAGTAAAACATCTTGTCACCTTTAACCATATAATATTTGTTATTATTGTACGATATTGAATAAGTATAGCAATACATTGTATAATTACTATTTCTCAAAGGTGTTAATGTCCCTGTTTGATATACAGTACCATCTCGTGTAACGTGATAATTTGCAAATCTGGCAACAGACACGAAAGCTAGTAACAACAGGTATATCAACAAAAACTTTTTCATTAATGGTATTTCCCTTAATACCATACTTTAGCAAGAAGATTGTTACATATTTATTATGTTATGTTAAGCATTAAAATGTTTACATGTAATCAATATAAAATGTAAACATGA
>FLNU01000567.1_pt1 | contig 23662 bp, 19 predicted proteins | sample 1140361 | NCBI WGS metagenome assembly FLNU01 (sample SAMEA3878206, study PRJEB12797) | bioreactor metagenome | biome: Moose rumen | place: Sweden | collected 2011-10 | reverse complement strand
TAATGGGGGGGATGGGTTTTATGGGGTGAATGGGGTGAATGGGTGAAGTGGGGGGGATGAATGGGTGAAGTGGGAGGGAGGGAGGGGGTGTGGCTGCGTTAAAAATCGTTGAAAACGGCGGTTATGTGCCATTTATTTTGTAAGTTTGCAGGCGATGGGGCTGAGGAAGACGGTATGGGGAACTGGATAAAACGTGATGGCTCTTTTTATAAAGTACGGTGATTCTTTATTTTAAACACGATTATTCCTTATTTTTATTATAATTCTGTGCAGGAGGAATCCTGACGGGAAATCATCTAAACAAAGACAAAATTATGGCTTACAATCAGAATGAGCGCGACGAAATGCGCGCAGCAGAGGGGCTGGCACCTCGGCAGGAGGTGAAAACCGTTGACACGTCGTACGGCAAGCGAGATGGTAGGACGGCTGACGGTGTGGCCGGAGGCAACGACGTGGACGGCTGGGGCGGCAATGGCAGTTGTTCGGGCGTGGCTCCGGCTCCGTCGATGTGGGAGGCTTACAAGTTGTTCTGGAAGAACTACACCAACTTCAGCGACCGTTCGCGCCGCAGTGAAGTGTGGTGGGTCGTGCTGGTCAACTTCATCATTTCAAGTGTCCTCGGTGCCATTTTCATCATACCTTTATTGTCGTTCATAGCAGAGCACAGGGAGTTGGTGGAAACACTGAGCAACGACGATTTAGCAGCAATGTTGATGAATGTTTTTACTGGCCCGGGGTTGGTATGCTACCTGTTGTTGTTACTTTATTACGTTGCAACCCTGATTCCCACCCTGTCGCTCAACGTGCGTCGATTGCACGACATTGGCATGAGCGGATGGTGGCTGGTGCTGCTATTTATTCCCTGCGTCAACTATCTGGCCAGCATCGGTCTGCTCGTTGTCTATTTCATCGACAGCAAGCCGGAAACGAACGAGTACGGACCTTCGCCCAAGTATCTTTGACCTCCCGTCGCTCACTTTGAAGTCTGTTTTTTCGCAAAGCAACCGCTGGTGGCCACGCGTCCTGACGGCCGTGGCAGGTGGAGCGGTCGTGGCATTCTACGTGGCAGTTGACCCGACCGAGGTGGGGTGGCTGCCACGTTGCTGGTGGATGCAACTGACAGGCACGCCATGCCCGTCCTGCGGCATGCAACGGGCCCTGTACGCCGCCCTGCATGGCCACTGGGCCGAAGCCCTCGCTTACAACTACTTCCTGGGTGTGGTGGTCGTGGTCGTGGCCCTGATTGTACTGAGCGACGTGCTGCCTTGGCCTGCCCTGCGACGCGTCACGCACCACAAGGCTGTGCTGCCTGCCGTGATGCTGACGATGCTGGGGTGGTGGATTGTCCGAAATTTACTGGGAGTGTAGGATTTTTCCGTTTTTTTCTTTTGCTGAACCGTGTTTTTTTTGTTATTTTGCCACAGTTCCCTGTTTTTTCTTTCCTTTCCGGGATAAAACAGAAGGGTTGTCTACGTTTTTTTTACCAACTAAATACAATCAGAAAATGCGACGACATTTACTTTTGAAAGTGTTGACGACAGTCGTGCTGAGTGCCAGTTCCGCAGTCCTGTGGGCCACTGACAGCCGTCACACGTATACGGTCACCATCCATCGGTCGGCAGAGCAGGTGGAGCCCTCCGTCTGCAAGGTTCACACCAATACGCTGGCCGGAGACTTGGGACTCGAAAGCGAGAGCCAGATTGCCTATTCCATCCCGTCGAGTGTGCAGTTCGGTGCGTTCCAAGGAACGACGGGCCGTTTCTACACGACCAGCACCCTACAGCCCTACGGACACTACTTCAGCGCGACGGGTAACGTCGTGCCCGAGTCGAGCCGCAATGCGGTGGTGTCGAGCCAGTATCAACCCAGTGCAGCCGTGTTTGAGGTGAAAGTGGTAGAAAACCGGCTGGCCGAAGGCGACCGCCAGACCGTGAAGCAAGGATTCGTGAACACGGCCACCAACGACACCGTGGTGTTCGTCTTCAACCTGACCATCGACGGCGAAGAGTCGGTCTACAGCAACCAGCCCAGTTACAGCCACCGCCACGACCTCGTGGACGACTGGTATGCCATCCCCTTCGTCCAGGTGAACGACCAGGCTCCCGAATACCTCAATATCGTGCAGGCCAACGCTGGCGACAACATAACGATGGCCCTGCGTCCGCGTAGTGAAGGCGACAACGTTCGCTTCAACGTGACCAACCCTGCCGGTGAGTCGGTGAAGAACATGAGTGCCAACGACTTCACCATGACAGCCGTCGAACCCGCAGATGCCGGCATGTATACCCTCAAGTGCTATTACAAAGCCGAGGGTGCCACCACGACCAAGGTGCAGACATGTCAGTTCTGGGTGGACGTGCAGACTCGTCAGGGCGAAAACTTCGACTGGGACGCCGACGGCCCCTACTGGAGTTATGACTTCCGCGACGAATACGAAAGCATTCCCATGCCGGAAAAGACCCACAATATCAATAAGAAAAACGGACAACCGGCCAATCAGGTGCACGGCGAATGGTGGAGCGTCTACTGGGGAGACAACCTCAACAGTGAGGTGGGTAATGAAGAGCAGGTGCAAAAGGCTGCCGAGGCCCTGGTGAAGAAATATGACACCGACTTCGCCTACATTCGCGACGAGATGGGCTGGCCACCAGACATCAACGCCCGACAGGGATGGAAATCCTTCGTCTATGTGTTTGGCTCGGGACTGGCCAACGACAACGCCAGCAACACGGAAGAAGGCGGCTACCAGAGTGCCACTTATGCCGACGGACGCTCGTGGCCCTGTGTCTATGCCAGTTACTTTCCGTTCAGCCGGTTCCGCCCCGACAAGAACTATGACGACGGTGAATATCAACGCGAAGCCATGATTCACGAAGGCATCCACGCACTCTTTGCCGACTATCCCGGCTGTAAGAAATCGGCGTGGTTCCAGGAAGCGGGCAACGTGTGGCTGCAAGGGGCCATGAGCGCACGACGCGGCGAGGGAGCGCAGGTGAGCGGCTGGCTCGGCGTGGGCAACTTGATTTGCCCCTTCATGCCCATTGAGTGCTACTCCGGCTGGTTGCAGGACGGCTCGTTCGGCGGACCCGCTGCCGAGGGCGTGAACATGTACAACGGAAACCAGCAGATTTGCACCTGGCGCAACCTCATCGGTGGTGTGCAGTATGGCGAGACCTTCCCCATCTTTCTCGGACTCAACGTGGGCATCGGCTCCGTGCCCTGGATATGGCGCTATTGCACCGACTACGTGCTGAAAGGTATCGCCCAGGGAAATGCCAGTGAAGGCGTTGAAGGCATCGGCGACGAAGGCATGCGCCAACTCATCCTGCACTACCGTGCGAAACTGGCCACAATGGACTTCAAGGAAAGTTCCAACGGTATGCGCAACCTGCTGAACAACTCCTTCGGCAAAACTGTCAAGGCCGAGTGGGAACCCTACTGGATTGACGTGGCACCGTTCCAACTGACCCCTTACCAGGAAATGTCGCTCAACGATGGTAACGGCTGGTACGCTCCCGACGAACTGACCAACCCGGGATGGAGCGGCGGAAACATCATCCCCATCCACGTGGACGTGAACAACGGTGGTTGCGAGGTTTTCTTCCGTCCCGAAGACACCAACATGCGTGCCCAACTGTGCTACCGCACGAAGGACGGCCAATGTTTCTACAGCCAGCCCGTGCTCTGTGGCAAAATGGAACTCCACTGGGACAGTTCGACGGCCCCGGCCAATGGTGTGGTTTTCGCAGTTCCCTGCAACACCGACTACATCTACACTGGCGACGAACAGCGCAAGCACAAGTGGGACTACCGCCTCAAGATGGGTGAAGGAGCCTACGCGCCTGCCTCGACCAAGATTCGTTGGTACTTCTACGAGCAAGACCTGGTTGACCAGGGATTCGAGACTGGCATCAAGACCGTTCGTCCAGAAGCATCCGAAACAGAGCGTGGATTCTCTGTACGTACCACCTTGCTGCGAGCCGGAGGACAGGTACAACTCGACTTGGGTAACGCCAAGGGAAGCGACATCATGGCCCACCTCGTCGGTGCTTCAGGCATCTTGATTGACGCACAGCCCGTGTCCGAAAGCGGCACCATCCAACTGCCCGCCTTCCTGCCCAAGGGACTCTACTTCCTTTCGCTCAACCACAACGGGAAGGTGCAGACCTTCAAGATGTTTGCAAAATAAACAGTGAAAGAAACGAGAATCGACCATAAACAAAGAGGCAGAAAATGACTTCTGCCTCTTTCAATGTTCCTATCTGCATCCTCTTGTCAACATGTCTATCGCCGTCATACTCTTCTGCCTTCTGTCGCCTCTGCTCATCCTATGGCTGACCTACAAGAGCGATATGCTCAACAAGGTGGGTAGCATCATTGTTGCCTATATCCTCGGCTGCCTGCTGGGACTTACGGGACTGATTCCCGACACAGAAGAGATGCATGCCGTCCAGACACAAGTGGCATCGGCGGCCATTCCCATCGCCATTCCCCTGTTGTTGCTTTCGTCCGACCTGAAAGCGTGGGCAAGACTGGCACCCAGTTTCATCAAGTCCACACTGCTTGCCATTGTAGGCGGTGGCCTGGCCGTCATGGTCGGTTTCCTGATTTATGGGAAAAGCAATCCCACCTTGTTCTCAAACGTAGGCGGCATGCTGACAGGTCTCTATACGGGTGGAAACGCCAATCTTGCCTCGTTGAAAATTGCGCTGGGAGTGGACGATGCGACCTATATCCTGGTCTCAGCCTATAGCACCTTGCTGAGTGCCGTCTACTTGTTCTTTGTCATCATTTTCGGAAAGAGGCTGCTGCTATACATCCTGCCCGACTTCAAACAGGACAAGACCGTGGAGGACATCACCCTAAAAATGGAAAGCCACGACCGCGAACTGTTCTACGGACTGTTCCAGCGTGACAACCTGCGGGACTTGGGTTCCGGTCTGTTGCTCACCGTGGGCATCATCCTGGTGGGTGCAGGCGTTGCAAGCCTCTTCCCCAAAGATACTTTCCAATCGGTATTCATTCTCAGCATCAGCACATTGGCCATCCTTGCCTCGCTCAACCGGCGTGTGCGGCAAATCAAACGCACGTTCGAAGCGGGCACCTACTTCATCCTTGTCTTTAGCGTGGCTGTGGCCTCACAGGTGAGCGTGAGGACCTTGACAGACATCGACGCCAACATTTTCCTGTTCACCACGGTGGCCACCCTGGGAACACTCCTGTTCCATGTCGTGCTGAGTGCCATTTTCCGTATCGACACAGACACAACGCTCACCACCAGTATCTCGCTCATCTGTTCGCCACCCTTTGCCCCAGTCATGGGTGGAGCCCTTCACAACAAGGCTGTCATAGGCCCTGGAATTGCCGTTGGACTCTTTGGCTATGCCATTGGCACTTATCTGGGTTTTGCCGTTGCCAAAACGCTGTTGATGTTGGGCTGATGATTAAAAAAAAGAGGCAGACGCAGTGCGAATAAAAATAATAAAAAAGTAGTGTGATTTGGAAAATTCATGTATATTTGCACAAAGAGTGTTTAACAGTTAAAAAACATAAAAGCAATGGACAACAATGTTACGGGGCTGAAAGGACGCCTCATTGTCATGAATTTTTTGGAGTTCGCAGTGTGGGGAGCCTATCTCACTTGCATGGGCAACTACTTAGGACGTGCCGGACTGGGGGCTCAGATTTCTTGGTTCTATGCTATCCAAGGCATCGTTTCAATCTTCATGCCGACCATCATGGGCATCATCGCCGACAAGTACATTCAGCCACAACGACTCTTGGGACTTTGCCATCTGGTTGCAGGCTTGGCCATGTTAGGATGCTGGTGGATGGGAGAATCGGCTGGATTTGGTAACGAACTGCCCAACAAGGGGATGTTCATTGCCATGTACACACTGAGTGTGGCTTTCTTCATGCCGACCATCGCGCTGGCAAACACAGCGGCCTTCTCCATCCTGAAGAGCAATGGCATGGATACGGTGAAGGATTTCCCGCCCATCCGTGTGATGGGAACCATTGGTTTCATCGCCACGATGTGGTTTGTGAACTGTGCAGCATTGGACAACGGTGTTTTTTCGTTCACACTCGGTGAAAACGGCTACAAATTCCAGTACACCCACATGCAGTTCTTCGTGTCGGGTGCCTTGAGTCTGCTGCTCTTCCTCTATAGTTTCACACTACCGGCCTGCCCCATCGAGAAGAAGCCGTCTGCATCCCTGGCCGAGACGTTTGGCCTCAATGCCTTCAAATTGTTCAAGACCAAGAAGATGGCCTTGTTCTTCATCTTCTCGGCCCTGCTGGGCATGTCGCTCCAGGTAACGAATGGCTATGCCGGTCCCTTTATCACCAGTTTCAAAGGAAGTGTAGACGCAGACGTGTCCAACTCGTTTGCTGCCAACAACGCAACGTTGCTTACCTCCATCTCACAGATTAGCGAGGCACTGTGCATCCTGCTCATCCCGTTCTTCCTGCGTCGCTATGGCATCAAGGTCGTGATGCTCATGTCGATGTTCGCATGGGTGTTCCGCTTCGGCCTCTTTGGTCTGGGCAACCCAGCCATGCCTGGCGTCATCCTCTTCATTCTTTCCTGCATCGTCTACGGTGTGGCCTTCGACTTTTTCAATGTGTCGGGTGCCATGTTCGTCGACCAGGAGTGTGAACCCTCTGTGAAAGCCTCTGCCCAGGGACTCTTCATGCTGATGACCAATGGACTGGGAGCCACCATCGGAACCTTGGTGGCAGGAGAAATCGTAAACCACTATTGTACATGGGAAGGCGACTACCTGCAAGGCAACTGGCAGGCTTGCTGGTTCATCTTCGCCAGTTTCGCATGTGTCGTAGCCGTTCTCTTTGCGTTTCTGTTCAAATACAAACACGTGCGCCAGGCCTAACCTGGACTCACTCCATCCTGAGTATGAAAAAAAGTTATGTCATGGCCGGCATGGGCACCTTCCTGCTGCTGAGTGTCGCGTGTGAAAACACGGGAACACAGCAACAGGAAGAGGCCGATACGCTGGTCGTCATGCCTGTGACCGAAGTGGCACAGATGACAGAAGTGCGTGGTACGGTGGGAGACGGCTCGAGCATGAATATGCTGGAACTGGTGACGGCGGACTACGACACACTGGACATAGAAATCGCCAACTCACTCGTGGCAGGCAGTATCGCTGCCGGCAACGACATCGACGTCATCTACAGCAATGTCGAAGGGACGCTTGTCTCGTCCATCGCCATCAACCTGACCGCCCTGCAGCACTTGTGGACCCAACGCAATGCACAGGGCAACTTGCAGAGTTTGGAAATCAATGCTGAAGGACAGGCTGCCACCTATAACATGGCAGGTCTCGACTATGACCACTGGACATTGAAGGACGGCCAACTCCTGCTCCATGCACCGCAGAAGGCCGGCGTGGAAAGTTCCGGCTACACCGACACTTTTGACATTCTCATGCTTACTGCCGATACCCTTGTACTTGGCGCATCGGACAGTCAGACTATTTTCTGGCGTGAGAATTGATGGTGTCATGACAAGTAATGAAGGGCAAACAAATTGCAGATGATTATGAAGAAAACAATTGTTATAGCATTGGCCATGCTGTTACCGCTGGTGGCCAGTGCAAAGAAAAAGCCGACGACGGCAAAGACCGACCGTGAAGTGTGGGTGGACATCATGTATCAGATGGCCGAACCCGTGCTGCACAACATGGCCGAAGGAAAACTACAGCAGAACATGACTGTCGAGAACGGTGGATTGGAACTGTCTCCTACCTGGGACAACCGCGACAAGAAAGTGAGTTATATGGAATGTTTTGCTCGCCTGATGGCCGGACTCGCCCCGTGGCTCTCACTGCCCGACGACGGCACAGCCGAGGGCGCAAAGCGTAAACAGTTGCGCGAATGGGCACTCAAGGCCTATACAAATGCCGTGGATCCCGAAAGTCCTGACTATCTGGGTTGGACCTCAGGTGGACAGACGCTGGTCGATGCAGCCTATCTTGTAGAAAGCCTCTACCGTGGCTACGATGCCCTGTGGAAACCGCTCAGCGAACAGACCAAGCAACGCTACATCAAGGAATTGCAGGGACTGCGCCGTTATGATCCACCTTACACCAACTGGCTACTCTTTGTCGGCATGGAGGAAGCCTTCCTTATGTACGTAGGTGCAGACTACGACGCATTTCGCATTAAGATGGCCCTCAGCAAGGCTGAAGAATGGTACATCGGCGACGGTATCTATAGCGATGGCCCATCCTTTGCCTTCGACTATTATAATGCCTTCGTCATCCAACCCATGTATACCGAGTGCCTGGAAATGATTGCCGCTCGCCGCCCCAACGACACCTACCTCGTGCGCAGCAAGGGAGATAATCGCAACGGAGCCAAGAACAGAGTGGGGGAAGTCACCAAGCGCATGCAGAAGTACAGCGTCATACTCGAACGTTTCATCTCGCCCGAAGGCACATTCCCCGTTGTGGGCCGCTCTATCCCATACAGAATGGCCGTCTTCCAACCCTTGGCACAGTTGGCGTGGCGAAAGCAGTTGCCCAAAGAACTGACCAACGGACAAGTTCGTGCCGGTATTACAGCCGTGGCTAAGAATATGTTTGGCCGAGCCGACAATTTCAACAAACAAGGTTTCTTGACCATCGGCTTTGTAGGCAACCATCCGAATGTAGCCGACTGGTACACCAATAACGGCTCCCTCTACATGACAAGCCTGGCCTTCCTGCCTCTCGGCCTTCCTGCCGACGACGCTTTCTGGACCGACCCCGCTGAGAAATGGACCTCCAAGAAAGCCTGGGAGGGTGACGATTTTCCCAAAGACCACAAGTGGGACATCAACCGCCAAGTTCTCTACTGGGAATAATATCCCTTTTTTCTCCATCTATAATGAGCACGCCGATATTCCAAGAAATATCGGCGTGCATTGTATTTATTAGGAACAATCACAAAACGGATATACTGCAATCAAAAACAATCTAAATTCTTTTTCAAGATGAACTTCTTATCATTTACCAATCAGTTGATTCAACAGAAGAAAGCCGTAAATCAAGAAAAAACGGCACGTAATTATCTTAGCGCTTGCAGAGCATTTAACTCTTTCCTGGAGGCTAACAGCAGACAAAAATTGGATATTTCGGACATCGACACATCTCTTATTGAATTGTTCGAGGCACATCTTCTCCAACATCTTCAACTGAAGCGCAACACAAGTTCTGCCTACATGCGGTCACTACGTGCAGCCTACAATATGGCTGTCAGACAAAATCTCTGTGCGGATAGACATCCTTTCCGTACAGTCTATACTGGAGTGGATGCAACTCGCAAACGTGCTGTCGCTCATACAGAATTACAACGATTATTTCAGGCACAGTTGCCGAATCATCTATACTTCTCGCGCGACCTTTTCCTTTTCAGTTTTTTAGCACATGGCATTGCTTTTATAGACCTTGTTCAACTGAGAATCTTCGATATAAAGGGGCGTCATCTTTACTATTCCCGCAGTAAAACCAAACAGCGTATCAGTGTGCCTTTAAGTGCATATATGCAGCAAATAATCCATCGCTATCATCAAGAGGGGCAGACACGGTTGTTCCCTATCGTAGGCGAGACTTTCTCTCAACGAACATATGACACGGCATTGCATCGGTACAATCAAGACTTGTACAACATATCGTCAATTCTCGAACTCTCCACTCCACTAACATCCTATTGCGCTCGTCATAGTTGGGCTTCAGAGGCTTATCGTCTGTCTGTACCTTTGTCTGTCATCAGTACGTGTATGGGCCATACAAGCGAGCAAACTACACGAATCTACCTGCAATCTTTGGATACAGACTATCTTGACGAACAAACCAGTGTTGTCGAACGGAACTTCCAATTATAGGGTAGTTCTATAAATAAGATTCAGACGATTTACAGTTTGTTAGCGAGTAGATTTGTTCTTGCAGCCGCAGAAGCATAGCAATCTATGGTTCAAGACAAAAGGACAAAGTTTCTGTCCCCCGATAACGGGGGAACTGAAGGGGGTTGCTAAGAAACGTAAAGCGTCGAAGCACATTGGAACACCCATTAGATAATAACAACTAATTTATAGAAGTACCCTTATAATAAAAGGTCTCTTCAAGCAATCTGTTTGAAGAGACCCTTTTCAGTACGCTCAGCATGAGCAGCAACTAACGGGTGCAAGTCCCGACGAGCCCTAATAGCGGCAATCGCACAGCCCAAGGCAAGGGTGTCCCTCGCGAGGTAATTCTGAAGGAAGCCGGCGGCAAACATCCGTCTTGACAGACAGAAACCACATACAAGGCATATGCCCGTGGATAAGGTTGCTAAACAAACCAAAGCCCAATTGCTATTCGGAGCGGGTGATGTAAATGTGGCAGGCATAAGATGGAAAGTTGATGCCCTTATCTGAGGAGGTCTCACGGACATGGCGATTAGTATCAACGTGCAAGGAACACGATGTCAACCCAAGACGCTATCTGAACAGCGTCATCGCAGACATGCCCTACATGGAGAAGGCCTCGCAGGAGGAGTTGCTGGAGATGCTGCCGCACAGATGGAAGTTCAAGCATCCGGAAACTATCGTTACCAAGGAACAACGATAGCACCACTACTACAGAATGGCAACAGCCGCTACAGTCCGATGAGATTGTAGCGGCTGTTGCTATAGTATATAAGTGTTAGTACCTGTACTTGCTCGAATGCTTACTGGAAAGCCAGCCGAGGTCAAAGTACCCAAGGCCCGTGTGCTTATAGGGAAGGACCGAACCGTGCAGCGTATTAGTAATTGAAAGTTACGGCTCCTTTGGGTCAGTTGTTCTGCAAGGAGGCTACTTGCCGAAAGTATTACGGAATCAAAGGATAGGCATGAGCGATGTTTGGCAGTTGATAGCCGAAGACAACAAGACGCAACCATCGGAGGTGTCAAAGCATGGCACCGCCGTATGCGGAACTGCTTGTACGGTGGTGTGGGAGGACGCATGGGGAACTAATCCCCGTGCTCCTGCCCAATTTTGATAGTTCTTACTCAATTCGTATTTTAAGGGTCCTATCATCGATTTTTAGTAAAACAATGTCACCTTTCTGAAAAGTAGTGTTCAATGTTTTTGAGGTGGAATCAATGGTTTCTTTTATTAGTTGTCTTCCTGAAAGGTCGAATGCGAACACATCTGTTCCTATCTCTGCTCCCGAAATGGTTAATTGACCATTATAGGCCTGAATAAAGATGGGTTGGGAAGAATTCTGTAGAATGGATGTGGAGTTGATATCAATTCCTTCATACTGTTTGGGTTCTTGGTATGCCCAACATAAAAATCCATATGATGTATCAGAATCTTGATAGTTTTCTGCCGTAGCAAAAACACTAATCTCATAAGTGACAGAAAGAGAAACAGAATTGCCAACTCCTTCTTGTACGTCAGAACTCGCTATAGAATAATGAAAAATGGCATGGGGAGTGCTACATTTAAATGACAAAGTACCATCAGCCCAAGAAATCTCGGGAAGAGCACATTTCTCCGTTGGTTGTGGTTCTGGTGTTGGATTAGAATCTTCTCCTCCTTCTATGCTGATAATTTTGCTGAAACCACTCCATGGAGCAACAGATTTATAATCATTGATTGCAGATAAGGGTACATGAAGTGTTATTTCATTCATGAGTACATTCTTAAAGCACTGACTACTCGTCAATGGAACTGTGGCTGGCAGACAATATAAATCTTTGATCTGATAGCAGAAATCTATTACTTGATTACCGATAAAGGTAATATTAGATGGAATTTCAATGGACTGAAGACTTTCACAATCATAGAAAAGACCTTCGCTCAGTTCAGTTAGTCCAAGTGGTAATTTGATTTTTTTCAGACCTGTACAATCACAGTATTTGCAAGTCGTTTTATATCAACGATTTGCAGTCTAAACGGTAGAAAAGTGACTACATAGATTCTATAGACTGGGGAAAAGACGGATATTTAACGTTTTTAACTTTTATAAACCACAAAAGGATACACTTTGTGCATAAAATATTACCGCTTTCTCTTGAAAGTTGAAATAAGAAGATAAAGAAGCCCGACGGCAACAATTACATCAACGACGTTCCATATGGTTCTGCCCAATGCGAACTTAAAGAAAGGCTGAAATAGCAATGCGAGAGCTGCAAACACAAATCCCAAACCATCTTTCTTTGATTTGAAATAGTCGTAGGACAGATAAGCAAAAGCAAACGCTGATACGAAACGAACTATAGTATAGAATCCGTATGGCATATCTGCCAAACACAGTAGCAATATAATTGCGACAACAAGTTTGAGAATTGGTTTCATCTTATCAAGTTAATTCCAATTAGACAGATTTGAATCCGATTCGGCAATGTTCTCTATATCATCAGGTAGAGAGTAAAAGAAGTCGAAACCAGTCAGTTCTTCAATACTATCAACTGAACAAACACAATCTTTAATTGGTTGACTTGAAGAGTCATTTTTATAGAGGAAACCTATAGCCTTGGGTGTTCCATCGAGACAAAGCACAACCTTAAAGAAAGCGTCAGGCACAGCAATTTTTCCTTCTCCTAATGTCCGAGTGATTGGCTCATTAAAGATTGGGCCGGCAACGATGTAGATGCCTCCATATTGATTAGCCCATGTGCGGCATTTCTCTTCAAGCTTTTTCCATCCACCACCATTCAACTTTTCATCTTGCGGACACATATTCGTGAGCAAGAATGACTGATTCATGGCTGCCCTATCCCATTTATTATCACCAGCAGGGCACATGTGACCATGCGACATGTTGTAATCTCTTGTCCAGTCTGAAAGTTGTTGCCGTGGCTCTTTAGCTTCTAAATCAACGAAGTAACCATTTCTACAAGTTTCTTGGGTCACATAACCAATACCTTCGACGATACCATCGTTAGAATAGTAGGGAACGCCTTTTCTTGGGAATGGTCCGTCTGTATGTTCACTCGTAAGATGCCAAGCAACCCAGTTAGGACATTTTGTATTACAATTATATGATGTCGTATATGCTTTGCGAGATAATATCTGCTCGTCCACAAAATGTGAAGACACAGGGATTTCTATATTTCTAGTACCTATAGAAAGAATTGCTTCTTGCACTTGCTCATTCTCGTTATCCAGTTCTTTCTCATCATCTGTTGAGGACAAATATGTAATAGGCTCATCTATTTCTATGGAATCATCAGAGCAATTACCAATGACAACTGCTAAAAAAAGAATAACAAGTATGAACACAATAATAAATTTTTTCATTGGCAGTAAAAGTTTTTCAAACTGCGCCCATCTCTATCTGTCCACTCATCCCAGCCGTTTGCTGTTCTCCCCAGTACAAATGATGCGGCAGCACTAGGGGACTCACAGAGAATGTCTCGTGACTGAATGACAGAACCTGCCATAACTTTACAGTTCTTTTTGAGATGATTTCTTCTTAGGAACTCCGAGGCTGTGAATTGGTATCCTTTTGTCACTTCAGATGCCCATTTACTACCTTTTTTGAGAATGAATGTCTTTGTATTCTCATCAAAGTAACCAGAAGCTTTGCATTCTCTCCCAGGTTCTCCAACTTTCTGAATATAGAAAAGATGGATGATGTCTTCATTAGAAGCCTCTTCCTCTTCGGGAAAGGAGTTTATAGGTAGAGCAGAATCTTTCTTACGATAGAATCTTTCAGGGAAGAAATCGTGCAATCCCTTACCATCAGCATCCTCCCATTCGATATATGAAGAATTCTTGCCCAAAACATAACAGGCAGCAGCAGATGCAGACCGACACTTTGTGTCCTTGTTGACCTTATAGAAGCAGTCAATTCGAGTACAAGCACTTGCTATCATCCTGTTTCGTGCCAAACCTGAAGCTGATTTTTCGTATTCTCGTTCAACATTTAGGGCAAGGAGGCTATCCTTCAAAATGAAAAAATGACCTTTTTCTGGGTCAAAATAGCCCGAAGCCTTGCATACACCTTTCACAAATATCATGAAGATGTGCTTTTCTGACAGAGGAACGGAAGTCCTAACCGATTGGGATGCAATAATATCAGACACAACAGGCTCTGGCTTTACCAACAGATTAGGATAATAGTCCAATAAGCCCTTACCTCTTCTGTCCACCCATTCATCGAGGCCTGCTTTTTGCCCGAGTACAAAAGTGGCGGCTTCTTCTGGGGTATTAAATGTAATAGGATGTGTGATGTACCTATTCTTGCCATCCATGTGTTTATTTCCTATTCTGTGTGAGGGGAAAGGTACATGTCCATAAGCTTGGGCAACTATATAACTATACGGCATGAGCACGAAACTCTTTGAGTGCTTCTGGTAATAGCCTACTGCATTACAATATTCTTCTTTACCTTTTTCTGATTGCCTGATGAAGAAAAGATGTTTATGCTCTTCAGTTGCTTTATCTATACCATTATTTCTTTGGAAGTCAACATATTCTATCAATTCAACATCGGCAAAAGGAAGATTTCTTTTGTGAAGAGAATTGTAAGGCTGAGCAATGATGTATTTGCGGAGACTTTCATAGTCTTCACTATCGTCGAAAAGACTTCTGCGTGGAGTTGAGGGCAAAATCTTTTCAAATTCCTCATTGATATTTATATCTTCAGCTTTTGATTTCATCTGCCTTGTATGCGGTCAATCTTTTCTTTAGTGACATCGATGTTACCAATTACAGGGACAATATGGATAAGGAAGCGTTGGTTCTTACTCTCATCCGCAATCCATTGTTTCATTTCCTCTGGATTTTGGGGATCAGTAATTGATGGAATAACTCGTGGCACACCATCTTCACCACTACCAGAAATAATCAGTTCGCATCGAGGGATAGAGGCAAGGTCGATGTCATTCTCTTTCCAGAACTGATTTAAGAACTGAGCGCGGAGATATGACAACGTATAGTTATTATGGTAGTCGTCAATAGCATATCTAACTCTTGAAGACTGACCTTCGATGACAACAAGGAATTTTATATTGTCATCTGCAGATTCTGAGTTTTCAAGTTTCAATATGGTTTCTTTCACTATTTGTCCTGCTTGAATGATGCTGTCGCGCTTGTTGTCAGCTCCTTGCTTGTCCGTTTGGTCGAGTTTTAACTTGTCTATGCGGTATTCCTTTTGCTGGTATTCCACATCGACAGTAAACAAGTGCTTTAGGTATTGAGCGTTATATCCAAAATACCTCGTGGAGTCAATAGAACTAACGGTAGAATACACATTAATTATGTCTTCATACTCATTCACAAGAAGCTGAAGCTGCCTTTCCTTGATTTTGAAACGGCTGAACGAAACGGCAAACAAGATGAGCGTTATGGCAAACAATGTTGTCATAATATCCACATAGCTCGGCCAGAAAGAACCATTATTTTTCCCGTCCATATCGCTTAATTACGTTTGCCGAAGCGCCACCAGCTGCTTTTTGTTTCTTCAGATGGCTTTTCTTCTATTGATTCATTTGATTCCATCTTAGGCTGTTCTGCAGGTACTTGTGTTGCAGTAGGCTTAGCAGGCTGTACTGGCGCAGCCTGTTTTTCTGCAATTAATCTGTTCACCTGTCTGGTCAGGCGGTCTAAATCACCTTGAAGACGAATGTTTTCGGTTCTCAGCTTGCTAACCTCTGCGGAATTTGATGAGCCACCGCCAAAGATGCTACCGATGCCCGATGTCGGAGCCTTGCTAACATCAATCTTAGCAATCTCTTCCTGTATCTTTTGAAGTTTCTTATGGAGTTCATCAGACTTCACAGGGTCAGAGGTCAAACGTTTCAGTTGATCCACAATTTCATTCAGTTTCTTCAAGTTGGAGAAGTCCTTGCTGATTTCGTCCACATTTACCACAAGTTTCATTTCTTCCAGGAAATCTCTGTGGCGTTTCTCCAATTCATCTTTCTGGTCTTTCAGCATCTGCTCGAAGCCTTCAATGTGGCCGATGATGGCATCCTTGTAGCGTTTATTCAACTGGTCAATCAACTTCGTCTGTTCCTCGAAAAGATTGTCAAGCTTACCATCTGCCGTTTCAAAGTATTTCATTGCGACCTTATCCTTTTTGCGAATCTGGTTTATTTGCTCACGGATAGTTTCAATAACATCATTGCCAAGAATTTGGCGATTTTCAAAACTGCCACCTACACGATTGACATTTTCTTCAAATGTCTTAATACGGTCGAGGATTTGATTGCAGCGGACTGCAACTTCACGCGGTATCTTCAATGTGTCCGAATATGAGTTCTGAAGATTGATAGCCTCCTGTGCTGCTGCCAACATCATGCGGCGAGCTTCCTCAAACTTATCAAGCGATCTTGTGATGCTGACGAAGTGGTCTGCTGCCTCGATGTATTTATCCATACCCTTAATAAGCTCCTGACTTCTGAGGGTAGAGAGTAGTTGCTGTTGAAGACTTATGTTCTCATTTATCTTATTCATGTTCCGGCCCATTGTATCTACTGCATCAGCAACAGCACGGACATTTGTCTCAAAACTATCACCAAACGCACGAGTACAATTGTCAAAGGTTGTCTGGAAGCGAGAGATAACACGGTCAAATGCAGGTTCAAACCTATCCACCGTCTCATGCAGACGAGTGATAGCCAAAACCATGCTTACGTCCAATGACGGCATGAGTTCGGTTTGCACGAAATCGTAGAAATCGTTTTTATCCTCCTCTATGTTCTTGCGAGATTCACCAGCTAGTGCGTTGTTTATGGTTGTCAGGAACAAGCCGATAAGACTTGTGGACATAGAAACTAGTACACCGAACAGCAAGTTCTTAATGGACTCATCCGTAATGTCACCAGCACCATCAAAACCACCTATAAACATCGTGATGCCAAGGAACACACCTGCAAAAGTACCCATCAGACCGAGATACGTAGGGAACGCAAGTTTTGCTACAGATTGGTCGTAGCGCATATTCAGTTTACGCTCGACCTTATTTTGTATAACCGCGAAATCGGTGGTTCCTTTAGTCTTTGCAACATAGTGATTGATTTCAGCAATCAACGTATTCAAGTCGGAGCCATCCGCTCCGACTTGTTTCAGTTGTGAAATCGCCTCGCCATTGATTTCTGTCTCGTAGGTATCATATTCCTCTTTCTTTGAGAAGAAGTTGGCAAAGAGATTTCTATAATATCTTACCTCTAGAAAGTATTTAATCTGAAAGTAGATAAAGATAAAAAAAACTATCCCAGAGATAAGTATTGTACTTTGAAAAGTATTCATATTCAGATTTTCGTCATTTCAAAGATTTTGTTAATAACGGGGAGGAAGAATACAGAATCATTATACGGAACTTCATCCGCATACTTCTCTCTAACTTGTGTTTTATAGTAAGTTGAGAGAGGTATTCCCATATCTTCTTTTGCTGCGGTTATATATTTTGAAGTATTTGCCATACTATCTATGATGCTCTGTTGTTTGAGCATATTCAGCACTTTTTCATACAATGATGCCAAATCTTTGTATTTAGTGAGCAGAGCAGACTTCAAGGTATCAAAATTGGATTCAATGTCACCAACTTTCTCATAGTCTTTTGACTTGTCACCTTGATATACCACATCCCTAACAGCAGGTGCATTCTTGTCACGATACAGACCACCATAGCAAGTTGATTCTTTGCGTTCCTTTGGCAGTTTGATATTCACATCGTGAGAACCGCCAAAGACGTGTTCAAATACCATATCAATAATTTTCTTCAATGCTATATGCTCCGAAGAAATGAAGTTGTCAATGTATTTACTTCCGTTGCCACTGAATACAATCGTACGAGGAGCATCCAGCTCATTTTCTTTGTACATGCTTGCCATGTAGAATAGGATGGATGTTAGGTGGAAAATAAATACAGGCTTGAAGTCATTACTAAGGAATCTGGTAATGTCACAATACTTCTCATTAGTCAGCCAGAAGTTGATAATATCCTTCGTCTTCATAGAGTCCACATTCTTGAAGCACTCATTGAGATCCTCAAGATCCTGACGCGTGAAGCGAAGATTATCTGCATATCTGCGGTAAATGCCATTATCCTTTACATTCGCAAAGGCATTGAACCCATTTTCCCATAGTACATCACATCCGAAGTGAACAGAATTTGCCACTTGTGGCTGGTTGTCCTTGAAATACACGAAGTCTGTTGAGCCACCACCAATATCAATCACTGTGACAGCATCAGAATCAACGATGTAGTCCATCTTTTTGTAATAGTAATATGGGGCTTCTGATTCTGAGAAACGACGTATCTGCTCTGGTTGAATAAATAGTATTTCCGAGGGTTCTGTTGTCCAAATGCGTTGGTAGATGGCTCTTGTCTGCCCCATAAAGCTGAGCGGACTAAACCAAACAAGATTAGTACGGTCAAGATCCCCATCTCTCTGAAGGATATCACATTTGATAATAAGCAGTAACTCACGTACAAATATGCGTAACATGTCTTCGTCTTTATCCCATTTGATGTCTGTAAGCACATCCTGATCATCGTTAGCCATAATCTTCTCATAGAAGAAGGCAATATTATGATTGTCAAACAACTTAGGGCGACGTGACCTGTCGTGAATGCCACAAAGTGCGGTACGGATAGGGAATTTATAATCCGTTCCATCAATGAGGGCGGGAATAAACTCCGTCTTAATCTTTTTCTTTGCTTTGGCAAATATCGATTCCTCAATGCGTCGTGTAAGAGAGAACTGGCTGTCTTCAGGAACTTCATGCATGTAGTTCACCATGGGGCGTTCCATCTTGAAGAGTTCGGGCTTCCTGCTAAGATCTGGCTGTCCATCGGTACCATTCTTACAACGAGAGATGAAGGTATTCGATGTACCGAGGTCAATGGCATAAGTAAATGTCTCATTAGTGGCACGACTTTTTTGCCATTTTGGGATAAGAATACCTGTATCTTTCAACACTTTCACTTCCATGACATTGAAGGTAGTGTTGAACAACTCATAGAACTTAGTGCCACTTTCTTCTTCATCGGTCTTCTGCTGTGAACGTATAACGGCAGGCTCTACTCCAAATTGAGCATTGTCTTCAGGACGAACCTCTTTTATGAGATCAAATTTACTGCCATCCTTTTTGAAGAAGGAAAGCTTAATCTCGTCAATATTGAAAACGGGGGCCTCTGGGTCTTCATCTGCGCCAACAACCAGTATCTTGAAATAGTTGTTTTCCTGTTCCTTATGTGAAAGAATATTTGGGAAAATACCAAGATTGAAACTGATGCTTGCACGTTGCAAGTCCACAATACGACCTTCGCCTGGACGGAAAGGTTCTAAAGAATAGTCTTTCTTGTATTCTTTCCCGTTGTAACGGAGGAACACACTAACAGAATCTCTGTTGATATGCAAATCAGCATCTATATCCAATCCCTCGAAGAGCGTCATCACTTCAGGTTTGAACGGCAACAAATAGTCATAATCACGGTCTTTGTTGTCATTTTGATACTTGACAGTAACATAACTATCCTGCGATATACGGAAAGGAACTTTAATCATTGAGTCTGTAAAGAAACTCATAATGTCCACTTCATTAGAAGACTTTATGCGTAGCCCATTGATGACGAGGTCATCGTTTTGGTCAGTCTTTACATCTGTGAAGTTTTGTTTGTAGTCGTTACGAATTTCCTGGTCGTTTCTGAAACTGCGGATGTACTCCTTGATTGCTTTGAAACGCTCATCAACATTATCTGAACCAAATAGTTCATTAAACATATAGTTCTTAAACTCCGAATCACGTTCTTCAAACATTTTTAGGTCACGGAAATACTCACCCCCCGACTTCCTCCTAATATGAAGTCCTGCATAGTGTTTCCCTGAGAAAACAACGGTTTCACTACCATCTCTTTTGACTTTGGCTTTATCCATATCTGGTGGTGTGACAAATCCCGTGATTGGGGAACTACATGCAAGCAGCTTCTCTTTACCCTCTTCGGTGAAGATAAGGAAATACAATTTTTTCTCGATGATGTCTGTTCCGTAATAATTAGCTATTGAATTATACAGGACAGGCATCTTTTCTTTGATGTATGGTAGGTTGTGGCCGCTATCCCATTCCCGAATTTCTATTTTCTCACCATTCTTCCATGTGTTATTCTTGTGGTAAGTCAGATTGAACAAAAGTTCGTACACATCAAGAATGTCAGAAACCATCTGCCGGTATGCAAAGCCTGCTTCTTTTTTACTGTTGATGTGTTCCTCCATTGTTCTACGGAAGGCTTCACGAGCAACAAAGAAACGTGCGAATGGTGTGGGTAGAGAATTGAGTGCACCGCTATTATCGGTTTTCTGCTCCATCACATCATCAAGATGTTCTGCTGTTAAAGCGACATCTTCTGCCACCCAAGAACTACCAGGTGTTCCTCTATCAACTATGCTTAAATCAATATGTACCATGTTATTTCAATATTTTCTTTGTATAATAGTTGATGGCATCATGAGCAAATTGCAGAAAGAATCTAAATTTGTTCTCATGTGTCTTATCTTTATTTCCGTTGCTAGCTTGTATCATCTTCAGCAAATAGTAAGAGTCATCCTTCGCATCAAGAGAAAGTTTTTTTACCCATCCTTCCATCTTCTTCTTATTGTCTGTGTTTAATGGAGAGAATGCACGTTTGTTGGTTGATAATTCATGATACCAGTTATCATAGATTTCAGTAAATTTCTTTAATGCTTGGAAAGGAGCGTCTTTGTAGAAGTTATTGTCAAACCCTCTGTTCTTAATTAATGGAAAGAATTTTTCCGTTTGCAAGACATTAATGAGCAGCCCCAACAATTTGTAATCAGCCACACATTTCACGATTTCCTTATATCCAGAACCTAGTGAAATAAGGTCAAGGGAATTTTGTGCATCATCAATAGCACGAGTGAGGAACTGCTGAGTTTCGGGTTTCTCTCTGTGAAGGAAGTCAAACAAAGAAGATGCTGCAACCAGTTCAATAAAATGTGCCTTGTCGTCTTGTCTCTTCTCGTCGTTCTCATACACCTGTATAAGTGATGTTTCACCAGCATAGTACATATAATCAGAAAGAACAGTCTTCTCATAATATGCTAGCGCTGCTTTCGTCTTTGTATAGAAATTGGCCGAGTCTATGTCACTTCCATTTGTTGTTGGGTCTTTTAGACCATAGTATGGAAGCACTGTGACTGCTCCCATAACCGCATTCTTCACGGCTGGTTGAGAGGCACTTCCTTTTATCTTCTTTTCCAGAAGTGGATAACCAGATGCACCTGTTCCGCCAAAAATGGAACTGATAATAAATATACGGTCATCTTTCTCACAATGCTGTTTGAATGCCCTAAACCAATCCGCACCTTCTATCATTTCTCCAAGTACAACTGTTCCCACATTTGGGTTGCCTTTGAAACCGACAGAAAGAGGGCTGTCTAAATTCTTGGAAGAAAACAATGTCTGAACAAGATAGTTGTTAATATCATCAGCTGCAAGATTTGCCTCGTTAATATAAGAGCGGAACTTTTCCTTACTTCCAGAGGCTTGTTGCGTATCATTCACCTGATTGTTTAGTTCATTAATTGTCACTATTTCTGAATTAAAGAAGCCTTCAAGGTGGTTTAATGAGCCTTTGTTGGTTGTTTTGTTATAAATATCTTGATAACCTTCTATCAAGGTGTGGAGATTTTTCTTCTCTTCTAAGTCTAAATGGGGGTCAAGAATAATAGGAACTATTGCGTATCCATTTGTGCTCATTCCACTTGCCATTAGCATGGTCACACTTTTCATTACTCGGATGCCTGTGCCCCCAATACAAAAAACAAATACCTTCTTCATCGTGGTTAAAATTTAAAGATTCGACATGCATTAGTGGGTAAGTTGAACTGACACCATATCCAAGAACAAAAAAAGTATAGCCCTGCTGAATAGAGAGCATTTCCTAATGCAAGCTTTAAGTGAAGCATGGAAACGCCATTTAGACTTGAAGGTACTGCAAAATGGACATAGCACCATGTCAAAAGAAAGGTGAGTACAAATGTGCCACCTAAAAAGTATAGCCAATGAATAGGCTTATAATGACGCCCCGGGCTGTTGTTATATGGTTGATAGTAAGAAATCGCCATAGCGATGCCCAGCACTAAGAATATAACCAAGACGATAACAGACGAAGCTTCCAACTTGCTCCAATAGGCTCTTGCCTGAATGAAGAGGACTTCATTGTCCTTGAACTGGCTCGTGAAATCAGCCATGGAACCCGCTATCCATTTGTAAAATGAGAGCAATTTCATATATTATGACTTTTTAGAGATTAGAATATAATTGGGTTGCAAAGAGCGATTGACGACTCCACCATAGAACATGCCTTTAATGAAATCTTCAAGAGAATAAGACTTTGTAACATCATCTTCATCAGCCGCCCCTAAATATGGGGTAAATTCTGTGATGTCTAGATCGGGAAGTTGCAAAGTCCATTCTATTACCTCAGAATCAGTAGCCATATTGCAAAGCTTTAAGTCAACTTCTGCATACGCAGTCCTTTCTAAGTTCTTATTAGTGATATTTTGAACGAAATACTTTATATCTCCAACAATTACCTCAGATCCATACGTTGCCTTGCATTGGAACGCTTGAGGGAATATGTCCTCGCAAGTTATGGCCCATCTATAGTTTGCAAGATTAACGCGAAGTTTTACTAAACAGGTGTCACTATAAGATGGGTCGTAACCTAAGAATGTGGGCTCATCATCTTTCTGGAATCCATTTTCTGAAATACCAAAAGAATAGGAAGGTGCTCCATAGTTGAAGCCACTTTCAATGTTGCCAATAAGGTTTCCGTTATTCTCAACAAGAGTTGAAATGCCGTTTCTAATATCTGCAACATACTCTTGATTGCCAATGATTAAGAAGTAATAAGGGGATTCTTGACATACAGCATTACCTGCTTTGTCAAGATATTGAGACTTGGCTCCCACAAGACTAATGGCCTTGCCATACTCTCCAAAGATTCTGCTTATGTCCGTGCTATATTGAGTCAGCAAGACTTTCGGTGCCGCTGCACCTACTGGGCTGTATTTCATATCGGAAATAAGAACTGCAACCTCACCTTCGTCAGGATTTAAACTGCTTATAATGGATTTAAGCATTATGGGAACTTTTGTAGATGCTGATGACACAAATGCCCCTGTGTTCATTTTTGTCTGGAAAGTGGTGATGGGTATTGTTGCACCTGCTGCGCCATCATTCGTTAAGATTGTTACATCATCAGAAACAGGTGAGTAGTAACTAAGGACACGCCAAACGTCCTCTTTGAATTTCGTTGGAGCATTTGCTCTAAAAAAACCATTCATACTACCTGACACCTCCACATAGAACTTGATTTTTTGGGGGTGGGTGGGGCTAAAGATCTCTGCAAGGCTGTCTCTGATCAGACATCCTTCTTCATCAAAGTGAGAGTCATAGTTTGTGTTGGGACTCCCTCCACACGACAGAAGCAATGACGATGTGATGATAATTGCCAAATTTGGAATTCTCAACAGTTTTCTTCTCATATGCAGTTCTTTTTTGCTAACTGAAATAACTCCCAAACAGTGTCTCGACAGGTGACCAAACCTTTGTTACACTGAAAGGGAGTTTTATTATTTTTTGCCAATAGGCTTCATGGTCTTTGTCGAGCAATATCCATTCGTCTCTTTCTAAGAGATGGATATTTGGGT
>FLNU01002358.1_pt1 | contig 23712 bp, 10 predicted proteins | sample 1140361 | NCBI WGS metagenome assembly FLNU01 (sample SAMEA3878206, study PRJEB12797) | bioreactor metagenome | biome: Moose rumen | place: Sweden | collected 2011-10 | reverse complement strand
GCGTCGGCCGGTCTGCCGAGAATGTCGAAAGCAGGGTCGGACTGCGTCTCAATAAGCAATGCGGTAGCGGAACCTTCTGCATCGGCGTCAGTGTATTCGATGGTAGTGGCAGTGTTGGAGCCTGCCACCTGCATGGTCACTCTTCTGCGACCTGGTACGGGAGCGGGTGCGTTATCCGGCACCTCGCTCATCTTGATATACGCCTTGCCGGCTCCCACTTTGTTGTGTGCCCCCGTCGGGTAGAGGGTGTTACCCGAGAGGATGTAGAGGTCGGGGTCGCCTGCGTCGCCGGTAATCTCCTGCTCTGTGAATGAACCATAAAGTCCGTTCTCGTCAGAAGCAGAGCCCACGGCATCGCCGAATTGCCAGACGGTGATGTTGTCCGCCTCGGGCAGGAAGATATATGGCACTCCGGCCTCGGTTTCGGTTACCTCCTCCATACTGATTCGTGTGACGACAGTACCGCTTGTCTGCTTTTCAATAAGTTTGTAGAATACTGCTCCCTCAATCATCGTACTTGCTTTGGCAAGACAGATGGTGCCGTAGCGTCCGGCAGTGACACTGCGTTCGTAAGCCGAGAAAGGAGTATATTCGATGCGCATGATGCGGATTGCCTGATTACCGGTTTTGTCAGTGCGCTGAGCAGTGAAGACAAGTTCTCCGGCAGGGACATCCTTCTCTACAATCTTTGGATCTATAGTTTCAGTATTCTCGGAGTAAACCTCTGTGTTTTCTCCGTTGATAAACAAGTAGCGTTGTCCTTTAGAGGCATCACCTACACTACAGAATGTTACTTTTATATGTCCCGGTTTTGCCAATTTGAGCATAAGCCAATCTGATTGACAGGCATCTCCATTACGAACGGCGTTTTCGCCTCTCATCATTATATAGCGTGAGTCGAAAATCTCGTAGTATGTGGTAATGTCTGAGATAGATGACATAAGAAGGGTGTCGGTAGTAGAAGCCGGTGTCACCTTGGTAGCATCGGAAGCGAGAGTCCAGTCCCATATCATAGCATCGCTGACAACGAGTTGCTCCTGTTCGGGTATGTCACGTGTCTCGCCGATGATGGTTATTGAGCGCAGTTCTACGGAATTGTCGGTGCCACGTTGCATGGTAAAGGTTATTTGCCCTGCAATATCCAATTGTCCTGCACCGCCACCTACGATAATAGTATCAGAAAGAGGCACATCTCCACCGGTGGCAGTTATCCCAGTATTGACAGCAGTTCCGCTAATAGATTTCAGCACAACGTATGTTCCTGCGGCTTTTGATGTCCAATTGAGAATAACAGAGTCGCCTGCCAAGAACGTGCCCGGGTATGATACAGTAACTTTGCAGCTGCTCTGATGCAGTCTGATGCATGTACCTCTCAGCCCGTCCGCAGTTATATCACTGTAACTGATTATGAAGTTCTGACGCGCCTGATAAGCAGGGAGAGACTCTACATAATTACTATGACTTGAACTCTTTCCCGGAAATGTATAATCCAACAGATGAATAGAACCTGCTTCGGGTTCGGGTATCTCACGTGGCTCGCCAATGATAGTTAGAGTGTTTATTTCAAAAGAATTACTCCCGTCGTGTGTCATTTCAAAATATTTTTTACCGGCAATATTAAACTGTCCGTCTTCGGAACCAACGACAATTTCACTTGTTGTTACAACGTCCTTATTTACCTCAATAGTTGATATATTCACTTCACCTGAAGATAGTACGATATTTGCCCCATCATTCATTGATTTCCAATTGATAGAGATTATATCTCCGTTTTGAAAATCGGCGAGGTAACTAATTGACACTTTACTGCCGGTTTGATTGACCCTGATACAGCCGGTACGCTGAACTATACTGGTACATTCCAGGGTAAAATCACCTGACGTAAATGTCGGAGAAGAAACCGCATCAGATTTTGTTCCTGAAAAGGTATAGTTTAGCAAGGTTTGGGGCATGGCGGAGACGAGGAGTGTGGAAAGGCACAGCACCGCGATAATGGAAAGAGAGTGTTTCATGGTTTGTGGTATTAGTGTGTTTTTCGATTGCAAAGTTACTTAAATAACGTTTAAACAGCGTTCAAATGGTGATAAAATAGGTTTGAAAACTGACAAATCACTCATTGAGCAATGCGTCGTCGGTAAGTATGAGGGGACGCACATCGGGCAGCAGCGTGGCGAAATGAACGTTGCGAAGGGTGATACCTCTTGCGTGCCGCACGTAGAGTCCTGCACAGTTGATGCCGTTATACATCAGATTCTCCGGATAAGCCTTGTCCATCTCGCCTATCACGGGAACTGTTACGTCAGCATCGGTGGCTCCGCCCGGAAGAGTGATGTCGATGTTCTCCAGCAGCACGTTCTCTATCCTGCCCTGCCGTACGGATGTGATGGCTGAGGGCGTCAGCCCGTCCGCTACGGCTCTGACATTGCGTATAGTGACGTTGCGCAGTCTGCCCACGGGCTGCGACGGGCCGCCATCGTAGAAGTTCCTGCCGCGGTCGGCAAGCCTTATGAAGACGGGCGACATGATGTCCTGCATGCTGATACGGCAGACATGCACGTCCTCAAGTGTACCCCCGTCGGCAATCTCGAGTGCAATGCCGGCAAGGGCACGGTGCGGACGGTGGTACATAGTCGGAAAGTCGGGGCGCACGAAAACGCAGTCGGAGATGTGTATGTCGCGAAAATCACCGTTGGTCTCGGTGCCAATCTTGACACTATTGCAGTTGGCTGCGATGCGGCAGCAGCTGATATGTATGTCCTCACACACGCCCTCGCTATTGGTGGCTTTCATGCAGACTGCATCATCGTCGGAACGTATGTCGCAGTTATAGACACGTACGTGCCGGCAGCAGTCAAGGTCCATTCCATCGTTGTTGTAGTTATGGTGACTGTCCACGTGAATGCCGCGTACGGAGAGGTTCTCGCAGTTGAGGTACTGCTGCATCCATGCGGGCGAGTTGAGGAGTGTGACATCGTGTATGCGTATGTTGCAGCAACTGACCATACGTATGACGTAGGGACGGAGGCGTATAGAGAGGAGGTTGTCGGTAGTGTCGGCACGAAAAGCCGGATCGTCGCCACGACCGTCCACGATGCCCTTGCCGCCGATGGAGATGTCTTTACAGCCTGCAGCGTAGATGAGACAACGGTTGGTATAACGGTTAGTGTGGCTCAGGTAGGCAGGTTCTATCTCGGGATAGTCGTTGAGGTCGGTACTGCCGATGAGTCGCGCTCCCTCGTCTAACCAGAGCTGTACGCCCGATCGCATGAAGAGGGTGCCGGTGAGCCATTCGCCTGCAGGTATGGTGACACGCCAAATATGCTGCTCTGCCGCTCTGTCTATAGCCGCCTGAATAGCCTTGGTGGATAGGACGGTGCTATCGGACACGGCTCCGAAGTCGCGTATATCAAGGTGTGGACGCAGCCCGATAGAACAGAGGAAATCGGTCGTTTCAAGGTCAACAAGGCGTTTGTACTCGTCGCTGAAACGCCCGTGGCCGCCGCCCGGGACGGTGAAGAGTTTGTGGGGAATGCTGTGACGTGCGAGGCTGTCGCAGAGCCACACGGACTGACGGTAGGGCACGACTTGGTCGCTATCACCGTGTATAATAAGTGTAGGCGGAGTGTGTTGGCTGACATGGTATAGAGGTGACATCTCGCAGATGAAGGCGGTGTCTTGCAGGTGCTCCTTTCCTATCCATCTCTTTGGGGAAGAGGAGAGTGGCATATAATCCTGCACGTCGGTCACTCCGTAGCGGTCAATCACGGCAAAGACCTTGTCGGGCATAGTATATGCACCCATTAGTGCGAGGTGGCCGCCGGCCGAGGCACCGGTAAGGATGATACGGGTAGTGTCAATTCCCATCTCACCGGCATGACGGAACACATATAGTATCATATCCTGTACATCCTCCACCGCAGCCGGCGCCGGTGCTTCAGGACTGAGACGGTACTGCATGTTGATGATAGCCATGCCGCAGTTGAAAAAACTTTTCCACCCACCCTCCTGTTCTTTCTGATTATGGTCCCATCCGCCGCCATGTATATTGATAACAACCGGTACCGGCATAGTAGCAGAGTCAGGAGCATAGAAGTCGAAGTATCCTACCCATGTGTCGGTCTGTTTGTAAGGTGTGTTCAGACGGTATGTATAACCATCAGGTACGCTGACGCCGTATTGATTGACGAAGGCGAAGGATACAGCGTGGCAAAGAAGAAGTGAGCAAAAAACGATAGTCTTTTTCATATCAGTGGTCATAGATCTTTAGGAATGGTCGTTCCGGGTGGATGCTTGGCAGAGGAAGAAATATTTGTTGTGCCTGAGCAGTGTTGCTCAGCGGACAAATTACTATCCTGCCCGTAGCGTGTTTGGCTTTGTGCGCCTTTTGTTGTACCATCATTCGCGATAGTTTTGTGCCGTATGATGAGATGATACGAGTGTCGGTGAGGTACAATGCACCGTTGATATTTTCCACTCCGAGGTCGGATGTTGGGACGATGGCGAGTGCGATGCTGTCTGTTTGACTGTTGCAGACGGCTGCGAGCGTCACATCGCTGCGGTTACCGGTGAGGCGGATGTCGTCCTTATGTAAGTACCAAAGGTCGTACTCGTTAAATGCGGACTTATGTGGTGTTGATGCGAAAGGTCCTTTTCCGAACCATGCGAAAGTGTCAAAGTGCTCCGGCATTTGCAGTGTCAGTCCGAGTTCGAGAATTGTGCCGGTGGCGTGGCGGGAGTGAATGTCATAAGTGAGACTGACTCCACCACCGTCTGTTTGTTGTATGTTGACCTCACCTTCGTAGTACTCGTCGTTTTCGCCGTTCTGCCTATGCCACCGTGCGCGGATAGTCCAACAGGTTGGGGTAACCGTAGAGTCAGGTGTGCATGATAGAATCTCAGGAGCAATGATGTATGGCATCCAGTACGAGTCTAATTTGTGCCGTGCGATGAGGTTGACGATGTTGATTGATGGTTTACGTCCTACGCGTAGCAGCAGTGGCGAGTGTAGGAGTGTGTCGCCTGAATTGCTGACGATAGTGACAGTGGTCTGCTTGTCAATAGTGGAATTTGAGATTTGCGCATCGGTGGGGTGCGCGTTGCAGGCGAAGTGTGTACGGATATTATGCTCGTATATAGTATCTCCTTCTGTGTCGGTGAAAGCAAGCCGTAGGATAGTGGCGTTGTTATCGCTTATGGTTGTGTGATGAAGCGGTATAGTGACACGCTCTGTGTTATGGGGCGCAGCACTGAGTTTAACCGAGCCTGATGCTATGGAATGTCGACCGTCAGTCAGCATCCAGCGGCAGGTGGAGCCACGCAGGGTGAGGAAGTCGTAGCGGTTCTCTACAGTAAAAGAGACTCGTTTGACAACACCCTTTTTGTCATATACAACCAAACAGTTGCTATCTTCCACCCATACCGGCGAGTAGAGTTTTCGAACTTGGAAGTAGTCCTCCTGTGGATATCGGTTGGCGAAGACTATGCCGTCTGTTCCTTTGTCATTGTAGCTATCGTAGTAAGTGACGGAGTCAAGCCAGATGCCTTGCGGCAGAGTGTCGGCAAGACACTCGGTGGCAGTACGTTGTCGGAGTAGTGCTTGGTCTGCCCATACCCATACGGAACCGCCGGCGATAGACGGGTGGCGACGTATCATTGCCTGTTGCGACTCCAGTGCATCGAAGGCGAGTCCGAGAGCGTGGGAATATTCGGTTAGGATGATAGGCTTGCGGTGGTGGGAGACCATATCTTCTATTTTCTCTATCGACTGATAATGTAGTGCATAGAGCGATAGTGCATCGGTGGTGGAGTCGCGTAGGAAGGAGTTGCTGACCTTATATCCGGGTATAGTGCGCGGTCGTGTAGGGTCAAGGTCTCGTACGTGTTCGATAGTCTTTTCCACAATAGGAGTGTAAGGGTTCTCGTTCCCTATAGACCAGATGATGACAGACGGGTGGTTTTTGTTGAGAGCAACAGTGGCATCCGCCCGCTCAAATAGCGGCTGCAGGTAGGCGGTGTCGGTGAGATTAGAGTCGCCATAGCCGAAAGGTACTTCACATACAACGTAAAAACCCATCTCGTCGCACAGACGATAGAAGGCGGGCTGAAAGGGATAATGAGCTGTGCGTATATAGTTGATATTAGCTCTTTTCATCATCGTTAAGTCTGCTTTAAGCAAATCTCCGGGGATAGCTCTGCCATAGTTCGGGTGCAGTTCATTCATGCAGACACCTCGTAGTGTGAGCAGTTGGTTATTAAGAAGCAATGTGTCGCCCTTTATGCTAATCTCTCGTATGCCGACACGTTCGGTGAGACTGTCAACAACAATGTCGCCCTCACGCAGTTCGATATGCAGGATGTAGAGATAAGGGGCCTCGGCTGACCACAGGTGCGGTCTGCGGAGTGTGGCACGGAGCAGGGTGTCGCCGTGTGCAACAATCTTGCCGTGTTGGTCGCGGAGTGTGGTGATGCAAGTCACTCCTTTCGTCTGCTGACAGCTGACTGTTGTGTGGCACGCAACGGTGGCTTGATGGTGGTTGACTACATTAGATGTGAAGGTATGGTCGGCTATATAAGTAGCCGGTTGTTCCACGAGCATTACATCGCGGAAGATACCGGTGAGCGCCCAATCATCGTTAAGGTCAAAGCGGTAGGCAAGGTCCCGGCTGCGGGTAGAGACGTCCACAATGATTGTGTTGTTGCCGTCTGGTGCGAGATAAGTAGTGATATCCCAATCCTTACGACAGAAAGCTGCGGCATGGTACCCAACGTATTGGTCGTTGATATATAGGTCGTATGCGAAGAGCACGCCATCGAAGCGAAGAAGCAGATGACTGTTTTTCTGCATGTTTGGAGTGCAGAAAGAGCGACGATAAATGCCATGACAGTCTGCTACGCTGCCGCCATACTCAGGTTCTTTCTTACCTGCAATCTCCCAGTTGGACGGTACATCGATAGTATCCCATGAAAGATTATTAAGTGCAGCTGCCGGTGTGTTTGCACAGTTCTGTATAGTATAGGTGTCGGAATCTGTATTATAAAAGCAGAACTGCCATGTACCGTTAAGCGACCATGTGCCAATAGAGAGTAGTATGAACAGAAGGTTCTTCATTTTGCTTTTAGCCTTTGTTTAACAATACTTAATCTTCGGCGTTAGGTAACCATCTGGGGTCTCCTGCGGTCTGCCACGCTCCTTCTTTTGCTATGGCGTAGTTGCCGTTGTCTCTGTCAGGGAACAGTTCGTCGGCAGAGTATGGTATGGGGTCAAGCAGCGTGGTGCCGGTGGAGATAAGTTTCTTGCTATCGGCGAGCATATAGGTGAGTATGGCGTTAGTGTTAACCCCTTGCACGAACTTCTCGCTGAGCAGGTCGGTGTGCATCTCGCCGAAGATACAGCCCGTTAGTTGCACCGTGATATCGGTGGTTACATCGGTGGCTTTGCAGTCAAACACGTTCTTTACCGCCTCGGTGTTATCGCCCCACCACTCGCCATCTGCGACGTGCTTGTAGCCCATGCGGTCGAAGGTGCAGTTTGCTACGTTCATCTCGGGGTTGGCGTAGCCGTCAATAGTAGTGAAGACACGTGCTTCGATGATCCCTCGAGCGAGATTGTGGAAGGTACTGTTGGTGATGTTATACCGCCGGCAATATCCGTTCTTGTCGTTTTTGTTGGTTATACTGATGACAGAAGGGTAGTTGTTGCGGTTTCGTCCGAGGTCGAAGCAGATGCACTTGTTGATACATATTTCTTCGAATCGTGCTCTGTAGGAAGATGACGCACTGAGATTCTCTACGAGTTCGACAACGCTATTGGTATAGTTGCGTACAATGCAGTCTTCTATTAGCAAGTTGCCGACGTTGACGTGGTGTGTGAGTCCCATGGTGCATGAGACGAGTTTTCGGTTTGGCTCGGTGTCGTGCTGTTCGGTGGTTCCGTTAAGTTTGTAACCGCTACACTCTAAGCGCCGGAGAGTGAAGGTGCTGATGTTTGTTTCCGTAGCCGTCTGTTTGCCTCCGAGCAAGAACGCCTTGACATAAACGATGGGCCGTGGCATTCCGGGTTCGCCTATCAGTGTGAGTGACTTTGGAATGACTATCTCTATAGCCGAGTAGTCGTATGTGCCTTGTTCGAAGAGTATGGTTGCTCCCTCGGTTGCTCCGTCAATCAGTGAAGGCAGTGCTGCGGCGTTGTCCGGAGAAATGCGTATGAGGTTGTCGGGCAACGCGGGCATGACGAACGAGGTGTAGCCGTGGGACTCTTCCCCATTCTTCATCTCAGCCCGATAGAATCTTCCGGGCTGTAGGCCGGTGACTCGCAGTCGTCGGGCTTTAAGTATATCGCTTGTGAGGGTTATATTAGATGTGACACCTTCTTCGTCGGTTAGTACTATATGGTCTGCCTTCACGCTGCTTCGCCATGTGAGCAGAGCCGTTGTGAACGAGAGCGAGTCCCGGTTGACGGGGAAGAAAATAGAATAGGCGGCAGCAGTGTTCCCCTCGGCGTAGAGGTACTTACTGCATAGTGCAGTGTCAGCCTTGGTAGCACGTAGCCGTAAGTAGTAATGTTTGTTCTCCTGTAGTCCGATAAACGTGACGTTGAGTTCATCGGCAGCAGTGTGGACGGTGGTATCTATTGTGGCGAAATTGCCATCTAATGAAGCATCTATTTGATAGCCGTCAGCCCCGATACTCGCTTTCCATTTGGCATGGAAACCATCGTAGTTGGTTGTGACGGAGAAGTCGGTTGGTTTGAAGAGCCGCGGTTGTTCTGCTTCGGTACCAACCTTGCATGATGAGAAAGCTGCACTAACGCTAATAATGCAGACAAATCCAATGATATGTTGATAAATCCTTTTCATCGTACAGTATTCAGTTTTATTGCAGGCCATAGTAGTTTTTCAGTTTTCCTCTGCTGTCGGTAATCACATCCTTGTAGAGTGGCAGTATATAGACGAGCGGGTCCCTCCTGATGTATTCGTCTTTGAACGACTTGACGAATGTGGTATTGAGCGAGCCGTTGGAGTCTTGTATGCCGTCGCACCACTGCTGCCTTGTATAGCCTGCCGGTGTGGTGTAGGTTGAGTTGTCGAAGTTGATGATGTCAAGTGTGCCATTGTCAAGCGTTTTGGTGTAAACGAACTGCGGATACTCGCCGTTGTCGTACATGTTGTTAAGAGCGCGTTTCATTCCAATGAGTTTGTCTCGCAGCAGGTTCCAACGGATAAGGTCGTACTTGCGTATGTTTTCGCCGCAAAACTCCCATGCTCTTTCATTGACGATGGCGTTGAAGAATTGGTTGTATGAGCCTAATTCGTCAACGTATGCATCTACCTTTGATGAGTAATCCTCACTATTAAAGGCTCGGCGACGCACTTCCTTCAAAGCCCGACGGGCATCGTCTGTCGGACCGTTATTCAGTTCGTTTTCTGTCTCTGCAAGCATTAGTAGAGCATCGGTGTAACGAAGGATAGGGAAGTTAATACCGGAACTATATTGTACGTTAGCACCTTGTTGGGTCTGCATATATAGTTTGCTCCATTTGCCGATGTATATTGTGCGCCAAGAAGTGAATCGTTGCTCAATCTGCCCGGTGGTGTTGTTCCACTCCCATTTATAGGGCACGCATGTCACGTCCCGTCTCAAGTCTTTGTTGTCGAAAGAGTGAAAATACGGCAGTGTGACATAGTACCATCCGCCTGATTTGCCGTATGGTATTTTGCTGTTTCCTTCAATGGTGTGTCCAATGATAACCCCCACGTATCCGTTGTATGATGTGGCGAAAGGAAACTCGAAGATCATGTCGTCAGAGGACGGGTAAATCTCCTGGCACTGATTTCGGAAAACGTCTTCGAATGAAGTGTTCAGAGCATGTCGTCCTTCGTCACGCAGTTTGCGGCAATATGTGTTTGCTATGCGATAATAGTCGAGATAGTTGTCCGCTCTCCTCATGGTGCCCGGTGCGGTTGGGTCGTCGTAGTCCGGTCGTAGTGCCCATCCGCCTCGTGTCAAGGCAAGTCGTGCTATCAGGGCTTGCACTGCGCTGCGGTTCATCCGTTCGCAACTCTCGTTCAACTCGCTGCAGTATAGCATACCCGGCTCGGCCTCAATGAGGTCGCGGATGAGAAAATCAAGGATAGTATCCCTGTCTGTGACCGGTTGGTAAAAGTCGTCTCCTGCCTGCGTACCGTGTGCCAGGAAAGGAACGTCTCCCCAGTTGCGTACAAGGTCGAGGTAGAGCAGTGCCCTGAGTGCTTTAGCTTCGCCATAGAGCTGTCTAACTACAGAGGGGACGTCGGGTTCGGAGTCTTTGAGCAGTGCGCTGTTGCCGATGCCGTCCACACATTCGTTGGCGGTGTTGATGGCAGAATAGACGGGTCCCCACGAAAGCAGAATCTCGTTGTTTGAGGTGGTGGAGTAGTCCCATATTCCCCGACGGGTATTGTCGGTATTGGCGTTACACTGACCGAATTCGATGTCGTTGTTATAGCCCATGATAAGTGTAACGTTCTGCCCATATACTTGATCTTCCGACATCTTTGCGTAGATGGCATAAACGGCGCGTTGCATGTCTCCCTCCGTTTCGAACATCGTCTCTGATGTCAATCGTGATGGAGACTCGGTTGAGAGAAAAGCGTCGCATGAGCTGAGGCAAAGTATAAGTGTGAGAGACACTTGCAGTGTCCAAGACGGGTATTTGTATGTAGTTGTCATGAGTTCCGTATTTTTAGAATGTTACGTTTAGTCCGATGGTGAATGAGCGTGCTTTCGGGTATGATGAATAGTCCACTCCCGGCGTGAGCGGTGTAGCAGTTCTGGTGTTAACTTCCGGGTCGAATCCGGAATACCGGCTGAGGCAGAACACGTTATTGATGGTGCCGTAGATACGTAGTGTGGTCATGTACATCTTTTTCAGGACCTTGTCAGGCAGTGTGTATCCAATAACCAAGTTACTCAGGCGTAGGAACGAACCGTCCTCTATTGCCCATGAATGCAGGACAGGTACTTTCATGCCTGGGTTCCATAGAGTAGCGTTTTTATTCAGTTCGCGCAGTGCATCCGGGTCAGTAACCGGCTGGAAGTTGTCATCAATATAACGAAATCGGTGGTTTGAGTCGAAGGCAGCAAGCATATTGTGGTAATTCTTCTTCCAGTAGGTGGAGAATTGTATGTTATTGGCATTATACACTTGGTTACCATAGCTCCATGTGAAGAAAGCCGATACATCCACTCCATGCATACGGGCGTTGATATTGAATCCTCCACTGCATTTGGGGTTAGTGTTGCCTATAACTGTTCTATCGCCATCTTTGGTTATTACCCCGTCACCATCAAGGTCTCTAAGCTTAAGCGTACCCGGGTTAGGCATACCCGGTGCCATGTTCACCGACCAGTGTGAATCAACGATATTCTGATCGTTGGCGACACCATCTTTTAGAATCCATTGTCCGCCGACTATATCATAGTCGTCAACAGTGTAGAACCCGTCGGTGATATATCCGTAAATAAGTCCTGTAGGTTCGCCCACCTTAAGAATAAAGTCGTCTGATTCGCGCAGTCCTGACGCCCAATCGCTGCGGTAGAACACCATCTCGTTATCGACTAACTTATCCACTCTGTTGCGGTTGGCACCGATATTAAATCCGACGGAGAGCGACCAGTTTTTCTTTTCCACAATCACTCCGTTCAGCGTCAGTTCCACCCCTCGGTTGGATGTCTGTCCGATGTTCTTTTGTTGCTCGCTATACCCTGTACTTTCAGGTATGATTGACTGAAGCAGCAGGTCGCGTGTAGTGTTGTAGTAGATGTCGAAGTTGGCGGTTAGTCGGCTATGGAAGAGTGCTATGTCAAAGCCGGCGTTGCGTGTCACCGTTGTTTCCCATTTGAGGTCGGGGTTGGTGAGTAAAGCCGATGATGAGGTGTAATAGAGGTTTGGAGTATTGCCGAAGCCTGCGTAGGGTTTGCTGACTGTACCCACGTATGTCTTTCTCCAAAGGTCATCATCGATGCGGTTGTTACCGGCAGCTCCGTAGCTGATTCGTAGTTTGAGGTCGTCAAGCCATTTATCGGCGGGTCGCATCCATTCTTCTCCTGACAGACGCCATGCGAAGGCTCCTGACGGGAACACTCCCCAGCGGTGTCCTTTGGCGAACTTACTGCTTCCATCGGCACGCACGGTCGCCGTGAAAAGGTACTTATCTTTCAGCGTGTATTGTGCCCTGCCGAAGAACGAGGCAAGACGTGTATCGGGGTTGACGAGTGTGGTGGTATGCTCTTGAGAGCCGAACTGCATTCTCGAGAACGCTTCTTCCGGTTGAATGTCGGCAGGTAGGAGGCGTGTCATACTCGTTGCCTGTTGCCACTTCTGTGATGTTGCTTCGAAGCCGATGACAGCGTTGATGCTATGGATTTTATTGATGGTCTGTTTGTAGGTTAACGTGTGTGCAGTGCGCCAGCGCGGTTTGCTGAGGTTCGTGAGTTCAGCGACCGGTAGCCTACCGTTGCTGCGTCCGGTAGAGGTGATAGGTCCATAAAAACGACGTGTCTCTTGAGAAGAAGCCATGATGCCGAACTCGCTCTTCCAACTCAGTTGTTTGATTATTTTCCATGTAAGTGCAACATTGGCGTTCAGCTCCGAACGTCTGCGTCGTTTGTAGTCCTGATCAATGAGAGTGATGGGGTCGTACAACTCGCTCTGTGCCTCGATATCTTCGTAGTCGTCTTGTGACAGTCCTGCATCCTCGCCCATGTAGCTATTCTTACCGAGGACAGGGCGAAAACTGACGGCATTCTTTATCTGTGTAGCGGAGTTCGCTGATGTTCCGGCTCCATAGACGGTGCTGTTAGTGTAGTAAGTAGAGAGGTCGAGTCGCAGACGGTTGAAGAAGTCGTGGTTGAGTTTGAAGTTGACGTTATATCTCTCTTGTGACGAGTTGCGCATGACACCTTCTTCGTTGAGGTAGGTGAAACTGGCATTGAACTTTGTTTTATCGTTACCTCCGTTGATGCTGAGGTTATGAGAGTGTCCCATTGCCCACCTGCCATACATCTCATCTTGGCTATCACGGGCAGGGATAAGTCGGTAGATGTCGTAGTCGTCAGGGTCGCCGAACATGGAGATGAAACTGTTCATCTCGCCATTATACTTGAGATGATTAAGCTCGTATTGCAGTTTGACATACTCGTATGAGTCAAGCACGTCGTATTTCTTCGTAGCATGTTTGGTTTGAAAAAAGCCGTTGTAACTGACCTGTGTTCTGCCCGCTTTGGCGGACTTGGTAGTGATAATCACTACACCATTAGCTCCTCGTGCACCATAGATGGCGGTAGAGGACGCGTCTTTCAGAACATCGATTGATTCAATGTCTGAAGCAGAGATATCGGATATATTATCCATCGGAAATCCATCGACGATGTATAGCGGGTTGTTGTCTTGCGTGATAGATCCTCCACCTCTCACTCTTATCTGCACGTCGGCATCCGGTGCGCCGTCTGCCACGATGACATGCACACCTGCCATACGTCCGGCGAGGGCAGACTCGGTATTGGCAATAGGGATAGACGCAAGTGACCTACCACTTACTGACGAGACGGCACCGGTCAAGTCGCGTTTCTGAACGGTGGTATAGCCTATAACCACCACATCGTCGAGTACCTCAGTGTTCTCTGCGAGGCGGATGGTGTATGACTGTCGCTTGCGGTCGAGCAACGTCTCTTGTGTCTCCATTCCCACCATAGAGACAACTATGACCTTGGCATTGTCGGGCACAGCGATGCTGAAGTGTCCGTCGATGTCCGTGATGGTGCCGAGTGTGGTGCCTTTGACAAGAACCGTGGCACCGACAAGCGCTTCACCATCAACATCGATGACGCTTCCTGTAATGGTTCTGCCTTCAGCAGAGGCAAACAGGCAGACGGCAGAAACAATAATAGTGAGCAGTGTTTTTTTCATCAGTTATCGGTCCAAATGAATTTATATCGTGTTTCCCCTAATGTCGCCACATATACACCGGTGGCAAGACCATTTATAATGATGGTGTTAGTTCCTGTCTCTACTACAGAGTTTAGCACTTCTTGTCCAACGGCATTGAACACTGTGAGGATTCCTGCGTGTTGTGTATCCACCATCATTTGAGTGCCGCATAATCTAATACCGGATGAGTAGGTGTTGATGACAGCCAAAGCCTCTCGTTGCGGCTCAGCGTCATCCGTTACTATGCTGATCGGTATAGAGAGACCGTTGCTGAAACGCACGAAGATGACGCCCTTAGGAAGTATGGTCATGTCGGCAGGAATGTCAGCATGTAAGGTTATAGTAACAACGGCTTCGGACGCAAGTATGGTGCTATCTTGGCGGTTATGACTGAGCCATTGTTGCACCTCTTTGTCTGAGCGTATAACAAACGTCATGTCATCGTTAGCAATGGATGTAAGTGTTAGCGTGGCGTATCCGTGCGGGTTGATACGCACTTGATACTTATCCGCCTCTGCCGGTAGCGGTCGTTTGGGGTAGAGTGAGCCGGTACCGTATTGGAATGCTCCCATATCCGGTGCGATAGTGTCAGATATGCCGCTAAGGAACAGCCCTTGACCTCTTGCAGGACTATTGGAATTAAGCGTCAATACACGATGGTCAATATCGGTGAACTGCGGGTCTCCCTTAACGGCATGTTGCTCGCTGTTAGGAGCTTGCACGTACACCACTCCCTGCCTGCCGCTCAGCTTAGAGTTGGTGAGTAGGTCATAGTCGTAGCTGCAGTTGGGGTGCGTGGCTGTCTCGTGTATGCAGTTGCCGCCGTAGTTACTGTTTTTGACGGTGCAGTAGAGAATATTGTTTCGAGTGAACCCTTGAAACATTCCCTGATTACTATCCGAACCATAACCTACGGATGCAATGCAACTTGCGTCAACGTAGATTGTGTTGTGGAGATAGTGTATCAGTCCTTTAGAGTAGGTGTCTCCACCTCCGTTCTTCATTGCAGCTCCATGGTCGCGTTCCGAGTCGCCGAGGTCCGCCACCACGTTGCTGATAAGGTATGATGGACCCGCTAAACAAGGTGCGGCGCTGACACCGCAACGGAACTGCTCAATACGGTTGTCGTACATACGCACGTTCATCTGGCTACCGTCCAGTTCGATGCCATCGTCTTGACCAAAGCCGAAGTAGTTGCCGTAGATATCCGTATCGCGATACCACCCTCCGAGAGGTTTGCCGTTGTCCATTCCTCCACAGGCATCGTGCAAGCGGCTGATGTCCGACCCTGCAAAGTCGTTGTAGCGTACTACTACACTGCCACTACTGCGGACGTACATAGCGTGTGGTCCCTGAGGATGTTTGAAGCTAAAAGGGATACCGGCACCTGTGCCGAAGAGGCGGGTGCCATACCACGGATTGGCATAGCCGTTTTGGTCATGGATATAGCAGCGCTCGACAACGAAGTTGAAACGGGTTCGACTTTCGTCGTTAGCCGAAGTGACGATAGCTATACCGGCATCGTTACGAATAAGCTCCTTGCGCTCGTCAAGGTAAGAAGCATCGTAGTTCTTGTATTTAGATTCGGGATAATTGTTTTTGTCGTCGAGATACACTTGGTCAACGGGCACTCTGCCCCATTCGGAGATGTCTGCCCCAATGATACGTATGTTACGGCACGACTGGTCGATGTTGATGCCGTTGATACGACCACCTGTCACGGTAAAACCCTCGAGGATAAGGTACTCGCAGTTAGTGATATTGATGGCGTTGTCGGCACTGTTGCCTGCATGAACAGGAACGTTACCTACCACTTTTATCCAGCCGTTAGCTGTTCCTTTCATTGCATTAAGGACGAGCGGTTGTCCGGTTTTGTAGGCACCGAGCAGACTGAGCTTGAGCGTGCTTTTGAGCGGCGGGTTGCTTGTCCATGTGCGGACAGTGTCGATAGCCGCCTGTATCCAACCACTTTGTGTGTTGATGCTTACAACAACCTCATAATCGGTGTCTTCTGTCAGGTGGAAGAGTGAGCCGCGGAACTGCTGTTTAGTACTGTCATAGACGGGTCGATAGGCTGTCAGCCACTCTGATGAACCTGTAGCGCGGTATCGGACGCGCACCAGGCTATCGGTGTCCCAACACGGAGCGATGCTATATGATACATCCGGTGTGAAGTAATAACTGCAGTTCTCGAAAGTCGGGTACAGTTCGAATGAGGTTGCTGCCACGTATAGAGACGCTGTTATGAGAAAAGATAATAATGCAATGCGTTTCATAACAATGGTGTATTTACGGTTATGGGTATAGAGTAGCCGTTGTCAAACCGAACAAAGAGCACTCCGTTTTGCCAATAAGGAGTGGTGCTGTCTTTTCTTTGTAGTGTGATAATCAGCTCGCTGTTGTCTTTTAATTTCTTTCTGTTTGTGCTGACCGATATCCATGCCGCCATATCTTCAGCCATGCGAATAGAGTAATTGCCGGTTCCGACTTTGCCGAGCCGTATCCGCACTTGTTGAGGTGTTTCATTAATCAGTGTGACGCAGTACTTGTCTGCCTCACCGTCTATCGGACGTTTGGGTGTCAGAGAACAAGAGCCAAACTCAAAGGCACCTGCTGTGGGATGTGTTACATTGCTGAAGCCCGGCAGGAACTCCCCTTTGCCGATGTGTTTGTCGCGTTTATCAAGCGTAAAGACACCCTGTTGCATGTTGTGAAAAGCGGGTCTGCCATACACAGCGTGTGCCTCCGCACCGTCAACGGCACAAACAGAACCTCGGCTGCTGCGGTTACATATATTACCGAGGTAGTCATAATCGAAGTCGCAAGCAGGGTTGAGGTGTGGGTCGTTGATGCATAGTCCTTTACGCTCGGTGCTCTTGTCGGAACGCAAAGAGAGGATGATGTTGTTGCGTAGTGTGGCAATGAACAACTCGCGATTCTCGTCTTTGCCGTAGCCTACGCCTGCCATGCCTCCCCCATCATGAATAATGGTGTTATGAAAGAGATACTGTCTGCCTTGGGTGAAAGTGTCGCCACCGCCGTTCTTGATTGCATTGCCGCTGTTACCAAGCGAGTTGGTCATGTTCCAAAGCAGGTTGTTGAAGATGTATGACGGTCCCTTACGATTAGGCGCAGTGCTGATTCCGCAATATACTTGCTCTATTCTATTGTCATACACGCGCACGTTACACTGTCCGCCGTCCAGTTCTATGCCATCGTCTTGTCCGAAAGCAATCATGTTGCCGTAGATGTCGGCATCGTAGGCAAACCCTCCATTCACCTCTCTGTTCTGCCATGCTTCTATCGGATCGTTATAACGATGTGTTTGACTGCCCACAAGGTCGTTGTAACGGAGCACTATACCGCCGCGTGCTTGCATCACGTATATAGCGTTAGGTCCCTGAGGGTGCGAGAAAACATACGAGCGACCGACATACTCCCCCATCTCTACCGTGCCGTTCCAAGTGTTGGTCTTGCCATTGGGATCATGAATGTAGGAGCGTTCCACGACGATATTGTGCGACTTGTAGATACATATACCGGCATCGTTGTTAACGGGTTGTCCGATATCGTCAAGAAAATGACCTGACGAATCCTGTGACATCGGGATTCGTCCCCAATGGCTGATGTCACAATTACTGAAGCGGATTTGCTCGGCATGCTTGCCGGTTTTTATTCCGTGTAGATGTCCGCCGGTCACAGTGAGCCCATCGAACAAAAGAAAACTACAATCGTCTATCAGAAGTGCCGCCTCAGCCTCTCCGTTAGAACGGATAGGTTTGTTGCCTGTTATCATTATCCACCCATTTTCGGTGCCATGTAGCCCCTTTAATACAATATTGCCACCTTTTTCTTTCTTCAAGCTATTTAGCTTGATGTGACGAGCTATGGGAGGAGTGTCTGACCATGTGGTAAACTCAGAAATGATACTATCGTCTTGGTGATAACATATTACTTCATACGTACACGCAGCGGTAAGACGCACGAGGCTTCCGCGGTACTCATGCAACTTTGTGTCATGATATGGCGGGTAAGCTTGCTGCCAAGATACACTGCCCTTCGCACGATAACGTATTACAACACTATCAGACTCAACTTCGCTGAGATAATAGCTGCAAGACTCGTAGGAAGGAACCAAGCGTAACGATGGCGTGGCACCCAAAAAAACAGGAAAGAAAAGAGGTAGAAAATATGATAAACGTCTCTTCATTGCAGTATCAGATTTTACGACTATGCAAAGGTACTGCAAATTTGTAAGTAAGACGTTTGTTATTTGGTAATATAGGTTTGTTATTTGATAAAAAAACAGAGCCATAGTGCGCTATGACTCTATAAGCGGGTGTAAACGTCGTTGTTTGTCCGCGTCTGAATGGGTGTTTATTGGTTGTCGAGAGTGTAGTTGACAAAAGCGTTTAGCGGTTTGGTGTCGTCTATCCTTCCTGCTAATTTCTGCAGAGTCTTGGCAGCTTGGTTGATGGCGTCATTGCCACACCATTTGGGACTTTCTATCAAGATTGTACCTTTGCCTTGTAAACGGCGCTCTAAGATGATGTCTGCAATGCGTTTTTTGTACGCTTTTTCCATTGCCATATCGTTGTTGATTGAAATTCGGATGCAAGGGTAGTAAATGTATAAAAATGAGCAGCGGAAGTTATCCGTTGCTCATTTTCTATAATCGCGCTTATTCGCCTATTTTAAGGACTTTTCAACGCTGTTTAAACGCTGTTTCAACGCTGTTTAAATGCTCTTTAAATGTTCAATGCCCTTTCAATAAGTATGAACGTTCGGAGATGTTCTCCACTAAGTATGAACATTCGGAGATGTTCTCTGCTCCAAATGTTGGCATTTAATGCCAACTTAATAAAGACGAGAGATTTGAACGTTCGGAGATGTTCTCCGCTCCAAATGTTGGCATTTAATGCCAACTTTATAAAGACGAGAGATTTGAACGTTCGGAGATGTTCTCCACTAAGTATGAACATTCGGAGATGTTCTCTGCTCTTTACTTTTTCTCTGCGTCCATTTCTGCTTTCAGTTGTGCGAGAGCAGAGAGGTCACCGAGGGTAGTCTTCTCCATCGGAGCCTGTTGCGGAGCGGCCTCTTTCTTGGCAGCCTTCTTAGCAACCTTAGCAGCCTCTTCTTCTTTCGGAGCTTCCCAGGTGCGGAGGTGTGAGAGAAGGATGCGCTTTGCATCGCGGTTGAACTCAAGAATCTTGAAAGGTAATACCTGGTCAACTGCAATCGGCGACTTGTCCTCAGTGAGGAGATGGCGAGCAGAGCAGAAGCCTTCAACACCCTCTTCTATGCGAACTACGGCACCCTTGTCAGAGACTGAGATAATAGTTCCGTCAGCAATGCTGTCGATAGGATATTTGGCTTCGAGAGCCTCCCATGGGTTATCCTCCAGTTGCTTGTGACCGAGCGACAAGCGACGATTCTCCTTGTCTATTTCAAGAACGATAACATCCATATTAGCACCAATAGAGGTGAACTCGTTCGGGTGTTTGATCTTCTTTGTCCAACTGAGGTCGCTGATGTGAATAAGCCCGTCAACGCCTTCTTCTAACTCAACGAAAATGCCGAAGTTAGTAAAGTTACGAACGCGTGCTGTGTGCTTTGAGCCGACAGGATACTTATCTTCGATTGTCCCCCATGGGTCGGGTTTGAGTTGCTTCAAACCGAGCGACATCTTGCGGTCGTCGCGGTCGAGAGTAAGGATAACAGCCTCTACTTCCTGACCGACCTTGAGGTAGTCGCTTGCAGAACGCAGGTGCTGGCTCCATGACATCTCGCTGATATGGATAAGACCTTCAACGCCGGGTGCTACTTCTACGAATGCTCCGTAATCAGCGATAACTGCCACAACACCCTTAACATGGTCACCAACCTTAAGATTCTGGTCGAGAGTGTCCCATGGGTGAGGAGTGAGTTGCTTCAAGCCGAGAGCGATACGCTTCTTCTCCTCGTCGAAGTCAAGGATAACAACATTGATCTTCTGGTCGAGTTGAACGATAGTCTTCGGATCGCTGATTCTGCCCCAGCTGAGGTCGGTGATATGGATAAGACCGTCCACGCCGCCAAGGTCGATGAATACGCCGTAAGAAGTGATATTCTTAACTGTTCCTTCGAGTACCTGACCTTTCTCCAATTTGCTGACGATCTCACGCTTCTGTGCCTCAAGTTCGGCTTCGATGAGAGCCTTGTGAGAGACAACGACATTGCGGAACTCTTGGTTGATCTTGACAATCTTGAATTCCATAGTCTTGCCAACGAATACATCATAGTCGCGGATAGGCTTAACATCAATCTGCGAGCCGGGCAGGAAGGCTTCTGTACCAAGTACATCAACGATCATACCACCTTTAGTCTTGCACTTAATGTAACCTTTGACGATCTCATCGTTAGCCATTGCCTCGTTGACACGGTCCCAACTCTTAACGGCGAGAGCCTGCTTGTGTGAGAGAACAATCTGACCTTTCTTGTCTTCGGGTGTCTCTACATAAACCTCTACCTCGTCGCCGACCTTCAAGTCTTCATTGTAGCGGAATTCGGATGCGGGAACGACAGCATCGCTCTTGAAGCCGACAGATACGATAACTTCGCGTTTGTTAATTGCTTTTACGACACCTTTTACCACCTCGCCTGCCTTAACGGAGTTGAGAGTGTTGTCGTACATTTGAGTCATTTCTTCTTTTGTTTTGCCTACTTGGGTGTCAATACCATTCTCGTAGGCCTCCCAGTCGAAGTTCTGGAGTTCAATGTTTTCTGCCATAGCGGAAAATCAATTTCTTTAAGGGTTAAACAATAATAGTCGTGCTTTTTCTTAAGTAAAAAGCTTGCAAAGTTACTCATTTTCTCTTATATATGCAAGAGTGTTATTCAAATTTATTGAATATTATGCAAAATTTTTAGATTTTTCGTTGAAAATGCATCATATTATTGCATAAATGAAATAAAAAAAATAATTTTGCAGTCGTTTAGTAGTGAACGTTCGGAGACGTTCGCCACTATAGTGAACGTTCGGAGACGTTCGCCACTATAGTGAACGTTCGGTGACGTTCGCCACTATAGTGAACGTTCGGAGACGTTCACCACTATTAGAAATTTTGTTATATAGAATTATGAAAGTACTTATAGCAGAAGAGCAGGAAAAGAAACTTATCGAGCAGTATTTGCCGGAGTTTTCTAACGAAGAGGTTATCGTAACGGGTGTCGGGGCGCTTAATGTGCTTCGTGCTTTGCGTAATATACCGTTAGACACGCCTCTTGTCAATATTGGTTATGCAGGTAGTGCCAATTTCGAAATTGGCACCCTTGTGGAGGTTACTGAGTCAAGACTCAATCACCCTAATGTCAGTTATCCTGAACCCGAATATAAACTTGCCGGTTCTGAGGGTATTATGTTCTCTGAGATGAAGAAAGCGATTTGCTACACGGGTGTGGACTTTTGTCTGCAGTCGGATTACAAAGATTGCGTCTTCGATATGGAATTGGCCTTTATCCTCGGAATGGGCTTCAAGCAGGTGAGGTCGATAAAATATGTGAGCGACAACCTCTCCCTACACGATTACAGGAAAGTAGGACAAGGCGTGTAGGATATTTACTATGTATCATTTACAATTTACCACTTAATTATGCAACTTTTCAAAAAAACAGATTACAAGTGGACTTTCCAAAATATCGGAGGTTCAACTCGTGTGAAAATTCAGTCGGGTGAAGATCTGCGTCATTTGGGCGAACTTGACCAGAAGATGTGGACGGTACTCAGTTGCCCTGTATCGGGTCTTGAGATTGACAGTAAGAGTCTTGCTTACGCGGATAACGATGCCGATGGTAAGATTCATATAGGCGATGTAGTAGCGACCGCCAACTGGTTGACGGATGCTGTCGTTAATCCGGATATACTGCTTCAAGGTAGTGACAGCATTGCTCTTGCCGATATCAATCAGGAGAATGAGACGGGCAAGAAACTATATGTTTCCGCTGTGCAGATTTTGAAGAACTTAGGCAAAGAGGCTGAGTCGATTTCCGTTGTTGATACAAGCGATAGTATCGCTATCTTTGCCAAGACTCGTTTCAATGGTGACGGTATAATTACAGAGAACTCTACCGATGCGGCTGAAGAGAAGGAAGTTATCGCGGCTGCGATAGCGGCGACGGGCGGAGCGGACGACCGCAGCGGTGATAAGGGTGTGACGGGGGATCAGATTGAGGCTTTTTATGCAGCCCTTGCAGACTATAAGGCATGGCAAGAGGCAAAGCCCAAAATGGTATTCGCAGAGGATACCGCTAATGTCTTAGAACTGCACGATGCGCTTGATGCAAAGGTTAAGGACTTCTTCCTTCGTAGCCGTCTTGCCGCTTTCAACGCAGAGAGCACTGCTGCGCTTGATGTGCAGGTGAGTCGCATTGAAGCCATATCTGCCGATAACCTTACGGATAAGAACGATGAGATAGCCTCTTATCCGTTGCAGCGTATAACTGGCAAGGCAGAGTTAGACCTTACTGCACCGGTTAACCCCGCGTGGGATGCACAGTTCAGTAAGTTAATAAGTATAGCAGTCGATAAGAAGAAAAAGTCGCTCACAGAGGCGGAATGGGATGAGATAGGGGCAAAGGTGGCAGAATATAAGGCATGGCTCGGCGCGAAGGCAGGGGCAACCGTTGAGAGCCTTGGCATAGACAAGGTTAATGAGATGCTCAAAGCCGATAAGAAGCAGGCGTTGCTTGACCTTGTAGCCCAAGATAAGGCCCTTGAAGAAGAAGCAAACGGTATTACCGCGGTTGACAAACTGACGCACCTGCATCGCGACTTCTATACCCTGCTCCGCAACTATATCACCCTGCAAGACTTCTATGATAAGGATCAGGATGTGAAGGCAATCTTCCAAGCGGGTACACTGATTATTGATCAAAGAGCGTGTCACCTCTGTATGCGTGTTACTAACCCGGGAGCGCAGGCTTCAATGGCACCGACATCGGGTATGTATCTTATCTATTGCACCTGCACCGCTAAGGGTGCCCCCGCCCCGATAGAGATAGTAGCCGCGATGACTATGGGCGAAACGGGCGACCTCTTTGTGGGCAAGAACTGCATCTTCTACGATCGCAACGGATTAGACTACGATGCTGTCGTAACGAAGATTATAGATAATCCTATCTCAATTAAGCAGGCGTTCTGGTCGCCTTATCGCCGTATGGCAAAGTGGGCTGAGGACCTTATTAATAAGCGTGCTGCCGAGAAGGATGCGCAGATAATGGCTGATACTACGGCTAAGATGGCAGATGCAAAGGTGCCTGCGGAAGGTGAGGCACCCGCAGTGAAGCCTTCGTTCGATATAGCTAAGTTCGCAGGTATCTTCGCTGCCATCGGTATGGCATTAGGACTGATTGGGGCTGCACTCGCCGATTTCTTTGGCTCCTTCACTGCTTGGTGGCATTGGATAGTGTTCTTCGTAGTACTGCTTCTTCTCATTTCCGGTCCGAGTATGATTATGGCATGGCTCAAACTGCGCAAGCGTAATATAGCTCCGCTCTTGAATGCCAACGGATGGGCTGTCAATGCTCAGTCGCTCGTTAATATCCCATTTGGTGCGACGCTGACCGATGAGGTTCATTATCCTCTCGTTAAGATTGCCGACCCATTTGCAGAGAAGGGTATGCCCGCTTGGAAAAAATGGTTGATAGGCATCGTTAGCATCGCAGTGATAGTATGCGGATTATGGCTCGCCAACCTATGTGCTTGG
>FLNU01001250.1_pt1 | contig 23721 bp, 17 predicted proteins | sample 1140361 | NCBI WGS metagenome assembly FLNU01 (sample SAMEA3878206, study PRJEB12797) | bioreactor metagenome | biome: Moose rumen | place: Sweden | collected 2011-10 | reverse complement strand
TTACCTTCTGCAACGGCTTGAAAGTTTTGCCAATGGCAATGTGTTGATAGTAGCGCGGCGACATATTTTTTGAAATGTTGTAGTGATCCGAAGTAAGAATAATTTTTTCATTGCCCATCAGAAGATCGTGTTCAATAAATTTTTTGCCGTTGGAAGAAAAAGCGAAAAGAAGTTGTAAAATATTGGCATAGTTCATAGCTTGTTTTAGTCCCGCGTCAGTCGTATGTTGCAGATTTTTTTGCTTCGACGACAGCCAAAGGAAAAGAACAGTTTTTGAGTAGGAGATAATCGGCTTTCTTAGTGCAGGAGTTATAAAACGTAGTTTAACATCTTCTTCTGATAAATTCGACATAAAAAACTCCTCGAAAATTTTATGCTATGTCATTATAGCATTTAATTTTTCTTTTCGTTGAGAATATTTTTAGAGCGAACAGCTCGCACGGCACGAACTATAGTAGAAACAGATAATCCGGTTAAACGTTCAGCTTGTTTATAAGAATAATGTTGGTTAAGGATAATGTGAGCGGCAAATTTTTTACGTTTAGGATCAATGGGCGATCTGCCGTCACGAGATTGTTTACGAGTAGAGACCTTAGCATAAGCAAATTTAATAAGAAAAAACACCACACTTTTGAAAATTAGTTTTGACGGATAAATTTATAAAATTTTATAACAAGGAAGGTAACCTATCAAAGTGCTAACTTGCGATTCTTAGGCGTTTTATTATGATTTTTTTCAGCTTAGTGAAAATTGTCCTTCGTGTTCGTTAAAAAAATATGAGCGAAGGCAAATATGCCCATGCAGACATACAACGCGAAAGGCTGGAAAAAAGAAAAGGGTAGAAAAGTAACAATTGAGTGCATTTTCAACCAGTAACCAGTGCGGCGGCTCTAAATTTGCTAGACCAAAATAAATTTTTATGGTAATATATTCTTATCTATAAATCTTATAGCTCCGATTCGGGCAAGACGCTAATTCAACAGGGTTAGCATGTTCTTATCATTAATTAAAATTTCATAACAAAAACTTTTTCTTTTTTCTTTAATCATAAACTAATTTTAAATGCAACTATAAACTCGGCACGCTGATTAAACTTGTTGACAAAAGAAATTTTGATGGTATCTATACATCTTCAAATAGAAAGAGAGTAATTTATGCAGTATAAATATTTCAAGCCATGTGATTACGATTCTTCGCAAACCGTTGTGTCGTTACTTAAAAAATCCATGACGAAAAACAAGAACCAAATTGCCGTTGTAAGTGGCAATCGAAGTCTCACCTACGGCGAGTTGGATATTCTTACCGACAAAATTGCAAACTACTTAAAAAACTACGGTGTCGGCAGAGAAAAAGTCGTTTCAATTCTTTTACGTCGAAATGAAATGATGGTAGTTGCGGCGATTGGCGTTTTAAAGACGGGAGCCGCTTATCAACCGTTAGACCCTTCCTATCCTGATGACAGACTGGCATTTATGGTTTCAGATGCGGAGGCTATGGCAATTATCACTGAAGATGAACTTATGCCGCGTCTTGGAACTTTTGACGGTGCAACGCTTAACATTAAAGATATTGACAATCTTAATGTGGCGGAAGAAATAAATTATTTGATCGAGCCGCAAGATTTATTTATCCTTTTGTATACTTCGGGTTCAACCGGTATTCCCAAAGGAGTAATGCTCGAACATAAAAATCTTGTCGCTTTCATTAACTGGTACGTCCACTATTATTCACTTACAAACCAAAGCAGGGTAGCGGCGTACGCTTCATTCGGATTTGATGCCAATATGATGGATACGTATCCCGTTCTTTGTACAGGCGGGCAACTTCATATTATCGACGAAGAAACGCGCTTGGACTTTCCTAAACTTCATAAATATTTTGAAGACAATAAGATTACACATAGTTTTATGACCACGCAAGTCGGGCGGCAGTACGCCAAAATGTATCCCGAAAGCCATACGCTTAAATACTTGTCGGTAGGCGGCGAATCACTTGTCCCCATTGCTCCGCCGAAATACGCTTTTTTCAACGGTTACGGTCCGACGGAATGCACTATTTTTTCAACTATCTTCAAAGTAGAGCGTCTTTATAAAAATGTGCCGATAGGTTATCCTTTGGACAATTTGCGCCTTTACGTGGTTAATGAAAAAGGCGAACAGGTTGAAAACGGTACGGAAGGCGAACTTTGGATTTCAGGACCTCAAGTAGCGAGAGGATATTTAAAACGTCCGGAAAAAACTGCGGAAGTCTTTATCAAAAATCCTTTTTCCGACGAGCCGAATTATGACAGAATCTATCGCACAGGGGATATTGTAAAGGGTTGTGATGACGGCAAAATAGAATTTGTCGGCAGACGTGACGGACAGGTAAAAATTCGCGGGTTTAGGGTCGAGTTGCCGGAAATTGAAGAAGTTATCAGACGATTTGACGGAATAGAGGATGCCACCGTTGCCGCCTTTGAAAAACCTTCCGGCGGAAAATATATTGCGGCTTACGTTGTTTCAGATGAAAAAGTTGACATTGACGCGCTGAATAAATTTATCGCGCAAACTAAGCCTCCATATATGGTGCCCGCGTTTATAATGCAGATTGATAAAATTCCGCTGAATCAGAATCAAAAAGTTGATAAAAAGAAACTCCCCATTCCCAATCATATTTCCGAAAATTATGAGGCACCGCAAACTGCCACTGAAAAGTTGTTATGCGAAAAAATGGCGCAGGTACTCGGATTAGACGCGGTAGGCGTTAATGAAGATTTCTTTCAAATCGGCGGTGATTCCATAACAACAATTATGCTTGTTACGGAATGCGCAAGCGACGGCGTAAACATTTCTTCGATATACGAATATCGCACTCCCCGCGCACTGGCTGCTTATTGCGACGGTTTGGAAAGCGATAAAGATATTCCGATAAAAAATACTGAAGCTATGAAAAAAATTCAGCCTTTGACTTACGCTCAAATGGTGAACATAAATTTACAGCTGGAAAATCCCAATGAAATTTACTGTAACAATCCCAGATTGTTCGTGTTGGCGGAAGATGTCGACTTAAACCGACTGAAAAACGCCGCCAATAAAGTTTTGGCGAATCACCCCGTACTTAGGACTAAACTTATTGTCGATGAAAAGGGAAATTTGACTACGGACGAAAACGGAAAATTTTTGCAAACTTACGACGAGTCGCTTTTTAAACCCATTGACGTAATTAACGCAACGGACGAAGAATTTGAGGAATTGAAAAAATCTAAACTGGTTAAGCCTTTTACCCTTACAAACGGCGATATATGGCGCGGCGGAATTTATCAAACGCCGTCAAATTCCTATCTGTTTTTGGATTTTCATCATTTCATCATTGACGGTTTTTCGATACAAATAATTTTAAATGAGCTTTACGAGTGCTATCAAGATGAAAATTACAAGTTGCCGCCCGATTATTATTTCTACTTGATTGAATCTGTTAATAACGCTAAGGACAAAAATAATAACGGCGAAGTTCTGGAGTATTGCGACAAAATTTTTCGCGGAGAAAATTCGCTGAAAGAAGAAGATATGCCTTTAAAACCCGATTATGACGCAACTAACAGAATCGGAACAGTTGCCATGAATCCAATTCCCGTGCCGAAAGATAAATTGCGCGGAAACGTAGCTTATATTACCGCTTGCGCTCTGGCGGTCGCCGCTTATAATAATTCCAATCGTGCTATGGTGCTGTTCACTCATTACGGCAGGAACAGTAATATTTCAATGTCGTCTGTCGGCATTTTCATCAACCGTTATCCCGTTCTGCTCGTCAAGGAAGAAAACGATACACCGGAATCCTTAATCGCGAAAGTGCAGGAGCAAGTCAGTTTTGCAGAAGCGCATGTAGAGTATCCGTTTTTGGAAAATATTTCTCGTCCCGACAGGTGCGTACGTTTTATTTACCATAAAGATATTCTTGATTTGGGAAAATTCGCTAAGCTGGCAAAAGATTTGATTTTGCTTGACACACACGACAGTAATATGACGGATAATCTTTACGGTATCAGTATCTTGGACAATTCCGCAGATGAAAATATAATTTTAATCGAACGCTATGCCGGCAATTGCTACAACAAACAAAGCAATGAAAAATTCCGCAAATTCTTTTTTGACGCGGCAAAATATCTTGCGGGAATGGAGGAAAATTTGTGAACCAAGATTTAGAAAAAATATTAAAAGTGTCGGCGGGGGAAACTTTCGAGTACGACACCACAAAAACGTGGCTTGACTTGTTTAAGGAACAAGCCGCTAAAACTCCTGAAAATATCGCGGTGGCTGATGAAAATTCAGCGTTTAGTTATAAAGCTTTGGACGAATTGTCGGACAAAGTAGCGGCGTGGCTTATTGAAAACGGCGTAAAGGAAAATAACTTTATAGCCGTAAAAATGGGCAGAGTTAAAGAATTTTTGGCGGCAGTTATCGGCATTTGGAAAGTCGGTGCGGCGTATCTTCCAATTGATATGGATTATCCCGCCGCTCGTATTGAATATATGCTGAAAGATTCCGAAGCTAAAATCACTCTTACTGAAGAAATTATCGCTCAAATTTCAAAAATCTCTGCGACCTATGCAAATTACAAGACATCACCTGAAAATTTGGCGTATATGATTTATACATCGGGAACGACGGGTAATCCCAAAGGCGTTATGATTCAGCATAAAGCGTTATTGAATTTTGTGCATTTCATAAGTAACCGTTGGGATTTAACCGAAAAAAGTCGAATCGCCTGTCATTCAAATTTTTCATTCGATGCGTCGGTTGAGGATTTATATCCCGTTCTAATCGTAGGCGGAACGCTTTTTGTAGTGCCCGAAGAGGAACGCCACGACGTTTTAAAAATGCGAAAATTTATTGACAAACATAAAATAAACGGTGGCTGCTACAGCACTCGTTTTGGTCAAATTCTCGCGTCAAACGAATCACTGAACCTTGACTACATGGTTGTCGGCGGTGAGGCGATGACGACAGTTCCGAACGTTCGCGGAAAAATTTTTAATACCTACGGGCCTACGGAATTTACGGTTGACGCAACTTATTTTGAGTTGGAGAAAGGCAAGAATTATAATCCAATTCCTATCGGCAGACCTCTTTATAATTGTGCAGGTTATATCTTGGGCAAAGAAAAAAATCTTTTGCCGCTTGGAGAAATCGGGGAACTTTGCTTAGCCGGTCCGCAACTTTCTGCAGGTTATTGGAAACGCCCCGAACTTACGGCGGAAAAATTTATTGAAATTGAAATTGGCGATAAAAAAGTTAAAGTCTATCGAACAGGTGACTTAGCGAAGTATAATGACGACGGAGATTTGGAATTTTACGGACGCATTGATTTTCAGGTAAAAATTCGCGGATTTAGGGTTGAGTTGCCGGAAATTGAAGAAGTTATCAGACGTGTTGACGGCGTAAAAGATACGACGGTTGTTGCCTTTGATAAACCGTCCGGCGGAAAATATATTGCGGCTTACGTCGTTTCCGATGAAAAAGTTGACATTGATGCCTTGACTGACTTTATAGCGCAAAATAAGCCGGACTATATGATTCCTGCGTTCATTATGCAAATTGATAAAATTCCGCTGAACCAGAATCAAAAAATTGACAAAAAGGCTCTTCCGCTGCCACAATATAATATGGATAACTATGAGGCACCTCAAACTGCTACCGAAAAGTTGATATGCGAAAAAATGGCTCACGCGCTCGATTTAGATAAAGTAGGATTAAACGACGATTTTATAAAAATGGGAGGCGATTCCATAGCAACAATTATGCTTGTGACAGAATGCAACAATCCCAGCGTAAATATCGCTTCAATCCAAAAGTATCGTACGCCTAAGGCTTTGGCGGCTTATTGTGACAATTTTGAAAGTGCGGAAGATATTTCTGCGAAAAACGAAGAGGCTGTTAAAAAGTCTCAACCGCTGAACTTTTCGCAAAAAATGTATTTGGCGATGATGAAAGAAAATCCGAACGCCTTATATAACAATGATCCGTTTTTGTTTAAGCTTTCTGACGACATTGATTTGGAACGAATGAAAAACGCCGTCAACAAAGTTTTACGCCATCACCCCGCGCTTTCCTTGAAATTGGTTGCGGACGAAACCGGCGAATATCGGCAAGTGTACGACGAATCAATTTTTACGCCTATTGTCATTACCGATTTAAGCGAGAGCGAATTTGACGCTTTAAAAAATAATTTGGTGAAACCTTTTGCCTTGACTGATACAAATTTCTGTCGCGGCGGAATTTATCAAGCACCTTCCGAATCGTATTTGTTTTTGGATTTTCATCATATTGTTACAGACGGTTTTTCATTGCGGGTAATTCTTGATGAGATTTACGAATGTTATCAAGACGAAAATTACAAATTGCCTCAAGACTTTTATTTTTATCTGATTGAAAAATCTGCGAGTGTAGAAAAAATTGACGAAGATTTTGATAAACTTTTCAGCGGTTTGGATTCAATCAAAGAAGAGGAGATAAACTTAAACCCCGATTGCAAAGTAACAAAGTTCACAGGCGTAGTAAAAATATTTCCTCTTCCTATTCCGAAAGAAAAACTGCGCGGAAACATAGCGTATCTTACGGCAACTGCCATGACGGTCTGCAACTACAACAATACAAATCGTGCGTTGGTGCGTTTTGCTCATTACGGCAGAGACAACAGTATTTCTATGTCTTCCGTAGGACTCTTTGCACAAAGTTATCCCATTTTGCTCGAAAAGGAAGATGGCGATACGCCAAAATCCCTTATTGCCAAAGTGAAGGCGCAAGTTGATTTTATCGAGTCTCATTTAAATTATCCGTATTTTGATAAAATTAATTTTGACCAAGAGCAAATTATAAGATTTATTTACCATAAAGACATTATGGAAATTGGGAATTTCAAAAATTACATAAAAGAATTAATACCGCTTGAAACCAATAATGCAGACGCTACCGACAGTCTTTTCGGAGTCAGCGTTGCAGATGACGTTTCGGAGGAAAAGTTGATTTTAATTGAACGCTATGCCGGAAACGCTTATACAGACGAAAGCGCAGAAAAATTCTGCAAGCTGTTTGTTGAAGCGGCGGAATATTTGGCGGGGGATAAATGAAAAAAACTTTTATATCCGATTATATAAATCGAATGTTGCCGTCGGTTATCATGAGCCAGATTATTATGACGATTTGCACAGTGGTAGACGCGGCATTAACGGGAAAATTTTTAGGTGCTGAAGCTGTAGCGGCGGAAGGAATGGTCACGCCGGTAGTTATGATTGTAATTGCCGTCGCAAGCATTATGTCCGCCGGAAACTCAACCAGTTGCAGCAACGCTTTCGGCAAAGGTGACATAGACGAAATTAACAGGGTTTTTTCCACTACCCTTTCAACGTCACTGAGCTTTTCAATTTTCTGCACCATTTTAATTTTAATTTTTTCCAATCCCATATGTCTATGTCTCGGACTGACACCTGAAACTGAGCTTTTTAATCTGACAATGGATTATCTGCTCGGCTACGTTCCGTTAATGCCGATATTATCGGTAATAATGATACTTCCGGCGTTATTGCAAATCGAAGGCGATAACAAAACTAACGTAATCGCGGTAGTTTTGGTTTTTGTTTTGGATATTGTATTTGATTTACTGAATATCTTCGTACTTCAAGGCGGAGTATTGGGAATGGCACTTGCTACCACTTTGAGTTACTATGTGTCAGGAATACTTGTGCTCGTTCGTTTTTTCGGTAGGAAACGTGTTATAAAATTTTCCTTCAAATATGTTGAACTGTATCGAATCAAAAAAATTTTATCTTACGGCACACCTACTTTTATAAATGCTCTTTGTATGGGGCTGACAACAGCCGCACTTAACGCGGCATTTTTGGAGTACGGCTCTGAAATGTACGTAGCCGCTTTCACCATAGCCTCGAGAGTTGGCGACATTCTCTTATGTTTCTGTTACGGTATGGGCGAAATGACGGCGACTGTTACCGGAATTGCCAACGGCGAAGAAGATAGAGACGAACTGAAAGAAATACTTTACGTTATGGCTCAAAAATCCGTGACTATAAATTTGGTGTTAATTGTACTCACGTGGCTTTTTGGCGCGATGCCTTTAATACTTTTTACCGACGACCAAGATATTATTGAAATGAGTGCATGGGGTTTAAAAATTTTTTCGTTACAGTTTATTTTCCGTACGCTGATTATATGTTACGTAAATTATTTGCGCGGAATAAAAGAATTTGTGGCAGGGAACGTAATTCTGATAGTAATGACAATAACGGCAGCCGCGTTTGCTTTTGGCGCACCGCTGACTTTCGGCGTAGATTCCATATGGTACAGTTACATTTTCTCAGTAACTTTAAGTTTAATTTTTATAATGCTCTTTGTAAAATTTTCCACCCAAAAAAATCCTTTAGCTTGGGAGAGCCTTATTTTTAAGCTGGATTCCTATGGCATTTCAAAGGAAAATTATCTTGAATGGGAAATTTCAGATATTGATACTCTGTGCAAAAGTTGCGAAAAGGCGGTAGATTTTGTAAAAACTCATGGCGGCGACGATCGAAAAGCTATGATCCTTTCGCTTTTTATGGAGGAACTTGGTAAAAATGTTTTATCATGGGGCTTTCAAGATGAAAAAAAACATCGCCTTACAATTAAGATGATGCGCAATGCGGCAGGATTTATTTTGCGTTTCAGAGATGACGGCATACATTTTGATCCGACTGAATATTATCGCATACATAGAGGCGAAAAGTCAGACGAGAATTTGGGGATTCGTATGGTCTTTTCAATGAACCCCGAAGTAACCTATTTAAATACTATGAATTTAAATAACCTCATTATAAAATTATAAATTATGGTAAGCAGAGGAATTTATTATGTTTAAAATTATACCAAAAGCAGATTGTTCGGCTACGGTTTTAAAGCATGGCGAAAATATTTTTCACGAGGCTCTGCGCTTGAAAGAAAATTATTATCATGTTGTAACCGAAAACGGCGAAGAATACGATATTTCTTACATTAAAAATAATGATTTGGTTCCTGAAAATTATCGGAATATCAAAAAGGGAATAGATATTTATCCTTCCTACCTGCATTACGACGAAAACGCTGTAAACACTCTTGACATTTCACTTCTGAAAGATCATTCGCAGATTTTTTTTCATACGCTTAACGAATACTCCGTAGTAATGGCAAAGCTCGCTTTAAAACATACGGCGGCTGAAGTCTATTTTATCAATCCGCCGGTAAAAATTTTTATCGCTGAAATTTCCCGTCTGCACATTGTTGGAAAATTTCCTGCGGCTGATGATGAAACGTTGCAAGTTATTGACGAACCGTTTTTGACAGGTTCAATGGAAGGAAACTTTCATAAAATCAGTTCAGTGCCTGCATTTCATTCAATATTTTTCAAACAGTCTTTGACAAATTTAAATCTTGCCGATATTAAATACTTGGAATTGTCAATAGCTCCAAATGTCGGAGTCGGCGGCATTCTTTCCTACTACACGCGGGCTAAAGAAATTGTTCGTCAAGAAGGCTGGGAAATTTATCTAAAAGAAAATTGCACTCGCTACCCTCAAGAAATGTTGCAAAAATATTTTCAGCTTGCCTCCAAGCCGCAAAATTCAACGCCTGACAATACAATTTATCTGCAAGATGTACTTGTTCTTGATACGACTTATCACGCGTCAAAATTTAAAGTTGAAATTGATGAAAATATTCTAACCGAAAAATTCCGAGAAGAAATGGACGAGTACGCGCAGGCAGTTTTTGGCAGTCACAAAGTTTTGGGCGTCTTAATTCGTGGCACTGATTATATTGTTGCAAAGATGGGCGGCGTACGTCAGCAGGCAACGGTTGATGATATGTTGCCGATGATTCGTGAATGGATTGACGCTGACGGTTACGATTTAATTTTTTTGGCGACGGAAGATCAAGATATTTTGGACAGAATGAGAAAAGAATTTGGCTCAATGATTCGTGTTGTGTCGCAAGTTCGCCACAGCGTCCGCGATTTTGAAAATATGAAACTTTTGAGTGAAATTGAAAAGAAAGAGCAAGCCGGTAATTCGGGACTTGTTGAAGATAACACGGTAAATTATTTTTACGCGCTTTATCTTCTGTCGAAGTGTCAAAGTTTTATGGCAAGCGGTCAATGTCACGGCTGGAACGTTGTCAATTCTTTCAAGCAGGGAAAATTTAAGCGCAGTTATAAATTTCAAGTCGGCGTGAAATAAATGGGGAGGAAATTTTTATGAATTTAAGTTATGATGACGGAATTTTAAGCATAACTTTTCCGGAAAAAATAAATGCGAACAATGCCGCAGATTTTGAAAAGGAATTGTTTGCGATTGAACAACTTCCTTACGCTAAAGAAATTGTATTCGACGCGAACGATTTAGAATATATTTCATCGCTCGGACTGCGCGTTATTTTTAAGTTGAACAAAAAATTTGATAAAACGCCTGTGACGATATTTAACGCGTCAAGTGAAGTACACGAAATTTTAGACCAAACCGGCATAACTTCTTGGGTCACAGTTTATAAGAAATTGCGCAACGTTGATTTAAATTCTTTGAAGTTGTTGGGTACTGGCATGTACGGCTCTGTTTATAGAATTAATGAAGAGCAGATTCTCAAAGTTTTTCACGACGTTCACTCTGAATTGGAAATACGAAACATTATTAACAATATACGTATCGCTTTCACGCATGATATTCCAACGATTATGCCTTTTGAAGTTGTGAACACTGAAAAAGGTTTCGGCGTCGTGCTTGAGCTTTTGATGTCTCAAATTCTCTCGACGCTTATGCACAACAACACTAAAGATTTTGACAATTACGTAGTTAAAATGGTGGAACTTTCAAAAAAGCTTGCCGATACGAAATTTGAAGAAGGTACACTGCGAAACAGCAATGACTTTGTGACAGAGTATGTAGAAAGTTCAGCAGAATTTTTGACACCGGAAGAAATTGCCGCAATTAAAAATTACATTGATATTGTGCCGCGCAGAAATACCGGCGTTCATGGAGATTTTCATGCAAGAAATATTATGGTTATGGACGACAATTTACTTTTGATTGATATGGACTCATTCAGTTGCGGGCATCCTGTTTGGGATATGGGCGGAGTTTATCGTATTTATCAAATTCTTCCACATCTTCCGGAAGATATTCTCCATAAAATGACAGACCTGGAAGGAATGACTACAGCTGAGATTTTTTTTAAATTTATCAGATTTAGCGTTGATGAAGCGGATCGTTTATGGGAAAAATTTTTCGACGAATATTTTAAAGATTACTCTGCGCAGGAAAAAATTTATTTGGCAGATGCCGCGAAATTTTACGGCTTATTGATAATTTTACTTTTTTCCTTTGAACGTTGTCATTTGGTAAAAAATGATCCTTCACGACTTGAAATGAAAATTGACGTTTTACGCTATTTGTTGAAGGAAATGCAGGCTGTTGATACCGGCAACTTGATTAAAGCTTTTGAGGTATGGAAGTGAAAAATTTTATTGAACAGCTTGAAAAAAATTGCACCGAGTTCAGCGGACGTTTGGCACTTTCTCTCGACAATCAAAAAGAAATCGTGACTTACGGCGAACTTTGGAATTTGTCCGGCAAAGTTTACGCTTACTTAAAAAATCATGGTATAGGCAGAGAAGATTTTGTTTTAATCAATTTGCCGCGTGGACCTAAAATTACCGTCGCTGTGATTGGAATTTGGAGAGCGGGCGCGGCTTGTACGGTGACGGAAAAGGGCTACCCTGCCGAACGTGTTGAGTACATAAGAAAAGACTGCAAAGCAAAACTTGTAATTGATGAAAAAATTTATACTGAAATTTTGGCGGAAGATTCGTTTCACGGTTACGAAAAAACTAATCCGAATGACGCGTGTTACGCCGTTTATACTTCGGGAACGACGGGAAATCCCAAAGGCGCACTTCACGAATACGGCAAGTTAGAATTATGTGTAGCGAGTTATCCGAAGAGACCTGATTTTAAATACGGCGAAAATTATCGTTACGCCGTCACGTCTCCGCTGAATTTTGTCGTTTATTTTGTTTTTACAATTCCGATGCTTTATCTCGGCAACAGCTTTTATATTTTGTCTTACGAAATTATTAAAAATATGAACGCTTTCAGCAAGTTTATAGCCGATGAAAAAATCACGGAATTTTTTATGTCGCCTACACTTTTAAAAATGTACAAAAATATTCCCGCTACTTTACGTCTTATTGTTGCGGGCGGCGATAATGTCAGCGATATTTATTTACCGAATCTTACGCTGATAAACGCTTACAGTATGAGCGAACTGGCGACTTGTACGTTTACTTTCACGATTGATAAGCCTTACCACAGAACGCCTGTCGGAAAAAATAATTACGGACTTGAAATAAAAATTTTAAACGAAGACGGACAATCTTTAAAAAACGGCGAACACGGCGAAGTTTGCTTTGAAAACAAATATTTTCGCGGTTATATAAATTTGCCGGAACAGACCGAAAAAGTTTTTAGAGGAAATATATTTCATACCGGCGATTTAGGTTACTTAGACGAAAACGGAAATTTAGTCATAGTCGGGCGCAAAGACGATATGATTAAAATTCACGGCAACCGCGTAGAGCCTACGGAAATTGAAATCGCAGTTAAAGACGTGCTGAACGTAAAAAATATTATCGCCAAAGGATTTTCAGACGGGAGCAACGCTTTTATTGCATTGTACGGCTTAACTTCCGAAATTGGCGACAGTTTCGACGAAAAAAATATTCCTGCACTGAGAGAAAAACTTTCAAAATATTTGCCCGAATATATGATTCCAAATTACTATATCGCTTTAGAAAAATTTCCGACGAATGCAAACGGCAAAGTCAGCAGAAAACTTTTTTCTCCGCCTGATGTTACAGTTAAAGAGATTGAATATCTTCCACCTGTTAATGAGACTGAAAAAGAAATTTGCCAAAAAATGGCGGAAGTTTTGGGCATAAAAAAATTTGGACGGAATTTAGATTTTTATCAAATGGGCGGCGACTCACTGAAAACTATTTTACTTGTTACAGAATTGGATCGCTTTGATATTAATAGTGCTGATGTTTATAAATATCGCACGCCTGAAAAATTAGCGGCTTTTTGCGATAAAAACAAGTCAAACGAAAAAAGTACGGAAAAATTTTCTGCGTTTAAAGCAATGGAAGAAAAAATTTTCCCCGTGTTTCAAGAATCCTATAAAAATTATTTAAATAACGGTGTAATTTCCTCCAGATACAGTTCTTTTTTTGCGCTTAAAGATGAAACCATAAAAAAAATTTCAATGAGTCCTGCGACGGAAATTATTTTAAAAGAAAACGTGAATCCTCTTCGTCTGCAAAACGCGGTAGATTTTGCGCTGAAAGTTTGTCCATACGCCGCCTTTGATATTTCAAAAAAAGGCGATACAGTATATTTTCATCAAAACAATTTGCCGCTTGTTGTCAGCAAGGCTGGAAAGATTAAAGAATTTGGATCTGAATCAAATAATTTCCATTACGTTGCGGTTGAATATGAAAAAGATACAATTATTTTCACCATAAGCCATATTTTAACCGACGGCTTTGGAATGAATAATTTTATTCAAGCGGTGTTAAGTTTTTATTTCGGCAAAAAAATTTCTTATCAAGACGAAAAACCGTTTGATTTTGCGGCGGATTTAATGTCGCGTGAATTGCCGCTTCCGAAAGGCTACGAGCCTAAAAATTACGGCACGACAAATCAGTTTATTTTGCCTGAAAAAAATTTAACTGACAGTAGCGTTAATATGGAAAGTTATATCGAAATCTCGGCAGAAAAATTTTATGATTTCTGTCAGCAACATAAAATTTCAGGACAAATTGCCGTTTCAATTTTATTGGCAGAAGCGATTCAAAATGCACATCCGAATAACGTTGATATTATCAATATTCGAGGACCCGTAAACACCAGAATCCCGCTTTATACGCCAAATACTTTTCAAAATTCCAGTATTCCGCACATTTTCTTAAATATTGACCCAAAATTTTTAAATGATGAAATCTCTGAAGAATTTTTAGACAAAATTAAAGAAGATTTTGCAGACCAATATACCTATGAAAATTTAGCGGCATTTACAAATAAAGTAAGAGAATTTTTTACCACCGACGACAGCGCAAAACGCTCCGAAATTACTTCAGATTACAAGAATAAAACTGATATTTTGGCAAACTATATGGGAAAAGTTTTGAGTGATGATATTTCTGAATGCATAAAATCATACAGACAAAAAATTTCCGCGTCTTATCCTTTGATGTTGTATGCTTTAGAGTACGGTAAAATTATCGGGCTGCAAATTGTACAATCCTTCTCGTCGTCTGTTTATGTTGAAAATCTTCGTAATGTTTTAGTGAAAAGAAAAATGCTTTTGTAGCAAAATCTACAAAATTTCAGAAATTAATTTTTGTTCGTCCTGCAACTGCAAAACAATTTCATCCAAAGTTGCGGCGAATTTTTTTATTGCACTTTCAGAATAAAGATCGGCATCATAGTTGTATTCAATATAATAATTTCCTTCGTCTGAGAGATTAACTTCAACGTCAAGCGTATTTTCAGAGGCTGACCATTCATTGGGCGGGATTTCAATTTCTTCAGAGTTGTAGCCGCCAATATTTAAATTTTTAATTACACTGTGGATTTTTTTCTGAAAAATAAATGTAGAGCAAACATCCAAACCGCTGTTATAAGCCGTGCTTAAACTTTTGCGATATTTAAAGCAAGTATTCATTTTTTCTTCGATAGAATCAAACAAATTTTGAACGTTCATACCGTCTTCAAATTCACAAAAAACGGGATATTGTTCAATCATTGCGCCCATTAAGCGGCGTTCTTGAATGCTATAGCGTCCATTATGTACAAAATCCATAATCGCATTTTTTGAGCCGGCAGATTTTGCAATGGCAAGCATCGTCGCGGCAAAAAAGAAAATATGTTCTTTGAACTTACTCTTCAAAAAATATTTTTCGGTAATATTTTTTACGGTAAAAACAAGATAACCTCTTTCCCATTCAGTAGACTTTTCTTCGACGGTATTGTCGTCAATTTCAATTAAATCAGGTGTAACAAAGTGTTTGCTGATGTCAAATTTATTGAGATTATCCAGCCAGTATTTACTGCCAGCGTCAAATTCTTCCTTTGAAATTTTCATATCTTCCAAAATATAATCTGCATAATTTAGCGGCTGACGCGTAATTTTTTTGCCTTTGTAGCGAGAATTTACATCACCAATAAAAAGCGTAACCATTGACAGACCGTCCATAATTGCATGATAAAACTCTGTAAAAAAATATTTCGCCGTCGGCGTTTCAAAAACATAAATTCTGTACAGAGGTTGATTTATTATTTTGTACGGTTGCATTAAAATTTTTTTACGCTCTTCAAATTCTTCATCAGAAATTTTTTCAACTTTAACGGGTACAATTTCGCCGTCGAAACGCTGACAAATATCATTGGTTTCAGGATGAAAGACGAGACGGCAACGAAAAATATCATAAGTCTTTAAAGTTTCATTGACAGCCTGCGCGAAGCGGTTTAAATCGACTTCCGGCGAAAGTTTAAACAATCTTGCCAAATTCATCATTGTAGATTTAACTTTGTAAAATTGCGAATCGACTATCCAAAGTTGCATGGGACGCAGCGGATAATAGCCGCGAGCTCTTAAAGCGTCATTTATAATTCTGTCTTTGTAATTATCTTCCATAAAAATTTCAACCCCTTAGAATTTTAAAAATACGCGATTTTCATCGCCGCTTGCAAAATACTGACGGCTCACAACATTTGCCGTTACGCCTTCAATAAAAAATTCACGAAAATCAAATTTACTTCCCTGCGCGGATTTAATAACGTCGTAAGGTTCTCCGTTGTCATGAATTATCAAAGTAATCTTATCGTCAATCAAAATTGAAAATTCCAGTTAAAAAATATTTTTACCCGCACGTTCCACCGCGTGAAGTCCAAATTCTTCGACACACAAAACAATTTTATTTCTAACTTTTTCAGCAACGCCGCGCCGCGTTAATTCGTCATCAAATTTTTTCGTCAAAGCCATAACTTCATCAAAAGTTGCGTTAATGTCGTAAGAAATTTGGCGACTTAAATTTTCTTTGTCAATCATTAAAAGTCCTGCACGACTGCGAGTAAAAATAAAATTTATCAAGTAAGATACGGCAAATGAAATTCCTACACAGAGCCAAAAAATATTTAACGAAAATTGCCCGCCGATTGTCATTCCAATGTATGGCAAAACTAACAACATCAAAATTTTTATAAACGCGCCGTAATACATCTTTTTGATATAGATATAATAATTTCCGAGCATTTGAGTACAGCCCAAAAAAATCGTAAACGGCAAGAAATATCTCATTGCAACTGCTACTTCGTCCGCCAAAATTTTATCTTTAACGCCGAACATTGCCGGTAAAAAATCTGCGAAAATTATTCCCGCAAAAAATATTATTCCGCAACAGATCGATAAAATAATTCCCAAACTGAAAAGCCGGTCAACTTCTGCGCGATCTCCTTTGCCTTGTGCGTAACTTGCAATCATTACAAGTCCATCTGAAATTAAATGCGCCACAAATAAAATCATCGTGAAAATTGGAAGTACCAGCGTCATTGCGGCTACTGCGTCATCACCTACAAATTGCCCCGCTACAATGTTATCCGTCAACACTAAAATATATGCGATGCTATCGATGAAGCGCGGTGATATTACAGTTTTTTTTATCAAACAAATTTAAAACTCTCTTCAAAAAATTTCTCTAAACAAAAAGCTTGTATATTCCTTTTGGGCCCTTTCTTTTCTTTCCGCCGTCATAATCTAAACTGTAAGCCGTTTGCCAAGCCGGAAAAATCAGTTGGATAACTTTTTACCTGTGAAAACAACCTCTAAGTCACCTTTCATGAAAAATATTGCGTTTTTTAAGCGCGGATCGGTTACCCAAGTAATTATATCACGACAAAGAAGAAACTATCTAGCGTCTTTTCATTGACAATCGCCGCACTTACTGAACCGCCGTCGTAATTTGAACCAAGTGTAAGCGTTGCTCCGTCCGCTACAGCAATTTTGTTACCGAAAACTTCTACGTTTGAAGGGCTGATATTTACGTTTTGTGAAAGTTTCGTCGCTACTATTCTGTCGCCTTCGTCGAAATTATAATCTGCTATTTGATAACTTCCTGCGTAGAAGAAATAATCAACGCCATCGCCACCTTCGACATAATCATTGTTTGACGCAAAAATAGAATCTGAACTCGCGCCGCCCCAAATTGATGATCTACCATAACCGGTACGATAAATGTAGTTGCAGCTGTCGCCGGTTACCTTATCGCCAACTAAAAAGAGTATTTCATCTGCCACTTCCAAAAATCGTGTGGTTGGGGTTGCAAAGATATTTTCAGATGAGTTCATACCTAGCGCAATAAGCGGATTGTTCTTAAGTCAATAACTGCACTCAGCATCGTTGCGCCGTCCGTATTGCCTTCATAATGTTCGACGTTTATGGGATTATAGAGGAAAGATTGCAACGTGACGCTGGTAGGTTTTGCGCCAAGTGCTTTATTGCCCTAAATATTTATGCCGGTCGAGTTTTCAACCGTCGCAGGGTTTGTAATGTTTGTCGAAGAACTGTCTGCATATGCTGTTCCGGTGATTACAGTATTTTTCGCGCTGTTGCTTATCGTCACGAACCGCTGTACCTCAAAAATATTTTTATCCATTGGTATCACGTTTCCTTTCGTGCTGTTCCAAAAAGTAAACTTTTTTCTCATATTTTTTCACTTACGTAAGAAATATTAAATATCTTTTAAAAACTTGCCACATCTTAATATCCGTATCGTGACTTGTTTTTCTTTCGTTACTACTCGCCACTGTTCGATTATTTCTTGATAATTGATGCTATTTATTACTAGCACATCGGTCGGCTTGAGCTTTTTTAACAACTTTTTATATGCTGGTCTGTTAAAATCTTTTCCCGATTGCTTTTCCTCATAAATATTTTTCACAGGCACTCCAAAATCTGTCAACGCTTTTATCTGCCTGTCCACAATCTGTTCAAGCGTCGATGCTCGAACATACCCTACATTGCCATAAAAAATCCTCCTAAAATATGTGTTGGTATCTCCTTCTACAAATTTTACGAGGTTTTTTTAGCCGCAAGTTGAAATTAAAGGTACTGAAAGTGCAGACGCAGAAAAGTGTAGAAAATATATATGGGAGGTCGGTGCGCTTTAATGTTTTTGCTACTGATGACAAAGGCAGACTTTACAATATTAAAGTACAACGAGCAGATTCAGGAGCAGTGCCGATACGAGCAAGATATAATGCGTCAATGCTGGATTACCACAATACGAAAAAGGCAGAAAGGTATAGTGATCTGCTGGAAACATTTGTGATATTTATAACGGAGCACGATGTACTGAAATGAGGACAGCCGAAATATCACGTAGAGCGAGTTGAGAGAAAGAAAGGCAATGAGACATTTGGAAACGGCTCACACATAATTTACGTGGACGGAAGTTACAAAGACAACAGTGGAAGTGAACTTGGGGATTTGATGCAAGATTTTTTCTGTGCGAATCCGAAAGAAATGCGTCATAAGAAAATAGCGGAACGTGTGACATATATTAAAGAGGACAGGAGGGAAGTGAAAAAATGTGCAAAATAATAGAGGACTTATAAAAAGAAACGGAAAAAAGAACGATGCTGGAAAATATTCGCAGTTTGATGGAAACGATGAAGTGGACGGCAAAAGAAGCAATGGACGCGCTTAAAGTACCAGAGGAAAAGCAAGCGGAATATAACACTATGATTTAAAGTAAGATTTATGAATCTAAGTTTTGATAGCGAAAAAAACAATAAAAAAGCGAAAGAGTAGACGTAACCAAAAATGTTGGCTTTTCTAATATTATTCTCAAGGTATATTCTACACATTCTTCATTCTCGCCAAAACACGCGCTGAAAAATACGTCATCTATCAGGTCGAAAATTTCTCAGGGCTTCCAAATATTTTTCCTGTGGCATTCCACCAGCTCCTTCGGCTATATTATAGCGTTTTTTAACCTTGAAAATATTTCGCCCATTTGAATCTTTTTTCTTGTCGTTTCATTACCTTTTGTGATAATCTACTATAATCTATAAACTGAAAGAGGCTTTTCGCCTATTTATTAAAAAATGTTTCATCCAGCAAAAAACGCTACAACGTATCTCACCTCGTTGTAGCGTCGCCCCGTGATCGCCTTCACGAAACTCCCATTGTTGCACCTTTGCATTACTCACCTGCAAGAAGTGCGGGATTTTGCGGCTGATTTCTAGCTAGCCAAACTTTGAGTTTCTCTTTAGGCTCTTATTATATGTAATAATTCTTATGATGACTACGATGAAATTCACAGCGATTTTGAAGACAGAATTAAAATTGTAGGTAAAGTAGGAAAAATATTAGCAGTTATTTATACAGAACGAGAAAATAAAAATAGAATAATTTCAGCTCGTCAAGCAACAAAAAGAGAGGAGGAAAGATATTATGAACAATTCTACATCTAAACCAATACCGCCATTGACTGAAGATCAAATTGCTGAACTTAAAGCATTGGAAGGCAAAGAAATTGATTTAAGTGATATTCCTGAAATAACTGAAGAAGAATGGCGCACAAAATTTAAGCCTACACGTCTTCGCAGAAAAAATTTAAATGTTGCAAGCTAATAAAATTTTTTGTAAGCCTTCGAGCTATTTTTTTTTCTATTAATATTTTTACTAATGGAGCGTATAATAAGCAGAAAAATTGAAAGGAAGTTATAAAAATGGCAACACGCGAAGAAAATTTGAAAAAGATCAATGACAAGCTCGAAAAGTTGAGTGATGACGAACTCGAAAAAATTGCAGGTGGAGTGTGGAAACCGCGTACTGAACCGCGTTTAGGAAATAACGATGCACAAATTCAAGAAACTGATTACGCACCGAACAATTTAGGTATCAAGAAATGGAAACTTAGATAAAAAATAATCTTGGTATAAATGAAAAGATAAATTGTAGGCAAAAAAATCCCTTCGGCAACGTTCGTTGAGATTTTTTTTATTAACATTTTTACTAATTTCGCGTATAATAAGCGAAATAAAAAAAATTTTGAGGTTGATTGAAATGAAAGACGAAAAAATTTTGCAAGATTAACTTATCAGCGATGATGAAATTGAAAAAGTTGTAGGCGGCAACAGAAATGAAACTTTTAATGACGGCAGAGCACTTTACAATCGCGGACTTTTGGGTTGGTCAGAATTCCAGAATGCTACACTTGTTCGCGAACTTTTGCACAAAATGGGTTATAAATATGTGGATTACGATGGCTATTTTAAATCGTTTGGCGCAAAAGATAACGAATATTACAACAAGCAAGGAGAAAGAATTAGCCGTAAAGAGTTCTGGGAAAATTTTGACGCTGAAAATGGTACAAAAATTATCAGGTAAGATAAAAAAAATTATTTTACACAAAAAATTAACCTCCAAGTGCGGAGGATTTTTTTTCTTGACAAATATATATATATATATGTATATAATATTTGCGGAAATTTTTAAAAAATTTTTTAAGAGGTTAAGATAATGAAAAATTTTTTATCATCGCGGAAGAAAAAAGCAATAATTTCAGCAGTAGCGGCAGGAATTTGTTTTTGTGGAATTTTTTCTGAAAATGTTGAGGCAGTCGAGCAAGTTAATATTGATTGGGACGGCAAAAATATTTTCAATGTAAAATATTACGGCGCGAGCGACTACACCGCCTCAAGAGCGTCTTTTTTCTATGATGGAGAACATACTCCGCTGAAGTATGATTTAACAAGCGATATTAAAATCGGCTTGAATAAGGCGTTCAAGTGGTGGGCAGAAATTTTAGGTCCCGGCGCAAATATTTCTCAACCGGCTCAATATTTTGTCGGAACTGATGACAATGCAAATGCCGGTGCAAATGCTTTACAATCCAAATATAATTTTGCAGACATTTTCCAGAGCGGTCAAACTGTCCCGCAATTTGATGATGTTGCCGATTATCAAGATAACCAAGATTATTATAAACAAAATGGTTTTGCGATTGGAAAAATTCTTATCGGTCAAAATATCGCGTTTGATTATGCAAAAGACGGAAATTACGGTTGGGCGAACAGTGCGTATTATGCAAATCCTACGCCAGATTTGATAATTGGAGCTGATATTTCTGCTGTTATGTATCATGAAATCGGTCACAGTTTGGGAATAGGTGCAGAAACCAATATAATGATGACTACTTTGCCGGGCAAAAATTATTTGTTTGCAACTTTTAAAGATTTTGACGAAAAAAATTTTACAGCTCACCTTTATAACCAATATGGTCAAAAAGCAACGCCGAATGCTGTAATTTTGCCGTCAGAAGAGGATGTTTCTGATTTTAAACAATTTATTGCAGAAGATCCCGATCCGCTCGGTCAGATAACTGCTGATAATGATATTTTTGTGGTATCAAACTCACGCGATGACAAACTTACAGGAAAAATTTATTTGTATTTTGCCGGCGATAATGTAACTGAAGTTTTGGACGGAAAAACTTTTACGCGCGGCGACGGTCAACAAATCAGCGGTATTCCTATAAATTTGTGGGATCCTATAGAATTTAATGGAGAACTTGCTTATTATTCTGAATTTAGTCACAGCGAATTGGCAAGAAGTATGATGAGCCACCAAAATTACAGAAGTTATGTAAATTTTATGGAGGCAGAATTGGCAATTTTGCAAGATATTGGCTACAACATTGACAGAAAAAATTTTTACGGACGTTCGATTTATAATGACGGCTTGACTTTGACAAATTATCAAGGATTTTCCAAGCGCGAAAATGGCGAATATGTTGACGGCTACAATAATTCAACTTTTGGAATCGGTTTGCATATTTACGGCTCGAACAACAATATCACGCAAGCGGGAAATATTTTTGCAAATGGTGCAGGTGCAGTCGGTGTTCGAGTTGACGGCGTGAATAATACAATTACTGTCGCAAAAGATACAGAAATTCATGCGGACGGCAGTTATAACGACGGCGTTTTAATTGCGTACGGAAAAAATCATAATGTAAATATCGAAGGAACGGTTACGGCGACAGGTGAAAGTTCAAATGCGTTGAGTTTTAATTTCGGTTCAAATGCTCTCGGCGCAGACATTGAATATCGCGGCTCTTTTATGCGATATTTAAAAGGACATTCAAATGGTGAAATTACCAGCACAAAAAATCTTGGTTTGAATGAAATCCATCAATCAAGTGATATTTGGAGTTTTTCTGATCAAGAAAACGGCGATTTAAACGCTCCGATGGTCAATACCGTGAATATTTCGGGAAAACTTATTGCGAATCCTGAAAATTTTGGCAAGGCAATTTATATTGATATGTCATCATTTGTTGACACGATTAACATAAATGACGGCGCAGAAATTACGGGCGGAATTATGTCGCAATGGAAACATTACAGTCCTTATATTGGATTTTATGAGTATGAAACGCCTTACACAGAAACTGACGAAAACGGCAAAATTACAAAATCTCTTGAAGGTTTGAAAATTCAATACAACGGCAAAAATTATCTTTACACAAAATATATTCCCGACCTCGTGACAAAATTAAATTTCAACAACACAATGGCTTACAGCGGAAATATTGATGGCTACGACAATATGAAAGTGAACGTCAACGGAAATTTATTTTACGGCGGCAGTGCAAATGTTGTTAATGTAAATGTTGCGAAGGGCGCGATGCTTTTCGGCGGAAATTTTAACGTTAATGATATGTCAGAAAAAATTGCTGAAGATTTTAGCGATGAAACGACTGGAAAATTTTATAATCACGGCACGATAGGAAATGTAAAAATTACGGGAAATTTGGTAAGCGACGGAATTTTAACTGACGGAATTGAAGTTTCCGGAAATGCTGACGTTGAAGGCTCGACGGCTTTTTCTGCAGATATTTTGCCTGACGAATCGAAAACAATTTTAACTGCAAATTCAATCACGGGAAATTTAAAAAATTCTTCCGAATATGAAAAAATTTCTGGATTGATGAGCGCGGTAGGAAAAATTGAAAATAATCAAGTTTTGGTAACGGCGAAGGCTGAAAATAATCTCGGCGAATTGACTTCCGAACAAATGCAAAGTTTTAACGCTTTGAACAATATGAACGCAAATTTGCAAAATGACGGCAGAAAATCAGAATTGCAGATGATTTACAATCTTGACGGCGAAAATGCAAAAAATGCGCTTGATGAAATTGGAAATTCCGATGCGTCAAATATGTTAAGTGCCGCGCAAAGAAGTACCGTTGCCAATCGAATAATTTCTGACAGAATTGCAAATATTTTTTCGACAAATTCGACTGATTCAAGAGATTTAGAAAATGATTTTTGGGTAAAATTTACAAAAAATTGGGGGAAACTTAAAGAAGGCGCAAAATATCACGGACAAGCGATAAGTGGCGGCTACGACAGAAAATTTGGCGAAAATTGGCGAGCGGGAATTTTTGTGAGTTACGACGATACAAATTTGGACGCAGACAAATCAGGCGGAAATATTTATGATACGCGATTTGGAATTTACGGCGGTTTTCACAAAAATAATGACGACGCTTTCATTTACATTGACGGCGGCAAAATTCGCAATAAATTTCAAAGAA
>FLNU01000566.1_pt1 | contig 23967 bp, 22 predicted proteins | sample 1140361 | NCBI WGS metagenome assembly FLNU01 (sample SAMEA3878206, study PRJEB12797) | bioreactor metagenome | biome: Moose rumen | place: Sweden | collected 2011-10 | reverse complement strand
GGGTCAGGGTGCTTGGTTGATGGGGTCAGGGTGCTTGGTTGATGGGGTCAGGGTGCTTGGTTGATGGGGTCAGGGTGCTTGGTTGATGGGGTCAGGGTGCTTGGTTGATAGGGTCAGGGTGCTTGGTTGATGGGGTCAGGGTGCTTGGTTGATGGGGGCAGGGTGCTTGGTTGATGGGTTGAGGGTGTTTGGTGGGGGTTGTGGGGTGGTGAGGACAAAAAATAAGGGAGGGACAGGCTGGTGGTTGCTGTCCCTCCCTTGTGGGGGGTTGTGGGTTGTGGCGCGGGCCGACGTGTGTCAGAAGGGCAGGTCGTCGGTGGCGTCGCCCTGTGTGAAGTCGACGGGCACTTGTGGTGCCTGCACTGCAGGCTGCTGGGCTGTGGGCTGTGTTGCCGGCTGTGGCCCGGGGGCGAAGGTCTGTGCTGCTGGTGGTGCCTGTGGTGGCATCTGGCCTGGTGTGACGCGGTCGACTCTCCATGCGCGGATGTCGTTGTACCAGCGTCCGTTGAATTCTCGGGCGTTGATGTCGAAGAAGACGTTCAGTTCTTCGTCCATCTGGATGTTGAACTGCTTGATTTTGTCTTCTCCGAATACGTTGAACACCATTCGTCTGGGATATTGTTCGTGTGTCTCAATGACGTAGTCTTGCATCATCCAGGGGTTTCCTGTTGACTTTGAAACGCCGCTCCTCGCTTCGAGGATTGCTACTACTTTTCCTTGTAATTCCATGTTTTCAGTTGTTTGTCTGGTTGGTTTTCTTCAGCGAATTTACGACAATATTGGTGATTAATCTAATTTTCTTTGGTTTTTTTTGAAAATAGCGAAAACATTTCCTAACTTTGCGTCTACGTAATTAGCATTAAAATCATTCTAAAATAGAGTTAGTTTTATGAGATTCATTGTATCCAGTACATTGCTCTGCAATCGCTTGCAGACGTTGAGCCGAGTGCTTTCCAGTAAGAACTCGCTCCAAATCCTTGATTGCATCCTTTTCGATCTTCAGGGTGGTCAGTTGCGGCTGACGGCTTCGGACAGTGAGACGACGCTGGTGACGACGCTCGAGGTAAAGGAGGCTGACAGCGAGGGTCGCTTTGCAATTAAGGCCAACACGATTATCAATGGTCTGAAGGAAATCAGCGAACAGCCTGTAACGATTGAGGTGAACAATGAGACGCACGAGATATTGATTAACTATCAGAACGGCAAGAGCAGTTTCGTGGGCCAGGACGGTGGGGAGTATCCGGCTACGCAGCAGATTGTGGACGGTGCCCAAGTGCTGACCATCGGCAGCAGCGTGCTGCTGGGCGGTATTTCGCGCGCGCTGTTCGCTACTGCCGAAGACGAGTTGCGTCCGGTGATGAACGGCATCTATTTCGACATTGCCGCCGACAGCCTGACGTTCGTTGCCAGCGACGGCCATAAGTTGGTGCGTGCCCGCTCGATGGCTGCCCACGGCGACCAGCCCTCTGCCTTCATCCTGCCGAAGAAGCCTGCCAAGACGCTGAAGGACATCCTGAGCAAGGACGCTGGCGAGGCCGTGGTGAAGTTTGACGACCGCAACGCCGTAGTCGAACTGGAGAACTTCACCCTGAGTTGCCGACTGATTGAGGGCCGCTACCCGAACTACAACTCGGTGATTCCGCAGGACAACCCGTTCCGCGTGAGCATCGACCGCATGGCCCTGCTGGGTGCCCTGCGTCGTGTGTTGGTGTTCGCATCGACCAGCACTTCGCTCATCAAGATTCGCATCGACCAGAATACGCTGACTGTTTCGGCCCAGGACATCGACTTCTCGACCAGTGCCGAGGAGCACATCCTGTGCGACTACAGCGGCAATCCCATCAGCATCGGTTTCAAGGGTACGTTCCTGATAGACATTCTCAACAGCATCACCTCGCAGGATGTCGTTCTCGAACTGGCCGACCCGAGCCGTGCCGGTGTCATCGTGCCTGCCGAGCAGGAGGAGAACGAAGACCTGCTCATGCTGCTGATGCCGATGATGCTGAACGAATAGGACAAAACAGTTGAGCGTGAAGCGTGGAGAGTGAAGAGTCGGGAATCATTGTTGTGCCTCTCTTCGTCACTCTCCACGCTTCACGCTTTAAGATTCACGCCCCATCATGTTGAAAGGAAAGAAAATAGTTCTGGGAATCACGGGTAGCATCGCCGCCTACAAGTCGTGTCTCATCATCCGCCAACTGGTGAAGGCAGGGGCCGAGGTGCAGGTGGTCATCACACCTGCCGGCAAGGAGTTCATCACCCCCATCACCCTGTCGGCACTGACCAGCAAGCCCGTCATCAGCGACTTCTTCTCGCAGCGCGACGGCACGTGGCACTCTCACGTGTCGCTCGGATTGTGGGCCGACGCCATGCTGATTGCACCGGCCACGGCCTCGACCATCGGCAAGATGGCCAACGGGGTGGCCGACAACATGCTCATCACGACTTACTTGTCGATGAAGGCCCCCGTGTTCGTGGCACCGGCCATGGACCTCGACATGTTCGCCCATCCCACTACTCAGCAGAACTTGAACAGACTGCGTTCGTTCGGCAACCACATCATCGAACCTGCTTCGGGCGAACTGGCCTCCCACCTGGAAGGGAAAGGGCGGATGGAGGAACCCGAGAACATCGTGAAGGTGCTGGACGACTTCTTCGCCACCGGAACTCAGGCAGACGGAAAGGCCGCAGCGCAGGGAGGCAGCGTGAAAGTGCTCATCACCGCCGGTCCGACCTATGAGAAGATTGACCCTGTGCGATTCATCGGCAACTACTCTTCCGGCAAGATGGGACTGGCCCTGTGCCGCGAATGCGCCAAAAGAGGTTGGAAGGTGAACCTGGTCTGCGGCCCGGTGAGCGAGGATTTGTCGCAACTGCCGCCCAATGTCGAGTTGACCCGCGTCGAATCGGCACAAGAGATGTACGAGGCCTGCGTGGAGGCCTATCCACAGCAGGACGCAGCCATCCTGTGTGCTGCCGTGGCCGACTTCACGCCTGTCACTACAGCCACCGAGAAGACGAAGCGTCAAGGCGACGAACTTGTGCTGCACCTGAAACCCACGCAGGACATTGCCGCTGCTCTGGGCAAGATGAAACGGGGAAACCAGCGGCTGGTCGGCTTCGCCCTTGAAACCCACGACGAGCAGAGTCATGCCGAGGAAAAACTGCGAAAGAAGAATTTTGACTTCATCGTGCTGAACTCCCTGCGCGACAAAGGTGCCGGATTCCGTACAGACACCAACAAAATCACCATCATCAACAATGACCTGACCCGCACCGACTACCCGCTGAAGAGCAAGCAGGACGTGGCCGCAGACATTGTTGACACCCTATCTCTGCAACTATGAGAAAGTCCGTCCTGTCCCTCCTTCTGCTCGCGTTCCAGACTCTGGCTTTCGCCCAGGAACTGAACTGCAAGGTGAAAATCATTCATTCGCAAGTGCAGACCACCAACACCAGCGTTTTCGAGACCCTCGAGACCGCCATCAGTGAGTTCGTGAACAATACTTCCTGGACCGAGATGCAGTTTGCCCAGAACGAACGCATCGACTGCACAATGACCTTCACCATCAAGCAATATAAGGTTGAGGAAAACATGTTCACAGGCGATTTGCTCTTCCAACTGACCCGTCCTGTCTTCAACTCGAGTTACAACACGACCGTCTTCTCGATGCGTGACAACAACATCACGTTCAACTACAAGGAGTTCGACCCGCTTGAGTTCAACATCAACATCCTGGACAACAACCTCGTGGCCGTCCTTGCCTTCTATGCCTACCTGTTCATCGGACTCGACCTCGACACGTTTGCACCTTTGGGTGGCACCGAAGTGCTCCACGTCGCCGAAACTATCGTAAGCAACTGCCAGACCATGGCCGATGCAGGTTGGAAGGCTTTCGATGACAATCGCAACCGACACGGTATCATCAACGACTACATGGAAACCTCGATGGAACCCTATCGTCTGTTACAGTACAAATATCACCGTGAGGGACTGGACGAGATGTCCAACAATGCCGACCGTGGGCGCACAGCCATCACCGAAGCCATCGAAATGTTGAAGGAAGCCCACTCCAACAAGCCTCTGTCAGACCTGCCCATCATCTTCACAGACTACAAACGGGATGAAATCGTCAATATCTATAAAGGTGGACATGGAACTGCGAACGAGCGCGACAAGGTCTTGTCCATACTCTCCAACCTGAACGCCTCGCAAAACCGCGAATGGAGTAACATCAAGAAATAGAAGGCGGCTTCGATAGTCCTGAACCAAAAGCAATGGGGCCTGAGCAGACATCTGCTCAGGCCCCATTGCTCATGCTGAGAATAATTGGTTTTTATTGCTTCTTGAAATAGTCGTTGTATATCTTGATACCGAAAACTATGCAACTGCACGACGTGGTGACAAGATTGGTGAGAAACAGTGCCCAGAGAATCTCTGGCTGATGGAGAAGTCCCTGAAGCATGAAGCAGACACCTCCGACTGCCATCATGAGAAAGGTGGGAAGCGCAATGTCGTCCGTCTTGCGCGTACGGATGGTTTGGATGGCTTGTGGCAAATAACCCAGAATCATGCTGACACTGGCAATCCATCCGCAAATTTCATAGATAGTTCCTTGGCCCATAGTGTTTAAGTGTTATTTCTGTATTTTCCTCTGAAGTTTTTATCCTTGCGAAATCCCTTTTCCTTGCGGAAATCACGGTCTGTGTCGCGTCGGCGGAAGCCCTGCCTGTCGTCTCGCCTTGGACGGTCGTCCCTCTGGCGTTGACCGTAACCTGCACCGAACTTGTTGTGGCTCTTGCCATTGCGTTCGTCCTGGCCATAGTTGATGGAGCGGTCTCCCCACTTGAAGTTGTAGCGGTTGAGTTCAGGTTCGCCGTCACCTTCGAAGAGTGGTGCACGTTTGGGCTTTTCATCCTTTGCATCTTTTTTGTCTTGCTCAAAGGCACCAAACGGGCGATGCGGCTTGAATTCAGCATTTCTGCGACGTTCTTCCGCAGTTTTGATGTCCAGACCTTCGCTGCGCCGTTGCTTGAGTTTTCCTGAAAAGACTTGATAACGGCGAAATTCGCATGGCAGCGCACCGTTGTAGAGTGCAATGCGGGTAGAGGCCCTGAATCCGATTTGGTCAAAGCACTCGAAGTGGTAACTCATAATCCAAGCATCGTTGCCCACGAAAGTATGCTTGAGACGTTGACCAATGGTGGCATAAAGTTGGAGGATGTCGTCGTTCTGCAATCGCTCGCCATATGGTGGATTGGTGATGATGACGGCTGGTGGAGCCTGTACGGTTTCCGGGACAATAGTCTGAACCTCAGTGTCCTCCGTGGAGCCAGTGGATTCGGCCATGTCTACTGCCTCGTTATTGGCAGGCTCGACGGGTGTGCAAGGCCATTCAAACTGGTTGAAATCTTTTTGTTCGACAGAAATGATTTTGGTCAGCCCTGCTGCACGAACATTTTCCTGAGCAATGGCCACCACCTGGCGGTTGATGTCGAAGCCGTAAATTTTGTGGTCAAAAGTCCGCTCGTGGCTGTCATCATTATAAATGCTCTCAAGCAATGCCGGGTTGAAGTCTCGCCAACGTTCGAAGGCAAATTCCTCGCGGAAGATGCCTGGATAGATGTTTTTTGCAATGAGGGCTGCTTCAATCAGAATCGTACCAGAACCGCAGAAAGGGTCAATCAGGTCTGTATCTCCTTTCCAGCCGGTCAACATAATCATGCCGGCAGCAAGTACTTCATTAAGCGGTGCCTTGACCGTTGCAACCCTGTAGCCGCGCTTGTGTAGGCTTTCTCCAGAAGAATCGAGAGAAATGCTCACGTCGTGCTCAGCGATGTGGACATGGATACGAAAGTCGGGATTACTGAGACTGACGTTAGGACGCTCTCCATTCTGTTCGCGGAAGTGGTCGGCAATGGCGTCCTTCACACGATAGGCCACAAACTTGGAGTGGCGGAAAGATTCGGAATTAACCACTGATTCGACGAGGAAGGTTTCTTTCTCGCTCATCCATTGCTCCCACTCCATCTGCTTGACGACTTCATAAACTTCGTCGGCATTGGTGGCTTTGAATTCCTTGATGGGCTTGAGAATCTTAACTGCGGTACGTAGGCAGAAGTTGGCTCGGTAGAGCATTTCCTGGTCGCCAGTGAATGTTACCATCCGGTTGCCAATTTCGATATTGTTGGCACCGAGTTCTGTCAGTTCCTTAGCCAATACTTCTTCCAGTCCCTGGAAGGTTTTTGCAATAATTTTGAATTCCACTGTTTTCACTTCAGTTTTTCAAGGATGGTCTTTGCTGCTTCGTCTCCCATATCGGCAGCCTTTTGCAGGTTTTGCCTTCCTATTTGTTTTTGTCCTTTTTGAAATTGTGCATACCCCAGGATACGGTAAGCATCGGTGTTGTCTGGCTCAAGTTGCAGACATTGCCGGGCTTCTTCCATACATTCGTCAATCATACCGACACGCAGAAGCAAGCCGCTCTTCTCAACATGGAAGAGAGGTACACGAGGAGCCTCGTCAATGGCTGCCGAGAGGTCATCAAGCGCTTGCTGAAACATGCGTGCATTGACTTCTAGTTGAGAACGGTCGTAATAGAACTGGGCATTCACTTTGTTGTTGTACAGGTAGCAGTATTGATTGTAGTCAAGCACGGCTTCACGATATTTCCCAATGGATGCAAATAACTGTCCACGTCGCATGACGTAGTTGGCAGCATCTTGCGGTAAAGGAGTAGGAAAGAGTGTCAGTGCGGAGTCTATCAAGGCAATGCAGACACTTGCACTATCGCCGGCTGCTTCGTGGGCAAGGCTGGCTGCATAAAGAGTTCCAGGTGAACGGTAAGGCCCCTTGTTCACGTCTTCGTATATCTGCAAGGCGGCCTTGTAATCTTTCTTGGCCATGAGTATCTGTGCTTTCTGCAATCTGTACTGCAGAAGATTCGCTTCAGCCATGCTTTGTGCCTGTTCGTCCTTCGCCTCTGCCAGTCGGTTACTTGTTCCCTGAATAGCCTTATCAATGTACTGAAGTGATACGTCATAGTTCCATCGGTCGTAGGCTGGTTCAGGTTGATAGAGCAGTTTTGTATAGATGGAAGATGCAATCTTTGCCATGGCATCTTCGTGGTCGGCTGCCAGTTTCAGGTATTCTTGCAAGTCTGCTTCTGCTTCGTCAAAGCGGCAAAGATCGGTAAGAGTTGTAGCACGCCGATAGTATCCCTCAGCATTTTGTGGCCAAGTGGAAATAAACAGGTTCAGCAAGTCAAGATATTCGTCGTTGTCGGCAGAGCGTGATTTAAAATAGAGATACACCAAGGCCTCTTCCACCGACTGAGGCAATCCTTTTTTAATATGGATGTTGTTGAGAGCCATTGAACCCGTTTTGGTGGCAATGGCTGGAATCGTTAAATCTGTGGCAAATTTGCCGTCAATGGCATAACTGTGACCACCTATCGGGGACAGCAGGACACCTATCCAGTCTCCAGCGGCATCAAAGAGGGCGGTTCCAGAGCTGTTTTCGTCGAAAGCCGTTTCCAAAGTATAGTAGGCATAGTTGTCGTCTATGACATCAATCCTTGAAATAGTAGATAAAGGATAAGTAATACCTTTCTGATTGGAAAAAGAAAGTGCGTAGACTTTCGTTCCCACTTGCACTTTAGAACGAATGGCAGGCTGAACAGGAGTGGTATGTTTTACATTCACCTGAAAACGCACCACATCATAACCTGTGTCAGCGCCCAAAATTCGTTCAACCTCCATTGTTTTTCCATTCTGATGGGTCACGACCGCACTGTAGGCATCTCTGAATAAGGAATAACATGCTACGACTTCTCCCTCACCATTGATGTAAACACCTGTTCCGTTGTGCAACAATTGGTTGTTTTTGTCATAGGTGGTCACAGAAACCAATGATTTCTGTACTTTCCCTGCCCATTTTGGTGTTCCCTGTTGCTGTGCCTTCATCCATGGCGTAAACAAAAACCACAGAAAAAAGATGAGAATAATATCTGGTTTGAAGTTGTTACCTTTCATTTTAACTTCAAAAAATAATTATTTTTTCAATAGTTCCCTTGCATTTTCAATGGCTGCGTCTGTCAGTGCCTCGCCACTTAGCATATGAGCCAGTTCCCTCACCCGTTCCTCAGGGGAGAGCATGACAATATGGGTGGTAGCACCCTGCTCTTGTTCTTGTTTGTAGACTTTATAATGATAATTGCCTACTGCTGCGATTTGTGGCAAGTGAGTAATACTGATAACTTGGCGTCCATGATTTCCCATTTGCTGCATGATGTGAGCCATTCTTTCTGCGATTCCCCCCGAAACCCCTGTGTCAATTTCATCGAAAACGATGGTTGGAAGGTTCATGGTGGTGGCCATCAATGCCTTCAGTACCAACATGACACGTGCAATCTCGCCGCCTGATGCCACATGTGCTACATCCTGCAATGGCACATTCTTGTTTGCACTGAAAAGAAACGTCACACGATTGCATCCTGAGTCAGACAGTTCGTCACAGTTCTTCTCTAATTTCACCTCGAAGCGTACGTGTGGCATGCCCAGAGGCTGCAGTTGTTGTTCCATTTGATGTGTCAAAAGGTCGGCACCCTTTCGTCGTCTGTCCGACAACACTGTTGCTTGCCTTTCGCACTCCTTTCGTTGCATTTCAACATCTGTCCTAAGTGCAGCCAGTTCTTCGTCACTGTTGTCAATGGATTCCAGTCGTACTTGCAATTCGTTACGTTGACTTATCAGTGCATCAAGGGAATCCACATGGTGTTTGCGTTCCAAGGCATAAAGAAAGTCAAGACGCTCCGTGACAGTAGCCAATCTTTCAGGAGCATATTCAATTCCCTCAGCCTGAACCTCCAGTTCGTCGGCAATATCCTTCAGTTCTATGAAGCAAGAATCCATGCGCTTTGCCCAATCACCTGCTACAGGCAATTTGTCGCTGGCCGACCGAAGAGTTGCCGTAGCAGCACGCAGGTTTCGAAGTACGCCTTGTTCCTCGTTTCCAGATTCTAACAAATCCTTCGCACAGAAAAGTTCGCGCTTAATTTCTTCAGCATGCTCCAAAACTGTCAGTTCTGCCTCTAATTCCTGTTGTTCATCTTCATCTTCCAGACGGGCTTCCTCCAATTGTCCCAACTGAAAGCGCAACCAGTCTTCATCCTCCTTGGCACGTTCTGCCTCTGCTTCTCTTTCCCTTAGTTTGGCACTTGTTTCCTTCAAGTTCCGGAAACATTTTTTGTATTCTGTCAGCAAATTAAAGTTCTCTGCCATCAGATCCAACATGTTTAGTTGGAAATCTTCTTTTCCAAGCAAAAGGTTCTGATGTTGAGAATGGATGTCAATCAACCTGTCGCCCATTTCTTTCATAACCGACAGTGTTACAGGAGAATCATTGACGAAAGAACGGCTTCTGCCCGTAGCAGTCAGTTCGCGACGTAGCAACAGTCCGTCGCTGTTCCAATCCCAATCATTTTCCATGAAGAAAGCAGACCATTCCGCCTCTTCTACCTGGAATTCTGCTTCAACTATGCAGCGCTGTGCACCAGTTCTAATGGCTCGTGCGTCAGCCCGTTGACCACACAGCAACCCCAACGCGCCCAGTAGAATGGATTTCCCAGCACCCGTCTCACCCGTAATTACGGAAAACCCGGCGTTTAGTTCTATGTCCAGTTGCTCTATCAAGGCATAGTTCTCTATATGTAGTCTGCGTAGCATTAGGTTGCAAGGATTATTAGTTCGCGAATTTACGAAAAAAATACGTTCTGTTTCCCTTTCTGCTGAAAAAAGTTTAATTTTGAAGGCCTGTTTGAAAAAGATGGAAGCATGAACTATGTAGATATACACACGCATCGACGCGGTGAGACAGACCATATTGCCGTGGTTAACCTGGCTCCAGGAGAGGATTTTTGTGAGTTTCGCCATTGTTCCTGTGGAATTCATCCTTGGGATGTGAAGGATGATTGGCCACAACAGATGGAACTGTTGCGCGTGTCTTGTATGGACAAGCGAGTAGTGGCTATTGGCGAGTGTGGATTGGACAAGTTACGTGGTGGTGATTGGAAACAGCAGGTCGCTTGTTTTGAGGCTCATGTGGCATTGGCTCGTGAGTTAGGGAAACCCTTGTTGCTACATTGTGTGAAGGCAATGGACGAGTTGCTTTTAATGTGTAGGGGTGTGAAGAGTGTGTGGCATGGATTTCGTGGTGGGCCAAATCAAGCGGTTCAGTTGTTGAGGGAAGGCCTTGACCTGTCCTTTGGTGAACACTTCAATGCGGACAGTTTGCTGTTGGCATATGAACAGCGGCGTTTGTGGTTAGAGACGGACGACTCTGCTTTGTCTATAGAGGCTGTCTACGAAAGGGCTTGCAAAGTATTAAGCATTTCCCCAACGGATTTGGAACTGCCTGGGACGATTACGTTTGCTGCGATTTGAGCCAATGGCTGAAGCACGAACAACCGTTGTGCCATGAGGGGGTGTGGAATATGGAGTCGTGAAGTGTGAATGGTGCGATTTCCGTATAGGAGGATGTCGATGTCTATGATTCGGTCGTGGTATGCTCCATTACTTTTTTCGGTGCGTCCTAGTTGACGTTCAATAGCCTGTGTGGTGCGCAGCAGGGCCGTGGGGGAAAGTGTGGTTTCAATTCCGACGCAGGCATTGAGAAATGTATGGGTGCTTTGGTATCCCCAGGGTTGGGTGGTGAAAATGTCGGATTGAGACGCTATTGTTCCAATCCGACTTTCTATTTCTGTCAAGGCTTGGCGGATGTTCTGCTCACGGTTGCCCAAGTTGGCACCAATGGAGAGGTAGGTCATCATAGGATAAGCATGGCGTCGCCGTATGTGCCGAAGTTGTAGTCGCCTTCGAGGGCCAGTTGATAGGCTTGCATAACCAGGTCGTAACCACCGAAGGCTGCGGTAAGCATAAGCATGGTGGTGAGTGGCAGTTGGAAGTTGATGACTAAACTGTTGCAGACGTTGAATTCGTAGGGTGGGAAGATGAACTTGCTCGTCCAACCTTCGTATTCCTTGAGAATGCCTTCGGGTCCGGCGGCTGTCTCGGTGGCACGCAGTGTTGTGGCCCCGACGGCACAGATGCGGCGATGCTCATGTTTGGCGGTATTGACGATTTCGCAGGCTTCGCCTCTCACAATCATCATCTCGGAATCGGTTTTGTGTTTTGTGAGGTCTTCTACATCAATGGCACGGAAATTGCCAAGACCGGCGTGGAGCGTGATAAAGGCTTGGTTGATACCCTTGATTTCCATACGTTTCATGAGTTCGCGGGAGAAATGGAGGCCGCTGGAGGGTACGGTGACGGCTCCCTCGTTCTTGGCATAGATGGTTTGGAAATTCTCCAGGTCTTCGGGGGTTGCCTGTCGTTGCTGACGGATGTCTTCGGGGATAGGTGCCTCGCCCATGGCAAAGAGGGCGTCCTTGAATTCCTGGTGGTCTCCATCATATAGGAAACGAAGTGTACGTCCACGTGATGTCGTGTTGTCAATAACTTCAGCCACCATTGAATTGTCTTCGCCAAAATAGAGTTTGTTGCCGATACGGATTTTGCGTGCAGGGTCAACTAGCACATCCCAAAGGTGGTGTTCGCGGTTAAGTTCGCGCAACAGGAAAACTTCTATCTTGGCTCCTGTCTTTTCTTTGTTTCCATACAGGCGTGCAGGAAACACGCGTGTGTCGTTGAAGACAAATGTGTCGCCTTCTTCAAAATATTCAAGGATGTTTTTGAACAGGCGGTGTTCTATTTCCTGTGTGTCGCGATGTATGACCATCAGTTTGGCTTCGTCTCGGTTTTCAGGTGGAAACGGTGCGATTTTTTCTTCAGGAAGTTTGAACTTGAATTGTGATAGTTTCATGTTGCGTGATGTATAATATATGGATTAATTTAAAATTCAGTTAATAATTATTTCACTATATCTGGCCATCAATCCAGTCTTCAAACTGCATGATGTCGTGGCTGTCTTCCAAAGTGTAGTGGCCGATGCGTGTACGGCACAGGCTGGTAAGGTAGGCACCGCTGCCCAGTGCCAGACCGATGTCACGGGCCAGTGCCCGGATATACGTACCTTTGCTACAAACGATTCGGATGCGCAATGAGGGTTGATGAGCGAGAAGTTCTGTGTTTTGAGGGATTGTCTCGTTCAGCAGTTCTGGTGTGAGATGCTTGATGTGTAGTGGCTGTGGAGCGGTCGTGTCGGGGTCGGAAGGCAGGTGACAGTCCAGCAGTTCGATTTCGTCAATGACGAGCAGTTTGGGCTTTAACTCTATGTCCTCACCTTTTCGGGCCAGTTTGAAGGCGCGTTTCCCGTCGACTTTCACGGCAGAGAAACGGGGAGGAACCTGTTCTATGGCTCCGATAAATCGCTTTAAGGTCTGTTCCACCAGTTCCTGGGTGATGTGCCAGGTGGGAAAGATGGCATCTTCGGCGGTCTCCATGTCGAACGAAGGTGTTGTCGCTCCCAACTTCAGGGTGGCTACATATTCCTTGGTGCCGGTTTGCAGTTGGTTAATCTTTTTGGTGGCTTTGCCTGTGCAGACAACGAGCACACCCGTGGCCAAGGGGTCGAGTGTGCCGGCGTGTCCCACCTTCAGGTCTTTGATACCCAATCGGTTGTTCAGTATTCCACGCACTTTTGAAACGATGCGGAAAGACGTCATCGTGTATGGCTTGTTGAAACTGAATATTTCTCCTGCTTTTGGGTCGAGCATGTTAACTGGTATAAATTTATCAGCAGAGTTGCCAGATGATGGTGGCAAGGCCGACTACGGCACAATAGATGGCAAAGTAGATGAGTTTACCGCGCTTGACAATGTTAATCATCCAGCGGCAGGCCAGGCAGCCTGTGAAGAAAGCGGCCAGGAAACCGAGAAGTAAACTACCGGTGGAAATTCCACTCATTGCTTTCTCTACTCCGTCTTCCACAATGTCTTTCACATCAAGTAGGGCTTGTCCGAGGATGGGTGGTATAACCATCAGGAAGGAGAACTGGGCCAACTGCTCTTTTTTGTCACCCAGGATGAGGCCGGTGCCGATGGTGGAACCGGAGCGGGAAAGGCCAGGCAGTACGGCACAGGCCTGTGCAATACCGATGACAAAGGCATCAAGCAGTGAAATGTGTTCTTTGCTGCGTGGTTTGGAGAAATAGGAAAAGGAGAGCAGGGCTGCTGTGATGAGTAGACAGATGCCCACCACCAGCAGGCTATTGAAAGCCGCCTCCACCGAGTCTTTGAAGAAAAAACCAACGATGGCCACAGGTATCATGGAGACGAGAATGGCCAAGGTGTAGTTCTGTTCTTGGTTCAGGCTGCGGATGCCGTACGGACTGGGTACGATATCTTTGCCGGTCTTGAACAAGCCACGGAAAATCCAGACTACTTCCTTCCAAAGGATGACGAGCGTGCTCAGTACCGTGGCCACATGGACGGCGATGGTGAAGGTCAGGATTTTGTCGGGGTCTTCCACGCCGAGCAGTTCGGCTGCCAGTGCCAGGTGGCCGCTGCTACTGACGGGTAGGTATTCGGTCAGTCCCTGGAAAATGCCCATAAGAAGGGCCTGGAACCAGTTCATTTCTTACCTCCTTTCCAGAGGATGGCCACGATGACGAACAGGAATCCTGCCAGACAGACCATGGGAGCCACGACGATGCGGCGAGTGCTGAAGATGTCGGGATTGAAGGCTTCTTCTGTCGTTCCACTGCCAGACATGAGGATGAAGCCGGCCACGACGATGAGGAATCCGACGATGAGCAGGATGTAATTGATTTTGCTGAATGCGAATTTTTCTTTCATATAGTTTTTCAAACGTTTGATGACTCCAAAACTTTTATCTCTAACCAACCTTTAACCTTTCTCCTCCGTCATATATGGTACAGTGCATTACTGCTCATGCGCAAGTACTTGTCCAGTGAGACGTAGGTACAAAGGAAGGTGATGAGCAATCCGAACAGAAGGACTGCAAGGGCGACGATGCCATAAACCTTGAGGTCGACGATGGCATTGAGTTCTGGTTCAAATCTCTTCAGCCATTGTAGTCCGAAGTAGATGGCTGTATCGGCAATGAGGGCCGAGACGATTCCGAGAGTGAAGGCTTGGTTGAGAAAAGGACGGCGGATGAAGTTCCAGGAGGCTCCGACCAGTTTCATGGTGTTGATGGTGAAGCGTCTGGAGAAAATCGTGAGCCGAACGGTGTTGTTGATGAGTTCGAAAGAGATGTAGGTAAACAGTGCTGCGATGATGAGTAGGATAATGCTCAGTTTGCGGATGTTGTCGTTCACCGACTGCATCAGTTCCTTCTGGTAGAGCACGTCGATGACACCTACATTGCTACGCAGTTGGCGGGCGATGTTAAGCAGGCTGTCGTTGTTTGCATAGTCGGCTGTCATCTTGATTTCGAGCGAGGCCGTAAAAGGATTGTAGTCGATAAATTCAGTCGGATCCGTTCCCATGGCCTCGGTCTGTTCGGCAAGTGCTTGTTCCTTTGATATGTAGTCGATGTGCTTTACATAGGGAGCCGCTTCCAGTTCGCTCTTCATCTGCTGAATGTCCTCTGGCTGCATGTCATCGCTCACGAGCACGGTCACGTTGATGTTTTCACGTACGTAGTCCGACAGGTTGCGGGCCACGAGCACAAACAGCACGATGGTACCCAGGAGCACGAGCACCAGGGTGGTGCTGATGCACGAGGTCAGGAATTGTGTGCTGTAGAAACTGGATTTCTTGTGGGTTCTGCTCATCAAGAGGTTAAAGGTTAAAGGTTAGAGGTTAAAGAAATTTCAAACTTCAAATTTCACATACTTCCTCACCTTTCAACGTGGCTGATGAGGAATCGGTGATACGCACACGCACGAAGTCACCGATGCGATGGGTGCCGCGATCGAACACCACCACTTTGTTCTGTTCTGTGCGACCGAACAACTGATGGCGCGATCGTTTGCTAACGCCCTCGGCCAACACTTCGTATTCCTTACCCACATCGCGTTGATAACTTTCTGCCGACAGTTCGTTCTGTAAGGCAATCAGTTCGTTCAGGCGTCGCAACTTCACCTCCTCTGGCACGTCGTCTGGCAGGTGCTTCGATGCATAGGTACCAGGACGTTCACTGTACTTAAACATGAAGGCTGAGTCGTATTGGCATTCGCGCATAAGAGAGAGCGACAACTGGTGGTCCTCCTCCGTTTCCGAGTGGTAGCCAACGAAGATGTCGGTCGTCAGGCCACAGTCTGGAACAATACGGCGGATAGATTCGACACGTTCCAGATACCATTCACGCGTATATTTGCGATTCATCAGTTTCAGAATACGATTGCTACCACTTTGCACGGGCAGGTGGATGTGGCGGCACACGTTGCTGTATTCAGCAATCACGTGCAGCGTCTCGTCGCTCATGTCCTTGGGGTGCGAGGTGGTGAAGCGTATGCGCATGTCGGGTACCGTCTCAGCCACTATCTGTAACAGTCCGGGGAACGATGTCTCGCCACATTGGTATGAGTTGACATTCTGTCCCAACAATGTCACTTCCTTGAAACCGCGCTCGTGCAGGTCGTTCACTTCGTTCAGGATGCTGTCTACGTCACGGCTGCGCTCACGTCCACGGGTGTATGGCACTATGCAGTAGTGGCAGAAGTTGTTACAGCCGCGCATGATGCTCACGTAGCCGCTGACGTGGCCTGCGTGCAGGCGTTGTGGCAACACGTCGCGATAAGTCTCTGTCGTGCTCAGTTCTACGTTGATTGCCCGCTCACCCAGTTCAGCACTGGCAAACAGGTCGGGCAGTGTCAGGTAGGCATCAGGGCCGGCCACGAGGTCGGCATGGTGCTGGTCAATGAGGGCATCCTTCACTCTCTCGGCCATGCATCCTACGACACCTACGATAAACTGTCTGCCAGCACGTCTGCGCCGCTCACGAATCACGTTGAGCACGTCCAGCCGCCGGAAAATCTTCTGTTCTGCATTGTCGCGCACAGAGCACGTATTCAGCAGTATGGCGTCTGCCGTGTCGACAGTCTCACAGGTTTCGTAGCCAGCCATCTTCATCACCGATGCAATCACCTCGCTGTCGGCTACGTTCATCTGACATCCGTAAGTCTCGATATAGAGTTGTTTCATCTATTGGCATGCTTTCACTGGGGTTCGCAACCTTTTCTTGGTTGCGGGCCCCTGTTACCTTCTGTTGTTCTCGCGCAAGCGTATGCGAACGTGGTACATTTTAATTTTTGCAAAGTTACGATTTATAAAGTGAAAACAGAAAAATGGGGCGTGAAAAATGGAGCACACATGGATAAAAATTGCGAAAATAGTGCTATCTTTGTAATCAATGATTGCAGGGAATGACTTGGAGTTGTGGAAGCGGATATTCAATGTAGAAAAGACAGATATGTTGACAAAAGAGGAATGTGACTTTATACACAGTCAGATGCATGGCACCATGGTCGAGGCCATGGGCGTTCGGTTTTTACCCAGTGACGATGACGTGGCACTGTGCGAAATGCCCATCTCAGACACGGTGCGCCAGTATTTCGGAATTCTGCATGGCGGTGCTTCGCTGGCATTGGCCGAGACAATTGCGGGGGCAGGGTCGCTACACGTGTTGGGCTTCAATCCGAGTGCCCGCGTGTGTGGGACGGAGGTGAATGGCACCCACGTGGCTATGTCTTCTACTGAGGGTAAGGTCTACGGTCGTGCCCGACTGGTGCATGCCGGCCATTCCACCCATGTGTGGACAGTGGAAATCGTAGGCGAGGACGGCAGTGTGATTTCTGTGGAACGTGTGACTAACCGTATTTTGTGGGACACTTCCTCGGCTTCGACTGTATAATTTAGTACGACAGCAGACAGACTTTGTACGGACGTAGAGAAACATGACGACACTATATTTGTTAAGACACGGAGAGACGGAAGAAAACGCGCGTCACATTTTGCAGGGAAATATGCCCGGCCATCTTTCAGCCGAAGGACGACGGCAGGTGCAAGAGGCTGCAGAACGACTGCGTCTGGTGAGTTTTGATGCACTGCTTTCGAGCGATTTGCAGCGTTGTGTCGATACGGCTCACCTTGTCTTGCAAGCCTGGACGAGTGGGGACGAACCTGCTGCAACTCAGACTGAAAAGATACAGTTACGGCAGACGCCTTTACTTAGGGAGCGAGACTGGGGGTCGGCCACGGGCATGGTGGTCGATGGTGTTCATAAGATTACTATTCCTGCTGACGCAGAGAGCATGAAAGCCATCAAAGTTCGCGCTCAGACGCTGCTTGACTTCGTTCGTGACGACTATCCTTCTCAAACCGTTTTGGCCATTTCCCACGGTTTATTTTGTCGCGTCCTGCAAGCCGTTCATTATGGAAAGGATATGGCTGACATCGAGCGTATGGGCAATGCCGAACACCGCATTCTCCATTTGTAGGCAGGTGGCTGCTGACGGGTTGGGTCAACACGCATGGCTACAGCAGGCTCGTCACCGTATAAGCCACAAACAGATAGCGTAGCAATTTTCCCAAGGTTGTGGTTCCTAAGACAAGGAACACATTGGCACGCATGATGCCCAGCGCAATGGCGATGGCAGTACCCAGAATCGGGAGGAAGGTGACCAAACCGGTCCAGACTCCGTAACGGTCGACCCAGCGTTTGGCTTTCTCCATTTTTGTGTCTGGGATATGGAACCACCGTTGCACAGTTTCCGGTTTGGCCAGTGTTCCAATGGTATAGTTCATCATCGAACCCGCCACATTTCCAATCGTACCTGCCACTACCGTCAGGACTGGGTTCATGCCCGTCGTGACCAGCAACGCGCCCATCACCACCTCGCTACTGAATGGCACGAATGTGCCTGCGAGAAAGGCTGCAATTGCCATTCCCCAATATCCGTAGTTAATCAGGAATTCGTTGAGAGCATCCATTTTGTTCTGGCGGGCTGGAAACGGATTGTTATTTCGTCAGAGAATAAAGACGATGCCGAGTGCCGCAAGGGTCAGTACAATGGTGATGATGTTTTGCACCTTGCCGTACGAAAGCGCGATGAAGTGCCCGCCCATGATGGCGCTACACACGATGCAGACGGGCAGAATCAAAGAGTATTGTTGCGGCTGGAGCAGCATCCATCCATAAGCGACAAAACCGTAGAGCATGGTGGCGTAGTAGTGATAGCGGTTGCGTGTCTTTTCCAGATGGCTGGTCTGCAGAAAGTCAATGGTTCCGAGCAGGAACAGCAGAAACGTAAAGCCCAGTACAGCGATGTCCTTGACTTGCAGGTCATCATACCGAGGCCATTCCAGTGGCAACCAGCCATAGACGAAATTCAGCCAGTCCGTCAAGTGGTCGGTGACGAAAACAACCGTGAAGAGCAGCCAACAAGGTGTGAGCAGGCCGAGAAGGGAGGCGCACCAACTTTTGAGGCTGAACGAGCGCAAGACGATTTGTGCCGCCCATCCGACGGGAACGAACATCAGGAAGTGGGGAAACAGCAATGCGATGCATCCCCAGATGAGATAAAGCAGATAGGAAAGCCCTGTGGCATAGGGCCGCTGGTAAGTGGCGAAAAGGGGAAAGAACGCTGCCGTAAAAGCGGTAAGGATGATGGTCGACGACAAGGAAGTGTGCAGGGTGGAGGCCATGGCCAGCAGCATGGCCAGCGTGGTACTGAGCATGCGGCTGCTGATTCGCAACAGGGCAAACGTGTTGTTCAGTTCCGCCATCAGGTAGATGGCGACGGCTGCCACGAGAAGTGTGACGGCAAATGTGCTCCATGGCCGTCCGAAATGGGTGGTGGCAGCCTCTGTCGGTCGCAGCAGGGCATGTGTCACCCAGGCCAAGGTCGCTATGATGCTGGCGATGGTCAAGGTGAATCGGCTTTGTGCAATGGTTTTCTGAAACATGCGGGGAGGATGATTGCCCGGGTGTCTGAGTCCGGATTTCAGGTTAACAGATTTTCTTTCAGTTCCTTTCTTTTCAAGGGCGTCGGCATGACATTCTTACTGGGGCTGACGTCCAGTTCCTTGTGTGGAGACGAACAGCACTTGTCCTTGCAGAACTTGCAAGCCATCTTGTTGCTGTATCGTGTATATCCGTTTTTGCGCAGGGTCTTCTTGTGCAGCACTTCTCCCTGTGGACAAAACACGATGTTGTGTTCGGTAATGCGTATGAAATAGCCTTGCCGGGCCTTGTCAACAGTTGTTTTGTACTGTTTCTTCAGTTGCTCATCGTTCTCGTAGTGGGGCGATTTTTTTCGTTCATGAAGTTCGTAGGGATTCATCATGACTTTGGGTTTTAATGATGTTAACTTGACTTTCAGAATGTCAAGGCAACGCCGGCAAGGAAGTTGGTGCCCAGTGCGCGGTAGTTGCAATAGTGGTCGTAGCGTTTGTTAAGCAGGTTGTCGCCGTGGACGAAGACTGAGGTCGTGCTGTGTTGGCCCAGCCACTGCACCGGCAGGCGCCAGGTGAGCGACGCGCCCAGGTCGGAGGTGGTGGGACGTCGGTAGGCGAGTCCGTCTTTCCGACTGAAGGTTTGCAGCGTGTAGTCCAGTCCGAAGTGCAGTCCTTCGACGATTTGGACGGTGGCTTCGCTACGCAGGTCGAGGATGGGGTGCCAGCCGGCCTTTGCGACGTACAGGTCGTCTTCGTCGTCTGTGGTCCATTTGTTCAGTTGGCTCTGTACCAGTATGTTCAGGAGATTCTTGTGGCGGAAGTCGACATCGATGTTGCCGTGCAGGCACTTTCCGTCGACGGTGTACAGTTGGTTGTTGGCATTCAGTTCGACACGGTTCTTTTGGATGTCGTAGCCTCCGTAGATTATTGCCTGAAGTCCCTCGGCCAGTTTCCACTCCAGACCCACCCGGCTTCTCAGTTGGTCAAACTCGTGTGCCAGTTGGCAGACTTCAAGTCCTCCGCCAGCATTGGACACTGGCTCGTAGACAGGTTCCCAATACGGTGTGACGCTGCTGAAGTGACGGAAATCGTTGGCCACCTCGCCACCCGTGGCTTCTGCAAAGATGTCGAAGGTGGGTTCGGCATGGAAGCGTAGGCTGACGTCGGGTGCGATGCGGAATTTTTTCTCAAATCCGGTGGTGAAGTAGAATTGTGCACCGGTTCTCAGTGTGACGCGCTGGGTGGTCAGGTCGTAGTGGGGCGTGAGGGTGAAGGAGTTGTAGTCGTCGAGAGGCTCCATGCCGTAGTGGTAGTGACGGGCTGCGAGGTCGAGGCCGACGGCTTGTTCTTCCGAGAAGTGCAGGCCCAGGTCGAGTCCGCCGTAGAGTTGGTTTTCCTTGAGTTGCTCTTCCTGCGGGTAAATCTTGTATTTTTGGTTGAACAGGTTGAAGCCGATGTTGGTTCCCAGACTGAATTGCCCGAATCTGTAGGGTGTCAGCCGCAGGTCAATGTCGGCCAGCCAGTTGTGCTGCTTGTTGGTCGGGTCGGCTGGGGTGGGGAACCAGAGGGCGGGTGCATAGTTGAAGACTTGGCTCTCCAGTCGTGTGCCGACGAGCAGCGACGACCATTGGTTCAGTTTATGTTCATAGTTGAGGCTGCCTTTCGTCGTGTAGAAGCGCGATTTCCACTTGTAGGACGATTCGTAGCCGGGGGGAGTGACTTTCCCGTTGAATCCGCTGGTCGACAGGTCGATGTCGAGCAGGTCATCGGGTGTGAAGCGCAGTCCGTAGGCCGCCCTTGCATTGAGGTTGCCGTGGTTGCCGCCTGCGAGGGTGACAAAACCGCGCGGGTCGCCCAGGGCGGTGGCGTCGCTGGCTGCGGCCCAGACGGGTTGGAACACGTACTGGCCGGTGGGGAACAGTGTCTCGGCATAGTTCACGTCGTAGTGCTTGATGGTGGGTGTCTCCACTTCGGGCAGCAGGTTAATCTTGTTGGCGTCCTTCACGACGGGCTGGTAACTGTTTTCCACTTCCACCACGTTGTCCATTTGGGCGTGGGCGGCAGTTGTCGCCATCAGCAGCAAGCCGGCCAGCATCGTGCGTGCAGTTCTATTGTCGTTCATGTGTCTTTTCAGTTTTTGGGGTATGCTAAATGGGGTGGGTGCCGTTGGCGGTGGCTGTCTCAGAGTCGTGCCAACCGCTCTTCAATCATTCGGTTGATTTCTTCGCTTTCGGTGTAGTTGCTGCGCAGCGAGATGAGGTATTGCTTGGCCTCAATCTCGCGGTTGGTCTTGGCGTAGACGTCGGCCAGCAGCACGAAGGCGCGTGCCAGCCAGTAGGTGTGGGTGGTGCCCTGGTCGATGAAGTGGGTAAGCACTTCCTCGGCTGAGTTGTATTGCTCGGTGTCGTAGGCATACTGGGACAGTTCGACTGTGGCCTGTGCACCGTGTACGGTGCGCATGTCCTGCATGGCTGCCTGCCAGTCGGCCACGGCCTCGGCAGGCTGGCCGAGGGCCTTGTGGCTTTGGGCACGCAGCAGGTGGGCCTCGGCCACGAGGTCGGGTGCAATGCGGGCGTTGTCGTTCAGCAGTCGGGTGGCCACGTCGATGGTGGTGGCATAGTCTTGTGCTGCGGCGGCACTGCGCAACTGGCCGGCCTGTGCTGCGGCGCGCATGTCGGCAGAGGTGGTCTGTGCTTCCAACTGTTGGTAGTGGATGTAGGCCTGCGAGTAGTTGCCGTTGGAGACGGCTCGCAGGGCTGCGCCCAGCACCATGTCGTCCATTTCGGCGGCACTGAGTTGGCGGCCTGCTTGCGTGGCCAGGGCAGCATATTCGTTCACACGTCCCTGTTCGGTGAAGATGTCCTTCAGGTTGGAGAGGGCGGTCTGTGCCTCGGGCGAGTTGGGGTAGTTGGCGATGACTTGCTTGTAGGCGGTGATGGCGGCCTCGGTCTTCCCCTGTTCGTTGAGAATCATGCCAATCTCGTTGCCTGCCTTGCGTGCCTGGTTGCTCAGTGGATATTTGAGTGTGAGGGCGTTGAAGGCGTTGAGGGCCTTGTCGCGCTCGCCGCTCTGTGTGTAGGCGCGTCCTTGTTCGAACAGGGCGTCGACGGCGTACTCTGAATCTTCGTATTGGTTGTCGAGTTGTGCCAGCAGTTCCACTTTCTTGTTGTAGTCGCCGCGCAGTCCGCAGATGAAGGCTTGCTGCAGGAGGGCGTAGTCGCCTTGCGAGCGGTGGGTGTCGAGGGCCTGCTGGTAACTGTCGTAGGCTTCGTTGTACTGGCGGTTGGCAAAGTAGCAGTCGCCCAGGCGGTTGAATGAGTCGGCACGGGTGCGGCTGTCAGCCTCGCCGTGGTTGGCAAACTGCTGGAAGTGGGTCAGTGCCTGGTCATAGTGTTTTTGCTTGAACAGGGTGTAGCCCAGTGTGTACTGGGCCTGAGCCAGGTTTTTCCCGTTGGCCTGCGTCTGCTGTCTGTATTGCGTCAGGTCGGACAGTGCCTGACCGTATTCCCCGAGTCGGTATTCGGCCTCTCCTTTCCAATAGTAGGCCTCGGCACTCTCGGCCTTGCCTGTGGCCTGGGCCTGCCGTCCCGTGTCCAGGCTCTGCTGCATGAAACTCTTGGCACTCTCCAGGTCGCCGTCGATGAATTTCTGCACGCCCAGGTTGTAGAGGACGGTCTGCTTGGCCGACAGGATTTCCTGGCTGGGCGACTGGATTTTGTTGATGCTGGCCAGGGCAGCCGGATAGTTCTTGGTGGTGAAATAGACCTCGGTCAGATGTTTTTCGACCAGGGGTTTGTACTGCGACTGCGGATAGCGGTTGAGGAACGTCTCGAAGGCGCGCACCGACTCGCCGAATCCCATGGTGGCACCCTCGTGCAGCGTGAGGGCATAGTTGTAGAGGGCCTCTTCCTGAATCGGCTGGCTGAAGTCGGTCTCCGCAGCCCGTTCGAACGCCATGCGAGCCTGCTGCATGTTCTTCAGGTGCAGATAGGCGTGGCCGGCATGCAGCCATGCGTTCTGGCTGAGAGCATCGCCCGTCTGCGGTGCCATCAGTGCCGAGCGGCTCAGGTTGGTGGCCGCACTGCCGTAGGCACGTGTCTGCAGGTAACTCATGCCCAGTTTGTAGAGGGCCGTGCGCTGCGGTTGCTCGCTCTCGTCGACATACTGCTTGAGAGCGATGATGGCATCGTAGAAACTCTTGGTGCCGTAGAGCGCCTCACCCTCGATGCGGCGGGCATCGAGTGCCAAGTCGGTCTGTCCCCACTGCTGCCGGTACTGGCGGATGGCGTCGAGGGCCTGCTGATGGTTGCCCGTCTGAACCAGGCAGTCGGCGGCATAGACAGGAGCCTTGCGGCGATAGTCGAAACTCTCGGTCATGGCGGTGAAGTAGGGTAGTGCCTCGGCAAACTGACCCTTGGCATACAGCACGTAACCCTCGTAGTAGAGCACGTCGACGGCATGGCTTTCCTCGTCTTCAATCGATTTCAGCAGCGTCGCGGCACGGTCGAAGTCGCCCCGCTGAATGCGTGCGACGGACTCTGAGAGCAACGTCTCCGTGTGCTCGTCGTGCGTCAGCAGACTGGCGTCGACACGTTTGTACACCTCCAGCGCCTCGTCGTAGCGACCCTCCTCCACCAGCAGGTTGGCACGCAACAGGCGCAGGCGGTCGGCCACGGCAGCCGTGGGATACGTGCGCACCCACTCGTCGATGCGGGCGGCAGTGCCACTTTCGCGCAAGTGATACTTGGCCACGAGCGAGGCCGCCAGCCGGTCGCTGGCATAGTAATGCCGGTCGTCGGCCAGCCGTCGGGCCACAAACTCGTCAGGCTGCTGTGCCCGGGCTGCCAGCGAGCAGCCTCCCAGCACCAGACCCAACAGATAGAAACGTATTTTTCGCATGGATAGCATGATTTTTACATTTTGCATCTTTCGCTGCAAACTTACGAAATAAATGGCACATAACCGCCGTTTTCAACGATTTTTAACGCAGCCACACCCCCTCCCTCCCTCCCACTTCACCCATTCACCCATTCACCCCATCCACCCCATAAAACCCATAAAGCCCATAAAGCCCACAAAGCCC
>FLNU01001249.1_pt1 | contig 23972 bp, 16 predicted proteins | sample 1140361 | NCBI WGS metagenome assembly FLNU01 (sample SAMEA3878206, study PRJEB12797) | bioreactor metagenome | biome: Moose rumen | place: Sweden | collected 2011-10 | reverse complement strand
TTGAAAGTTGTCACTGAAAAAGGTTGGTTTGCGGCGCGTCCCTCAGGCACTGAAGATATGTGCAAAGTTTACGCGGAAAGCTTTGTCAGTGAAGATCATCTCAAACAAATTCAGAAAGAAGCACAAGATATTGTTGCCTCAGTAGTTTAATGTAATTTATTTGGATTGGTAAAGATTTTAATTTTTATTGAACTTACTTTTCTTTTGGCGCAAAAGAAAAGTAACAAAAGAAAACATGCCCGCTAAAGTCGCATCCGGCGACTTGCGCGGGCGGGCGCGCGTCCTTGCGCGCCTCTCTTTTACCCACAATAATTAAAAAATTTCCTATCAGGAAGGGGATTTTGTATATGGCATTAACTTTAAAGTCAGGTTTTAGTTTCGACTATGATAACCTTTTCGGCGAAGGCAAAGTCACTCAAGCCGATTTAGATTTTTACGCGGAAGACCTTAAAAAAGCTCACGAGGCTATGAAGGTTATGCGCGAAAGTGGATTTATTAAAGCTCACCTTTCCAAAGACGGTGCGCCCGAAAAAGTTTATTTCTCAAAACTTCCCTACATTACCGAAGAAAACGGCAAACTTAATCTCAATTCTCCCGCCAGCATTCAGAAGTTGCATGACTTCACCGAACACCTGCGCAATAACATTGACGTAGTTGTATCGCTTGGTATCGGCGGCTCTTTCTTGGGCAATAAAGTTTTGTTTGATCTTTTCTGCGGCGAATTTTGGAACACTTGGTCTAAAGAAAAACGTAACGGCTTGCCCAAAGTTTATTTCAGCGGACAAAATATCGACCCGCGCAGAACCGGCGACATTATTAACCATATTAAGGCAATGGCGGCGGCTCATCATCATGATATGCATCACGAACTCGGGCATGAGCATAAGCATGATAATGAATTTAAACATGATAATCCTGAAATTGCACACAGCCACGATCCGAATTTGAAAATTGACCATAAATTTAAAGTCTGCTTAATCTGTATCTCGAAGTCCGGCGGTACGCTTGACACCATGAGCAACTTTATGGTTATGTACGATGCGCTTAAACAGTGTGAAGATATTGAAGTTGAAGTCGTAGCCGTAACCGATCCGAATATGGAGAAAAAGACTCTCCTTAAACAGCTTGCGGTTGATATGGGCTGGCAACAATTCGCAGTACCCGATGGCGTTGGCGGACGCTTTACGGTATTTTGTGAAGTCGGTCTCGTGACTGCCGCCGTTATCGGTATGGATATTGAAAAATTCCTCGAAGGCGCACGCGATATGGACGAGGCTTGCAAGAATGATAATATTTTTGAAAATCCTGCAATGCTTAATGCGGCGTTAAAATTTGCGGCGTCTGAAAAGCACGGGCGTAATATCGAAGTTATGATGCCTTACGGCGATTATCTTAAGTCTTTGTCTGAGTGGTACATTCAACTTTTGGCAGAATCTCTCGGCAAACAGTTTGACAAAGAAGGTAAAGAAGTTTGCTACGGACGCACGCCGCTTGTTGCAGTCGGTACTACCGATATGCACTCGCAGACGCAACAACATCAAGAAGGCACGCTTGATAAAGTTGTACAGTTCATCAAAGTTGCGAAATGGGATAACGATCTTGTAATCCCTAACGCATTCCCGAGCTTTAAGAAATTGGCTGACATTTCCGGCGTAACAATGAGTGAAGCTCTTGAAGTTGCACGCCAATCCAACGCGGACGCTTTGAAGTCCAATAAACGCTTTAATGCTTGCTTTACTTTGCCTGAACTTAACGCTTATCATCTCGGCGAATTAATGTACCTGTTGGCAATGTCTGTTGCTTATGAAGGCGAACTTTCTAACGTTGACGCATTCAATCAGCCGGGCGTTGAGGCTTACAAGCGCATTATGGGACCCAAACTTAGCGAGTTGAGAAAATCCAAAGGCTTATAATTAATTAAGAATTAAGAATGCAGAATTAAGAATTCTTAATTTGTAAAAATTTTTTGGTCGGCTGTCAAAAATTTTGGCAGTCCGATTTTTTGTTGCATAAAATTTGAAAATATTGTAGACTTACAAAAAATTTTGGAGGTATTGATTTGCAAAAAAATATTCCCGCAGTGTCAATTATAATTCCAATGTATAACGTTGAAAAATATGTTGGTGACTGTCTTGAAAGTATTTTAGCGCAAACTTTTGAGGATTATGAAGTTATTGTGGTTGATGATTGCTCCACTGATAACAGCGTTAAAATTGTCGAAAGTTATCAAGAAAAATTCGGCGACAAACTTAAATTGATTCGTTCAGAAAAAAATTCCGGCAGCGGAGCATTTCCACGCAATAAGGGTATGGAATTGGCAAGCGGTGAATATATTCTTTTCGTTGACAGTGATGACGCCATTGTTAAAACGGCTCTGGAATTACTTTTTGAGACTGCTGAAAAATTTCAAGCGGATATTCTTCATTGCGGCGCGTTTCTTCGAGCTAAAGCCGATGCGTCTATGGCTGATTATAAAAATTTTCCGGCGACTGTCGGTTCAAAAAATATTTTATCAGTAGATAATCCAAAGATTTTAAGCGACGATTTATCTAAGCGCGTCATAGATTTTGGAAATGGAAAATTTAATACTACCCCTTGGAATTATCTGTTTAGGCGAGAATTTATTTTAAAAAATCAAATTACTTTTCCTGACTTAAAGCATGGTGAGGACGAAATTTTTTGTTTCTGCGCAATTTGTACAGCGAAAATTCTTGTGCTGATTCCCAATGTTTTTTATATTTACAGAATTCGTAGTGGTTCGGTGAACAGGACGAAAGTAAATCTTGAAAAACACGTACACGATTGGTTTGGGTCGACTTTACAGGCGATTGAGATTTACGAAAATTTTATGGCGAAATTTCCGCAGTTTGAAGAAAATCCTAACTTAAAATATATGGTGTTTGAATTTTTTGCGAATCATAATGTTTCAAATCATATTATGCCGATTTATACAAAATATCCCGCGCCTCAGCTTGACGCACTCATAAGAAGAGAGCTTGCCGACGTGAAAGATAAAACTGCGTTGACGGCGTTTTTATTCAATCGAATGAATGTTTTTCAAGTTCGGCTTATTGACGCGCAACGGCAACTGGCTAATCTGGACGCGCAAATTAATCTGCTTAAATCGAAAAAATGATAACTATGCAAAATTTTTTTACAATCTTACTCATTTTCGTAGCGATAATTTTTTTTGCAGGGACTTTTCGCGCTTTTAGGATGTCTAAAAAATCTGTCGCGCTTATCGAAAAATATCAGCACGATAAAAAAAATCCCCAACTGATTCAAGATATTTTTTCCTCAATCAGCGGGGATTTTCTGTTGCGCCGAATCTTAAAACGTCATAACGCAACCGTTAATGATATTGCCAAACTTCACAAAAAACTTTTAATTTGGGGAGATTTTCGCAAGTATAATCGCTATATTCCGATTACTTCCTTTTTCAACACAAATACTCTGGAATATCTTTTGACGCATAAAGATGACGATGCTAAATCTTTAACCGAAAAAATGATGAACCATTTCCATTTCTAAGCAATAAATTTCGCAGTACTTCCGTCTTTGTGCTTGGTAATTTCAAGGCGATTTGGGACGCGTTGTCTAAGTTCCTCGACGTGTGAAATAATTCCGACAAGCCGCCCGTCGCTCTGCAACTCAATCAAAGTATTAATCGCGTAGTCAAGAGTTTCACTGTCTAACGATCCAAAACCTTCGTCAATAAAAATCGTGTCAAGCTTAATTCCGCCCGCAGTATTTTTCACGACGGCGGCAAGTCCCAATGCCAATGATAAAGACGCCAAAAAACTTTCTCCGCCAGATAAAGTTGCAACGTCCCTGCAAGTCCCCGAGTTCGCGTCAAAAATTTCTAAGTCAAGCCCCGCCAATCTGTTTTTATTCGTCTGCTCCTTGTTACGAAATTGATAACGCCCGCCGCTCATTTTTTCAAGCCGCGCATTAGCCTCAATAATCACGTGTTGAAACATTGAATTAAGATAATAACGCTGGAAAGAAAGTCTGCCGTTCGCCGTATCAGAAAGTTTTTTCCACATTAAAAATTCATTTTCTTTAGTCTCAAGTTCCTTCGCTAAATGTTTTAATTTAAACGAAATATCATTCAGACGTTTAAGTTTTTCGCTAAGCGTATTAGCCGCCATAGATTTTTCATAGTGAGCTTTCTGCGCGGAGTCCGCAAGATTTTTCAACGCGGCAAGGTCAGGCTTAGTTTTACCTTCAATTTTTTTAGCATTGTCGGCTTGAACATTTTCGGCAGTCTTGACTGAACCTTCACATTTAGATTTTTGACTAAGTGCTTGCTGAAAATTTTTATCGGCAACTTCAAAGGCAGAATCCAATTTAGATTTTTCCGCTTGATTTTTTTGTAAGTCGGCGGAAATTTTTTCTGTATCGGCTAAATATTCATCGGAAATTTGCGATTGCTTTTCGGCGACAATCCCGCGCAGATTTTCAGCCGCCCGCGTTTTATCCGCCTCGTCTAATCTTGCCGCATCTAAATTTCTGTAAAGCTCGGCGGTACAATCTTCACCTTTTTTTAAATTTTTCCGCGCAGTTGATAACTCGGCGGCATCTCTTTTAGCCGCGTCAAATTTTTTCTGAACTTCCTCAAAAGTCATTCCGTCTGAAGATTTTTTCAGCAATTCGTTAAGCGCGTCGACATTGCCGGTAATTTTTGCTACGGAATTAACGGCGGCGTCTTTTTCAAGCTGACGACGTTTCAAAACATTTTCCGCTAATTCAATATCATCATCAGTCGGGATAATCTCTTCGCTTACGGCAAGGTGCGGGTGGACAGTCGATCCGCAAACAGGACAAGGTTCACCTTCCTGCAAAGTTTCAGCAAGTTTGGCGGCGGCTCCCAATTTCTGCAAAATTATCAAGCGGTTAAGTTCAATCTGCGCGGCGTCGAAATTTTTATTGGCGATATTGAGACGATTTTCAGCGGCTTTTAATTCCTTCTTAAGGCGTGCCAATTCATTTAAATTATTTTTACGCTCTTCGGATTCCTTTAATTTTTGTTGAATTTCATTAAATTTTACGTCCGCGCCTTCAAGCCTTTCAATATTTTTTTTCAGTTCGTTAAGCCGTTTTTCATATTTAACTTTATCGTGTTCAAGTTTTTTGAGATTTTTTTTAGAATCACTTTCTGATTTTTCGGCGTCTGCAAGCTTAGCTTTATATTTTTGAAGTTCATAAATTTCCGATTGAATTTTCATTAATTCCTTAATGGCGTGTTCAAGTTCAAGGCGGCGTGATTCTTCAGATTTACGGGCGTTATATTCAACCTGCGCGGCAGCAAATTTTTTCGTGATGACTTCAAGAGATTTTTTAGCGTCCTGCAAAGTTTTTACGCTGTTATCATAGTTCTCAAAATCTTTGTGCAAACTTTTTCCGTCCGATAAATTTTTATTGGCAATTTCAAATTTGATTTTAAGTTGAGAAATTTCCGCGTCCAAAGTCTGTATGTCGTCTGATAATTTTTTTGCAAGCTCGGCTACAGAATCTTCGTTAAAGCTGTCGCTTTCAACATTGCCGATAGATTTTGCGTCCTCCAAAAAATTTTTACGCCGTTCCTTCAAAGCGTTAAATTCTGATTCGGCAGTTTTACTTTGCTCCTTCAACTTATTTTCAATCAACTTGTACAAATCTGCACTGAAAATTACATTAAGAATTTCTCCGCGTGCGCCGGAATTGGACATCAAAAATTTTCTAAACTCACCTTGAGGCAACATTACCACTTGGCGGAATTGATCATCATTAAAATTTAAAAGTTTCGTGAAATAATCTTTGTATAAATCAGACGGCACAATTTTTCCGTCGGCATAAATCGTAACGGCGGCTTTTTCCTCAACGTAACCTTCGCCGCGCAGATTTTGACGCCAATATTTGGGACTGCGAATCACGCGATAAATTTTTCCGTCCAGCTTGAAAGTAAAATCAACTTCGGTTTTATCAGTCTTGGCGGCTTTTTCGGAGCGCATCATTTCGCCGGTACGTTTTTCTCCTGAACATTTTCCGTACAGCGCGTAACAAATTGCGTCAAGAATCGTCGTTTTACCTGAACCGGTCGCGCCGTGTATCAGAAAAAAATTACTGCCTGCAAGTCCGCTCTCAAAATCAATTTCTGTAGTTTTTACATACGATCCAAAGGCTTTCATCGTTAGCTTAATCGGTTTCATTAAAAAATCCCTCCAGTTTAATTCGTAAATAAAAAATTTTCTTAACTAATTCTTAATTAATATAGGTCTTAGGTTTTAGGGCTTAGAAACTAATTCTTAATTAAAAAAATCCCTCCGGTACATAATTTGCAAAAATTATAGCACTGAAGGGAAATTTTTTAAAGTAAATCTAAAATTTTAAAACAGCTTGAGGAATCGGCAAGTTAACTTCTTCGTCGGAAATTTTCCAAGTCTCCTTATCGTATTTTTCTTTGTCGAAAGTTATCAACTGCGCAAAACTTCCTTCTGCAAAATCTAAAAGCCTTATTGCCAAAATACTTTGCGGTACAGGGTAATTTTCTTCAGCAACGCCCTCAAGCTTGCAACCGATAGCCTCCTGCGCCTTCCAAATACATTCTTCAATATCATTACCCTGCGTTGAACAGCCGCGAATATCGGGAACAGTTACATTAAAGCCGCCGTTTTTATTCGGTTCAAAAATCGCCGGATAATAATGTTTCATAACGCTAAACTCCGCACCCAATTTTGCATTTCATTAACTGTACTGCGATTTAACATTTTACCTGCAACAATCGACGGACAAATTTTTTTCAGAGTGGAAACGGTATCGCCTAAACCACTGCCGCCGGAAGTTGCAAAGAGATAAACTTTTTTACCCGTGAAATCTGCACTCTCCAAAAATGTATTGATAATGCGCGGCGCGGTGTACCACCAAATCGGAAATCCTATAAAAATTGTGCCGTAACCGTCAACGTGAGGCTTGCTTGAAATTTCAGGGCGGGCGTTAATGTCATTCATCTCAATCGTACTGCGGGAATTTTTATTGTTCCAATCTAAGTCCGCACGATCATAATGAACTTTCGGCTCAATCTCAAAAATATCAGCGTTTACCGCTTCCGCCAAATTATGGGCGACTTTAGCGGTAATTCCGCTTGCAGAAAAATATGCTACTAAAACTTTACTCATACTTTCACCTCTCTTGAATCGTTTATTTTTTTTTATTGTATGTACTTTTTCTTTTTGGCGCAAAGAAAAACATTGCGGCATTTGCCCAGATAAAGTTATTTTAATCTAACCGCCCATTACGCACTGCTGAAATGCCGCTGATTACAACCATTTTTTATTATCTTTTAATCGGCTCGCTTAAATCCATATGTCCGGCAAGTGTTTCAACTTCCTTGCCGTCAATCAAAAATCTTACCTGCTTAACTTCTTTAAAATCAGTCAAAGTGTCCACAACAGAATTAATCAAAAATTCTTCGCCCGTCGAGCCGCCGACAAAATTTTTCGTAATGCCAGAGTCTAAATCCACAACGGCGGTGTCTTTATCAAGAGTTATGCTGTTAATCTTCGCGCCCTTCGGGAAAATTTTTGTCAATTCCTCTTCTTTGGGAGCGTCAAGCAAACACTTTACAGCCTCAATATATTTTTGCCCTTCGTCATTAAATTTAATTTCGCGTTTGACGGGGATTAACGACATACCGGATTGATCGGGATAATAAACAGTAACTTCCATAGTCGTAACGCCGTTTTCAGCATTCTTTACCTTAGGAGTTTCCCCTCCGTCATCAGGAATTTCAATGGGTTTATTAACTTCAGCTTGCTTGGGATTGTCGGCAGGCGGCTTTTCAGGCGGCGTATTTTGGTCACAGCCCGTAGTTAAAAGCAACATTGCAGTAATTGCCGATATAAAAATTTTCTTAACCAATTTAGGTAAATCCTCCTTAGGTAATTTTAATATCCGTTAAAAAATCGGTTAATGGCGGCAACTATTGCCTGTGCAAGCCGCTCTTGATAGTCTTCACTAGCCAAAAGGCGTTCTTCATTTGGATTGGTGACAAAGCCCAACTCAATCAAAGACGACGGGCAAGTACTATGTTTGATAACGTAGAAATTTGCAGTTTTAACGCCGCGATTGTTCAAGCCGCCGTATCTGAGAAGTTCCTCATTCAACAATGCCGCAAGTCGATAACTATCTGAATTTACCGAACTGTAGAAAGACTCAACGCCGTTGGACTGAGGATTAGAAAAGGCATTGCAGTGAATGCTGATGAAAATATCTGCGCCGTTGCCATAGTCAACACGTGCTTGAAGTTCCTGAGTATTCGAGGCATAAGGCGAGGCAACATCAATATCTGTCCTGCGCGTCATAATGACTTGTGCGCCTTGTCCTGCCAAAAGTCTTTCAACTTTCAACGCAACCGCTAAAGTAACACCCTTTTCAGTTACGCCTGTCGGACCTATCGCGCCGTTATCAGAGCCGCCGTGTCCTGCGTCCAAAGTTATTGTACGTCCGCTTAAATTACCATCCACACTGACAGGAGGAAGAGGATCATCTAAAGATATTGGCGTTATAGGAGCTTTATTAGTTTTTTCAACGTCGATAATCAGCCGTGAAAAGTTTCTGCCACCTGAAGTGTCCGTCGTAAGTTTTGTAGTGTAACCGTCGGCATCAAAGTCGATTATCATTGAAAATACAAGTTGCGTTTGTGTCTTGTCGACACTGTTCAAAGTAACATCACTAATAATATTTTTAGCTTGGATATTGCGTCCCAAAATTCGGCTGATACGTCCGGGCGCGGTATCGTTAAGGTCAAGCGTCATTGTTTCTCCGGACGCCGTTAAATTTATATCGCTCGTATCAAGTCTGCCGCGATAGTCTACCTGTATTCTGACAGTTTCTCTGTCCAAATTGTATGCAGAAACGTTTAGCAATTCAGCTTTTACCCTTGCCGCTTCTGCAGAACCAAAAATCGTTAAACAAAACATTAACATTAACGTCAAAGCCGTCAAAGTTTTTCTAATCAATACAATCACTCCGTGTTAGCTGTTAGAAATTAATTACGCATTACTCATTCCTAATTCCTAATTAATCTAAAAGTTGCCGCGCAGATTCAAATGCGGCTTTCGTTTTAACTTCATCATAAGAAATTTTAATCGTCAAATAGTCGCCGTCGCTTACGTTGTCCGGTAAAAATTTAGCCGGTATGACGATTTCTGCGGAATATTCTTCGCCTTCGTCAATCAGCAAAATTGCTTCTGCCGTCCCGTCTTCAAGCTCTTCAAGGCGGTCAAGGTAAACGCTGATAATTTTTTCTTCAAGGTTTATTTCTTCGCTTTCTTTTGCGCTATCCATTCGCGTACCCAATCCTCCTTTACTTCAGGCGTGACAGAAAAGTTTTTACCGTCCGTTTTAACTACTACAGTGCCGTTTTTCCACGTCCACAAAATATGGTCGCTCGGTATTCCCGCGTTAAGATAAATTTGCAAAGGTTCAACGTGGGGATGTCCGTAAGTATTGCCGCCGCGTTTATCGGTAGGCTCACCTGCAGAAATTAAAACGTACTCCGGCTTGACTACGCGCACAAAATTTTCACTTGACGCGGTATAACTGCCGTGATGTCCCGCCTTAAGAATTGAACTTTGAAGTTTCTTTTCGTCATTATCTGCCCAAACTTCACTTTCTACTTTTAATTCGGCGTCGCCCGTGAACATCATCGAAAATTTTTTGTAGACAAGCCGTCCTACAATAGATTCGTTATTTGGGTCTGTTTTTTGTTTACCGTCATTAACGGCGGCAACTAAATCTTTTGTCGGGTAAAGGACTTCAAATTTTACGTTGTCGCCAAAGTCCAGAATTTCTCCCGCCTTCAAAGTTTTATGCGGAATATTTCTAGCCTTAATTTCCTTCATATAATTTTGATAGAGTTTCGACGTTGACGCAATGCCGTTATCGTAAACTTCCTTGACGGTATATTTATCTTCTTTGAGAAGTTTTTCAAGCCCGCCAATGTGGTCGGCGTGAGGATGCGTTAAAATAATTTTGTCGAAGGTTGTCACGCCCGCCTTGTCGAGTTCATTAACCAACTTTGTGCGTTCGTCCATATCGGAAGTATCTATCAAAATGTTTTGCGTCTTGGTTTGAATCAAAAATGAATCGCCCTGCCCGACGTTTAACATAGTAATTTTCAAATTAGCTTTAAAGTCTTTGACGTTATTTTCGGCATTATCAGCCGTAGGATTTGGCTCAACCTGCGCGGAATTATTTCCCGCCGAGCCACAGCCGCTGAAAAGAAATATCAGGAGAATCAGCGGCATTAATAAAATTTGTTTCATTAAACCCCTCCCTGTTAAATAAAATTCTAACTTACTAAGCCCTGAGCCCTAAGCCCTTTGCCCTAAAATATATTTTTCTATGCCGACAGCAACGCCGTCTTCGTGTACAGAAGGCACTACAAATTTTGCCTGCCGTTTCAGATTTTCGCCCGCAGTACCCATAGCAAAGCCCGTACCGACACGGCTAATCATCTCAGTATCGTTAAAGCCGTCACCGAAGGCATAGGAATTTTCAACTTCAACATTAATGTGATTTAGTATGCTAAAAATCCCGTCAGCCTTAGAAATTTTGTTTGACGAAACCTCAAGACTTTTAAAGCGGAAAGGATCAGACCAGCCCGTAAAGCCGTCCATAGCAAGAATTTTTTTGTAAATTTTATCAAGATTTTCTGAATCGCGGCGAAATGTTACGCACTCAATCTTGAAAGTCTCAACTTCTTCAATTTCAAAATCGCGTACAAAATTTTTATAATCAACGCGAATTTTGCGGAAAAAATCTTCAATAGCTCCTGCATTACGTCTGAAATAAATTTGCGGATGACTTTCCAAAATATATTCAATTTGTTCAGATTCGGCGTATTCGCAAACTTTTTTCACTGCCGCCTTGTCAAGAGTATTTTTGAAAATAATCTTCCCGTCAACAATCACCAGCGCACCGTTCAGCAGTACATAGCCGTCAAAGCCGAAATTTAAAATCTCACTTTGCAGGAAAGCATAAGGTCTGCCCGTCGCTATGAAAATATAATGTCCGGAACTTTTCAGACGTTTCAACGCGGTTTTAACTCTGTCAGTCAAATTGTAAATCCCGCCGTTGCCGTCAAGTAATGTACCGTCAATGTCAAAGAAAATCGCCTTAGTCATTTTTTAACGCCTTTTTTGTAAACGATAAAAATTCTGACGAAAAGCATTATCAACCACAAGATAAACGATACAAGGTAAATTATATCGAATGTGGACAGGTTAGCGTAATCGAAACGCGACAGAAGGTAAGCCGCCGCCGCCAATATCAACAGGTCGAAAATATTCATTGCACTTTTCAAAAGTTCAAGCAAAATTTTCACCTTCCAAAAATTTTTTTATGAATTATACAATATATGTCAAGTCCAATAAAGTAAAAAATTTTCCCTTTCAAAAATTTTTCAGGAGTAAGTTTTAAAAACCTTAAATTGTGCCGAAAATCCTGTCGCCTGCGTCACCAAGTCCCGGCAAAATATAACAATTTTCGTTTAAGCCTTCATCAATCGCCGCCGCGTAAATATTTATGTCGGGGTGTTCAGAAGAAATTTTTTCAATGCCTTGCGGAGCGGCTACTATGCACATAAAAATAATTTTTTGCGCCCCTTTATCCTTCAACATTTGCAAAGCCGCTGAACTGCTTCCGCCCGTCGCCAACATTGGGTCTGTTACGATTAAAATTTTCCCGCGCAGATTAGGCGGCATTTTACAATAATATTCAATCGGCTGGAAAGTTTTTTCGTCGCGATAAAGCCCTATGTGTCCGACCGACGCGGAAGGTAAAATTTTTGAAACTCCCTCCGCCATAGCTAAACCTGCGCGGAGAATCGGCACTATTACAAAATTTTCTTCACGCAAAACTTTTACGCGACAAGTTTTTAACGGCGTTTCAATTTCAATTTCATCAGATTTAAATTCGCGTCCGACTTCGTAAATCATCAGCATTGAAATTTCTTGTACCAATGCGCGAAAAATTTTTGAAGGCGTCCTCTTGTCTCGCAACTGCGCCAATTTGTGTAAAATTATAGGATTATCAATTTCTTTTACCATAAAATTACCTTCTTCATTAAAGTTTTAAAAATCCTTCGACGTGCTGAAATTTTTTCCTGCAGAATTTTTTTCTGAATTATTACTGATTTTTTTATAGTTATTTGACATTTCTATAAAAAACTTTACAATAATGTATGGGTTAATTGCAAAAAATTGCAGAGAAACCTTTCAAATTTAGGAGGAAAATTTTATGACACTCAATGAAAAAAAGGAACTTCAACTTTTCGCCTTAACTGTGCGCGAAGATATTTTAAAAAGTACGACAGCGGCGGGCAGCGGGCATCCCGGCGGCTCACTTTCGGCGGCAGATTATTTGACTTACCTTTACAATAAAGAAATGAAAATTAATCCCCAAAATCCTAAAGACCCTAACCGAGACCGTTTTGTTTTGTCGAAGGGACATAGCGCACCGGCACTTTATGCAGTACTTGCCCATAAAGGATTTTTCCCAGTCGAAGATTTAATGACACTCCGTCAAATAGGCTCGCACTTACAGGGACATCCGAATATGAATTCGACGGCAGGCGTTGATATGTCAACCGGTTCACTCGGACAAGGGCTTTCTGTGGCGGCAGGTATGGCTAAAGGCGCAAAATATCTTAAACTCAATGTAAATGTTTATACTCTTTGCGGCGACGGTGAACTTGCCGAAGGCGAAATTTGGGAAGGTCTTATGTTTGCCGCGCATTATCAGCTGGATAATCTTTGCATTGCGGTTGACGTGAACAGATTGCAGATTGACGGCGAAACTAAAGACGTTATGAACTCTGAACCGCTTGATAAAAAATTTGAGGCTTTTGGTTGCAACGTAATTAAAATTGACGGGCACGACTTTAACGATATTGAAAGTGCATTGGAATTTTTCCATAAGAATCACGGTAGCGGTAAACCGACTGCAATTTTGATGGATACTATTAAAGGTAAAGGCGTTTCGTTTATGGAAGACGTTGCGGATTGGCACGGCAAGGCGGCAAATAAGGAGCAACTTGCGCAGGCACTCGCTGAACTTGAACAAAAACGTAATGAACTTTTAGCTGAAAGTTATTGGTAATTAAGAATTTTTTAATTCTTGATTATTTTTGATAATAACAAAGGAGCAATTATAATAATGGCAGATATAAAAAAAGTTGCGACGCGTGAAAGTTACGGCGCAACTCTCGTTGAACTCGGTAAACTTGATGATAAAATTGTTGTAATGGACGCTGACTTGGCAGGCTCGACTAAAACAGGAATGTTCAAAAAAGCTTTCCCAGACAGATTTTTTAATTGCGGCATTGCAGAAACCAATATGATGTGCGTTGCCGCCGGTCTTGCTACTATGGGATTAAAGCCCTTCGTATCAACTTTTGCAATGTTCGCAACGGGGCGCGTTTACGACCAAGTTCGTAACTCAATCGGTTACCCGCGCTTAAATGTAAAAATCTGCGCGTCTCACGGCGGAATTTCTGTCGGAGCTGACGGCGCGTCCCATCAATGTTGTGAAGATTTTGCCTTAATGCGCACAATCCCTCATATGGCGGTTATGTGTCCTTCAGACGACGTTGAGGCAAGGCAAATGATTAAAGCCGCTTACGAATATAACGGACCTGTTTATATCAGGCTCGGTCGCTCGGCTACTCCCGTTTATCACGATGAAAATTATAAATTCCAAATTGGTAAAGGTGAAGTCGTCCGCGAAGGTTCGGACGTTGCGATTATTGCAACTGGAATTTTACTGCCGGAGGCGATTAAAGCCGCTGAAATTTTGCAGGCTGAAAATATTTCCACGCGGGTTATCAATATGGCGACGATTAAACCGATTGATAGGGAAATTGTTATCAAGGCGGCTAAAGAGTGCGGCAAAATCGTTACCGTTGAGGAACATACGATTTTAGGCGGACTCGGCGAGGCAGTTTGCGGTGTACTTTGTGAAGAATATCCCGCGCAGGTTAAGCGTCTCGGTATTCAAGATGAATTTGGTTATTCCGGCTCGGCTGATGAACTTATTAAGGCATTTGGGCTTGACGGTAACGGCATTGCTGATTCGACTAAAAATTTCTTAACCAATTCTTAATTTTAAATTCTAAATTCTTAATTCTTAATTATTTAATACGCTCCGCGACCTGTTACGACTGCTTTAACCGTCTTAAACAAATACATTATGTCAATCCATACAGACCAGTTGCGGACGTACCAAGTATCCATTGCGACGCGCTCAGGGTATGTCGTATCACTTCGCCCCGATACCTGCCACATTCCCGTTATGCCCGGCAATACCATATAATATTCACGAATATTTTTCCCATAGCGCGGCACTTCTTCTTCAATTATCGGACGCGGACCGACTAAACTCATATCGCCCAAAATTACATTCCAAAGTTGCGGCAATTCATCAAGGCTTGTCCGTCGTAAAAAATTCCCCAACTTCGTAACTCGCGGGTCATTCGTCAGCTTAAATGTCTCTTGCCATTCCATCCGCGCAGATTCATTTTCCGCCAAATATTTTTCCAAAACTTTGTCCGCATCTTTTACCATTGTCTGGAATTTGTAGCAGTAAAAAGTTTTTCCGAATTGCCCAACGCGCTTGTGTGAAAAAATTATCCCGCCGCGATTCGATATACAAGTTGCTATTGCTATCCCTAAAAGTATCGGCGAAATTATTATCCCGCCAATTATCGTCAATGTTAAATCAAATACCCGCTTGAAAATTCTGTTGTAACTTCGCGAAAGATTGTTCCGCAAATTCAACATTAATATTTTTTCATTGAATAATATCGACGCGTCAACGCTTGCCATAGGTGTACCTATCAAGTCGGGTATAAATGAGATATTTTTTACGCGCGGTTGTATGCCCGTTATAATTTCTTGTAACTTTTCCTTCGTTATTCCTGGTGCGGCTATTATTACTGTTTGAAGGTTTAATCGCCGCACTATTTTTTTTGCCATATTAAACCCTCCCAATATCGGATATTCTTTAGGCAAAGTTTTTGATATTGGATTATCATCAATAAATCCTACTATGTCGTATCTGTAGCCTAAATCTTCCCGCCAAAATTTTATAAGTTTTTCTGCAGTCAAGCCCGCGCCGATTATCACTACAGGTTCACTGAAGATATTTTTTAATTTCAAAAATTTTAATATCGTGTAACGAATTATGCACACATTACACAGCACTAATATTCCAAATATCAGCATAAATGTTCGTGACGCGTATTCGCCCGCTTTTAAAAAGTATACTAAAATTATTGACGCCATCCACCCGTAGAATACCGACATAAATATTTCCCGCATAGTTTCTACAACCGGTTTCATTTGCCTGTATGACCGCGAGTGACTGAGGAATATCAAAAATAATAACGGCACTCCCACAAAAATATAAGTGTCGTTATAGCTGTATGTGTACCCGTTCCAAAAATCTACCGCGTTTCTTATGTAAAACGCTAAGTATTGCGTGAGGACAATCCCTATATAATCGAATAACATAAAAAGGAGCGGCGGCACTAATGACGGCACTGTATAGGATTTTTTTTTCGGCATTTATTTATCTACTTTCCTTTGGCTATGAATGTACTTTTTTTGGCTTGGTATAAATTTTTATATTAAACTACTTTCTTTTGGCGCAAAATTCAAAATCGAGGAGTTGCCGCGTTTTTACATTCATTTTTAATTATTTTTTACTTGCCAGTTTTATATTCAGTCTCAACGGTCCGATTGAATGAGTTTCTTCTCGCGCATACGCCGTCAATGTAACCTTGCCACTCGCATCACTCAATTCGTCTATCAATTCATAAAGTTGTGAGCCTTCCATTATCCCTACCGCGTGCGTTATCGGGTCTGTCAATATCCCTTTTGCTACCGCCGACCGATTTACTGAACTCAAAAATCCTCTTACTATCGGTTCGGCATCCTCTTCGCTTTTAACTTCGTAATTTCCCTCAAATACTAATTCATCTTTAGCGTAAACAAGATTGTTTGGATATATCAAAAGACTTGCCCTTATAGGTTCGCCGCGCACTAAATTTCCTGCCGCCGTTATCCTCAATATCATTTCTTGTCGACTAGCCGCTATTTGGCTGATTGTCTCCTGCAGTTCAGGTTCATATACCCATAATGAACCGTCCATTTCAACTCCAAATCTTTCTGCAAGATTTCGCGTCGCTTCGTCAGCAAGTTTATCTATATCCGCGCGTATTTCTTCCGCTGGACGATTCCCTTGTATCGTGCCGCTTGATAATACTTCCCCTGCTTTCAAAATTATATCGCCCTCGCGCATTGCTATCAACCCTGCCCGAAGATTTTTAGCGTGTTCCTCTAATATCGCGTTATCCTTGCTTAACTTTTCATTATCTGCAGTCAAGGTTACGTTAAATTCTCCCAACTGCTTATTTGCTGATTCTAATTCCGCATTTGAGGAAGTCAGACTTTCATTTTGCGCGGATAATTCAGAATTGGACGCCGCAAGATTATTATTCTGCGCGGAAAGTTCAGAGTTGGACGCCGTAAGATTATTATTCTGCGCGGCTAGGTCGGTATTTTCTTCCTCTAATCTCTCATTGCCAATCTTTAATCTTTCTGATTCTTCCTTAAGTTCATTTTGTTCAGTCTTAAGAGATTCTATTTCTTGCTTGGAATTTTCTAAATCTTCTCCTGCACGTTGATATTCTTCCTGCGTCTTTACAAGTTCCTCCGTTACTACGTTTAAAGATTCTTTCGTTGACGCCATTGCCGCGTTTAATTCTTCCAGTCCAAATAACGCCGTACGGACATTTTCTGAAATGATTGCCATTGAACCGATTGATAAGCCCGTTATCAGCGCACCTGTTATTACCGTGATTACCATTGATGTATGGCGCGGGCGCAACCCAAATATCGATAATCTTTTCTTGCCGATTTTTGTACCGAGTTTGTCGCCTATAAATGCAATTGCTCCGCCCGTTATCACCATTACGATTATTAAATATATTCCTTCCATTTACCGTCCTGCTTTTTATTTTGTAACAATTAATTTTTCGCCGCAAATTCCTTTATTCCTTCGATTAAATAAAAAACTCCCAACAGATTTTTCCGTTGAGAGTGATTTAAATTTAATTAGGAATGCGTAATGCTTAATTCGTAATTATTTTCTTAATTATTATTATTCGTACGCTCTATAAAGCTATTCGTCGCTAAATCTGCGTCGTAAATCTTCCCTTGTATCAAATATCCCACGCCGTTATTGCCGTCTACCGTCAACTGCGCTCCCGACGCTAACGATATTTGAGTACTTCCCGCCGTTACCGACAAAACTATATTGTCCAGCGTCACGTCCATTAAATTTATAATGTCATTGGAATACGCGCCGTATATCGTATCAAAACCCGAATTATAGCCGAACATAAAACAATCTTCTCCGTCGCCGCCTATCAAGGTGTCATATGTGCCATTTCCGCCATAGATACTTCCCCCTTCATTGCCTGCACTTATTATATTTGATTGCTCATTCGCTCCACTCATTACCAAGTAGCCGCTTATCGTATCTCCTCTTACGTCGCCGCCATTTCCTGCCATTAATACCCGCGCTGTTACATTGCCGTTGCCGTCCGCTATGTCTATCACTTCGTCTCTTATACTCTGTACAAGTAAATCTCCTTCGCCTGAACTTATTATCACGTCATCATTTGAAAATCTAAATCCTTCGTAACTTTCCGCTCCAAAGTTTATCTTGTCGCCCGTTGTCGCACTTCTTATTACGCCTGAACCATTCGTATAAAGGAAAGTATCTTGTCCGTCGCCGCCTTGCAAAGTGTTATCCCCTTCGCCTTTGCCGCCATACAAACTTGAACCATTTCCCGACGCTATTAACTCATTAGACGTACTATTTGCCCCTATTATCACTTCAAACACCGATAATCCGCGCCCGTCTACCGTGCCGCCTTCATTTGCCATATACGAATACGCTACAATGTTTCCATTTGAATCTGTAAAAGATACCACTTCGCCGCGAACTTCATTTAACGTCAATGTGCCATCCGCAGAAGTCACTATGAAATTGTCTGCACTCACACTTACGCCCGTAACCGCAACGTCCAATTCTATCGTTTCGTCTTCAGTGTAATTCGTGATTACCCTGTTGCCGCCACTGTAATTGTATACGCCGCCTACACCGTCTTCACTGCTACCCGTCGCCTCCAATGTCGATGCTACCGTACTTTGACTACTTCCCCCAGTCTGCGTTACCACTGTACTTGTATTATTTGAAGAACTATTATTTGAACTGCTACTTGACGAATTATTACTTGAACTGCTTGACGAATTATTTGTGCTTGAATTTGTACTGCGCCGCGTCGTCGTACTCGTCGATGAACCTGTATTTCGTATAGGTGAACTTGATGATGAACTACCGCTTGAATTTGACGAACTGCCGCTTGAACTTGAGGAATTGCTACCTGAATTTGAACTGCCGCCGGAAGTCGTCGAAGTTGAACTACCTCCTGATGTTGTTGATGAGGAACTGCCTCCGCTTGTCGTCGAAGTTGAGCTACCTCCGCTTGTCGTTGATGAGGAATTGCCACCGCTTGTCGTCGCACTGTAGGTATAAGTGTTCGGCGTTATCACTCCTGCCGCATTCTTTATCTTAATTTGCTTATTCGCCGCGCTTGCCAATGTGATTGCTCCTGAACCTACTTGCACAATCACATTTTTATTTATGTCAGCATATATCGAATCTATGACGCCTTCAGTTATGTGCAATACGTCGCTGGTATTGAAATTCGTGATTATATCGTTGCCGTCGCCGTCTGCATATTGGTAAGTGTGGGACGAATTGTCGCCCGTTATCGTATCGTTGCCGTCCCCGCCTATTACCGTTATATCTATCGCTTCAGCTCCTAAGCTTATATGGTCGTCCCCGTCTCCTCCGTATATCGTGACGTGCGAACCGCGATTCTTTATCAAATCATTTCCCGCACCCCCGTCTATCGTGACCGTCGCGCCAGTATTCGTAACCGTATCGTTGCCGTCTCCCGCTTTTACATATGCTTTGGTTCCGCTATTCGTAATATTGTCATTGCCGCCTAATGCCTCAACTTCATAGCCTTCCTCTACATTAGTCAAAGTGTCATTGCCGTCTGTTCCCGTGATTATCTTCTGCCCATATACCGCCGTCGTAACTGTGCCGTCACTGTCCATTACCGTTATTTCTTTGTCTTTGTAATTTGTAAAGGTTATCGAACCGTTATTGATATAAACTATTACGTCATTATCTACCAACTTTGAACCCGTAATGTTGCCGTCCAATATCGCTATCGTGTCATAATCATTATATCCGATTATTAAATCGTCGCCGTCTCCTGCCGCATATTCAAATACGTGCGCCGCCTCGTCATTATATATAGTATCGTTGCCGTCACCGCCGTTTATAGTCGTATTTGTCACGCCGCTGACTGATGAACCCAATGATACCATATCATTTCCTTCATCGCCCGATATATATACGTCCGTCCCTGTGTTGTAAATAGTGTCCATACCAACGCCGCCGTATATCGTCGCGTAATTGCCCGTGCTGTATATCGTATCATTACCCATACCGCCGTCAAGCGTTATGTGACTGCCAATATTATTTATGCTGTCATTGCCGCTGTCACCGTATGCCTCAACTTGCGAACCGGTATTGTAAATAGTATCGTTGCCCTGACCTCCGCTTATAGTAGCCGGTGAGCCGGTATTCCTTATTGAATCGTCTCCCGCATATCCGTATATCCGCGCGTGATCTTCCTGATTGTTTATCGTATCTGCCGCACCTGTGCCGTAAATAATTACGCGATTATAATTTTCCGTCGTGATATTTCCACTTGAATCTTTTACCGTTATCTCAAGGTCTCTGGCATTTTTAAGGGTGACTGCCCCTGCTAAATCATTTTCACCTATATAGAAAATTATATCTGTGCCGACAACCGTTGTATTTGTTATCGCGCCCTCCGTTATATGGAAGGTATCCTCCGCCGCAAATCCGTAAATTACATCGTTGCCGTCTCCTGCCCCATACCGATAAACATTTCCCGTATTATCAGCGTAAATTACATCATCGCCTTTGCCGCCTTCTATCGTGATACTTTCTGCGTCTGAAGAAATACTTATTCGGTCTGCATCATCTCCGCCGCCGATACTCACACTTGATCCGGTATTTATGATTGTATCTGTACCACTGCCGCCCCTGATTTGGACGCTGTCTCCGTCATTTCGTATAGTATTCGCGCCGTCGCCGCCAAATATCGTGACACTTGCCGCTATGTTATTTACTATGTTATCTCCGCCGCCGGTGACTATCGTCGTATCCGAACCGCTATTTACTATGCTGTCATAACCAACGCCCGCGTCTATATACGCTCCAATACCGCTGTTTATTATCGTATCATTACCGGCATCTCCGTATACAGTCGCTTCATTGCCACTGTTATTTATTGAGTCATTGCCTGAACCGCCGTTGACTACCGCTTTATCGCCGCCGTTTGATATTATGTCATTATCAGCCCCGCCGTCCATTGTCACGCCGTAACCGGTATTTATAATGGTATCATTACCGGCATAAGTTTTTATCGTGTAATTCGGTTGCGTGTTTATAAAGTCGTCATCTTCTGCAGTTCCTTCTATCAGCAAGCGTCCGTATATTTCATTTGTGGTATTGCCGTCTTTATCCTTTACCGTTATACCTTTGCCGTCAAAATTCTTTACGCGTATACTTCCCAGATTATCGCCATCGGCTACATAAATTATTACGTCGCCGCTTTCTACCGTTGACCCGCTGATTGTCCCTTCAGTGAGGTGTATCGTATCATATCCGTTATAATTATAAATGGTATCGTCGCCGTCGCCCTGCGCGTATTCAAAAATATTCCCAAGTCCGCTACTGTAAATTATATCGTTGCCTTGTCCGCCGATTACCGTTACATTCTTTGAATCTGCTCCTAAACTGATTGTGTCATCTTCCGCGCCCGTGTCGATATATGCATTAACCGTACTTTGTACAACGTAATCGTTACCCGCGTCACCCAATATTGTCGTATCGCTTGATTCATTTATAATCGTATCGTCGCCCGAGCCAAGATTTATATAAACGTTATCAGAATCTGCGCGGTTATTTATGCTGTCATTATCGCCGCCCGCATCAATCGTTACCGTTGACGCGGAATTAACTATCATATCCGCTCCTGAACCAGCACTTACAAGAAGATTGCTACCGCTGGTTGATAAATAATCATCTTCAGTTCCTGCGGTAATCGTAATGAGCGAGCCGGAAACAATGATACGATTAGCACCATTGCCGGAATTAATAACGATATTAGACGCGCTGTTAGTAACTGATATTGTATCGTTACCGTCACCACCGTCTATAGTAACATTGCTTGCGTTATTCTGAATACTGTCTGCACCATTGCCGCCGTTGATATAAACATTAGCGGCGGTATTGCGTATAATATCGTCGCCATTTTCGCCATTAATCGAAACATTTTCAGCAGTGTTGGTTATGAAGTCCTCATCATCACCGCCAAGTATCGTTGCGTAAGTGGAATTATTGGTAATCGTATCATTACCGGCAAGCCCAGTGATATATGCCCGCAATCCGTCATTGGTAACAACATCAGCACCTTCACCGCCGATAATTGTGACGCGCTCGCCGCCGTAGTTGATTAAAGTATCTTCACCCGCGCCGCCAAACATTGAAACGGAATCAGCACTATTCCAAAGATAATCAAGCCCGTCTCCGCCGTCAATGGTTGAATTAGTTGAGCGATTAATAATCGAATCAGCACCTGCCCCGCCAATCAGTGAAACTCTGGAACCGGTATTTTCAATGTAATCATTACCGTTGCCGCCGTCGATTGTGACGGTATCAGCAGAGTTAATGATAGTATCCTTGCCGTCATCACCGAAAATTTTAACCGCAGAGCCGCTGTTGTCTATGTAATCGCCGCCCGTTGCGCCGTAAATCGTAACAAAGTTAGCGGCATTAGTGATAGTGTCATCACCGGCTAAACCGTCAATGGTAATGGTAGCCTTAGCATTTTCAATAAAATCATTTTGAGAAGTACCACTGCGATAAACTTGTATGCCGTCTTGGAAGATTGATTTAACGCCGGTGTAAGTCTCGCCGCTTAAGGTAATGCCTTCTTTGGAGCGGTCTTCATCAGAATTAATGATAGTGACAGTATTTTTAGCGGCAGAAGATTTAGTAAAGCCTTCAAGATTAATCGAACCGATAGTAGAATTAGCACCGGTAGCAGTATAACCCTTGCCGATACCAACGCCGCTATTAGAACTTTCCGCAGTAAGTGTAGAATCACCGCCGATTGAAATGTTGCCTACAAAATTATCTCCGCCCTTAGCATAGCCTGAACCTACGCCAGAACCGAAACTGGCGGAAGTAGCAGTAATATTGGCTGTGCCGTTAATGACAATGTCGCCGACGGAAGTAGAATTATTGGTTGCTGAAATGCCCGTACCGATAGCCGCGCCATTAGTTGAAGTAGCAGTGATGGTACCTTTGTTAATTAAAATGTCACCGGCAACGCCGTATTTACCGGAACCTATAGCCGCGCCTTCTTCGGAATTGGCAGTGAGAGTACCGCAAGCAAGTGAAATGTTGCCGACAGTGCCGCCATTACCGGAACCGATACCAGCACCTTCAGCCGCACCTTCTTCACCGCTTGAGGCATTGACAACGCCATTTGTAGAAATGGAAATGTCGCCGGTCGTACCGCCATTGCCTGAACCGATACCTGCGCCCGCTTTACCGCCATTAGCTTTAGTAATAACAGCATTACTGCTGATAGTAATAGTGCCGACAGTGCCTCCGTTACCTGAACCTATACCTGCACCGTTAGAGCCGCCGACTGCTTCAGAGATAGTACCGCCGGTGATTGAAATATCGCCTATGGTAGAGCCGCCGCCTGAGCCTATAGCCGCGCCGTTGGAAGTGGCATTGGCAGAAATTGTACCGCCGCTGATTATAATGTTACCTGTCGAGCCTTCATAAGTATTTGGGTCTGAAATGTAACCTGAACCGATAGCCGCGCCATTGGTAGAATTAGCTGTAATAGTGCCGCCCGTTATCTTAATATCTTCAACGTCGCCATTGTAGCTTGAACCGATAGCCGCACCATATTGAGAATTAGCAGTAATGGTACCGGCGGAAATTAAAACATTGCCCATAGACGAGCCGGCACCAGCACCAAGAGCCGCGCCATTAGTACCTGCATTAGCGTTAATCGTACCGCCTGCTATGGTAAGGATAGCCTCCGATTGTTCATTGGCATCAGTACCGATACCTGCGCCATTAGTGCCAGCATTGACGGTAAGTCCGCCACCCGTACCTTGAACTGTTAAGCCGCCGCCGATATTGATAACAGCCGCATTAACATCAGTAGTCGTCAAGGTTGTATCAGTGCCGGTGAGTTTGAGGACATTATTTTCCCCTTCGCCGAAAGTTACGACATTACCGGACGTGTTATTAACGATTAAATTACGAAGAGTTAAATTGGCATTATCGACATTGGAAATAATATGTACGTTGGAGAATTGACGCGGTAAAGAGTTAGAACCTGTGCCGCCGTAAATGGTAACAGCCTCAGTAGTGTTGATAGTGATATTGCCTGAAAAACCTTCTTCAAGGGTAAGAGTGCCGCCGGAAAGTATAGACAAACTCCAATTAGAACTTTCGGTAGATTGAAAGTTGCCGTCTTCAAAGATAAGTTTAGAGCCTGAATAAGCGACAGAAGTTTTAGAAATGGGATTATAAACGGTAATGCCTGTGTCGGAATCGCCGTTATTGATAATGACGTTGGAAGTAATATTTGGCGTAGAAGTATCGCCGGACAAAGAAATTACAGAAGTAGTCGAGCCGTAATGGGAATTGATACCGAGCGA
>FLNU01001248.1_pt1 | contig 24030 bp, 16 predicted proteins | sample 1140361 | NCBI WGS metagenome assembly FLNU01 (sample SAMEA3878206, study PRJEB12797) | bioreactor metagenome | biome: Moose rumen | place: Sweden | collected 2011-10 | reverse complement strand
TAAACAGCGGAGACGGTGACGATTCCATTTACAATTGGCGTGGTTCAAATGTCACAATAAACAGCGGCGCAGGCAACGATACTATTCGTAACTATAATTATTCGAGCTTAGGAAATGTTTATCAATATAATAAAGGCGACGGCAATGACATAATTATAGGCGCGGGCGGAAGTGACACGCTTATTATCAGCGGCACGAAGTATAGCACGACAACCAACGGTAACGATATAATTGTTACGGCAGGCAGTGGCAAAATTACTTTGCAAAATGCGGCGAGTATTGCCTCTTCATTGAAAATTACTTCGGTGACAGGCGGCGGCGATGATACAACTCCAAGCGGCGTAACACTCAGCAACACGACGAAAAACACCGTTATAACGGGAACTGCCTACGCCGACAGCATTTATAACACAGCGGCAAATGTTACGATTAACGGAGGAGACGGCGACGATACCATTTACAGTTCCGGTTCAACCGTAACAATAGACGGCGGTGCTGGTGAAGATAGAATTGAGTTCTGGGGAACAAAGTCTAGAATTGACGGCGGAGACGACGAAGATACAATTTATACTCATGCCAAAAATGTTACTATTTATGCCGGTAATGGAAATGACAGCATAGAAAACTGGGACGATAATGCCGGTTATGCAAATGGTATAGGCGACGGCAGTCATGCATTAATTTTCACTGGCGATGGCGATGATACCGTAAATGATTTTGCCTCAATGGATACTATTAATACCGGTAAAGGAAATGACCTCATTATTTTTAACCATACATACAGTAAATTTCAAAACGTCGTTCAGTATAAAAGCGGCGACGGTAATGATATTATTCGAGGTATGACTTCAAGCGATACATTGATAATAAGCGGCACGACTTACAGCACGACTAAGAGTAGCGATAATATAATTGTTACGGCAGGTTCAGGGAAAATTACATTGCAAGGCGCGGCAAGCCTTTCGGCGATTAATATTCAGGGTACACTCAGTGGTGGTGAAGATACAGTTACAAGCGGCTGGGCAACAATTACGTCTGCAGGTAAATCAACCGTTGTAGCTGATAGTGTTACAACTGCAAGCGGTACAAGTGTTGCAGATACAATTATGGCGGCAGGAATTGCAAGTGTTACCCACGCGATTAACGGCAACGCCGGAAATGATTTCATCAGAGTTGGCGACGCGTCGAACAATTATGGCATTAGGTATTCAAAGGTTACGGTAAACGGCGGAGCCGGCAACGATACCATTAATATTTATGGTGCTAATTGGGGAATTTTAAAATCAACCGTATCCATTGACGGCGGCGCAGGTGCTGATGTTATTGCGATTGGAGATATTGACGGCACAGACCAAGTTACGATAGTTGCGGGCGCAGGTGACAATATCAGCGTTCGTTATGATTACAATGACAGCACGAAATATATTTTTGACAGTACAAGCAATGTCACGATTAGCGGCGTAACCTTCAAGGCAAACAAGGCAAATACTTCAGCCAATATAAAAAATTCCTACGGCATTATGACTATTGGAACTGGCTTCAGCGGAACTGTTTCAATTCCTGCCAATAAAAGGGTATTCGATTCTTACGGGAACTTTATTTCAACTGTCGGTTCATATTCTGTAATAAGCGGCAAATTCAATGCTCCCGCCTCTGTTATGGGTACAGCTAAATACAATACTGTAAACGGCGCGTCAATCGTCGGCATGGGAGGTACTGATAGCATCCAAAACGTGGGTGCTTCCAACGTCAAGATAAGCTTAGGTGCAGGCAACGATACCATTTACAATTTTTCTAGTTCGAATGTAACAATAAACAGCGGAGACGGTGACGATTCCATTTACAATTCTTATGGTTCAAATGTGACGATAAACAGCGGAGACGGTGACGATACCATTTACAATTACGGGAAATATAATTCAACAGTAACCGGTAGCTATGGAGATTATGTCTCTATTCTTGGCGGCGCAGGTGCAGACGTTATCAGTTTAACGAACGGTTTTCAAGGTGTTACAGTAAACGGCGGAACTGGCAACGATACCATTTACAATAAAAATTTCTTGGCGGGCAATATCTATCAATATGCGTCGGGCGATGGCAACGACGTAATTGTTGGTATGACTTCCAGTGACACGTTGCTTATCAGCGGTACCAAATACAGCACGGCTAAGAGCGGAGATAATGTTATAGTTACGGCAGGTTCGGGAAAAATTACTTTGCAAAATGTGGCTAGTATTGCCTCTTCATTGAAAATTACTTCGGTGAAAGGCGGCGGCACTGATACCGTACCTAGCGGAGAATCAATTACAAATTCAAAAGCAAATACACTCATAACAGGTACTGCTTATGATGACACGATTAAAAATACTGCGTCGAAAGTCACGATTCAAGGCAACGCGGGCGCGGATAAAATTTCTTTGTCAAGTGCGGCAACGAATAATGTCATAATCGGCGGAGACGGTAATGATTCAATATACAGTTCAGTTACCAGCGGTGTACTCTTCAGCTACGCAAAAGGCGACGGCAACGATTATATCAAAGGTTGGACTGATAAAGATACATTGACGATAGCCGGCGGTGATTATAAAACTTCTGTTTCTGGTAGTAATGTCATTGTGAGTATCACAGGCGGCGAAAAGATTACTCTTGCCGGTGCGAAAGGTACACCCGTTAATATTAATGGCGGCGAATACATAAGCAACACGAAGGCTGGCACTCTCGTAACTGCCACTGCTTATAATGACACGATTGAGAATACAGCGTCGAAAGTTACGATACAAGCCAATGGCGGTGCTGATTCAATCAATAATACCGGCGCATCAATGAAAGCTTACGGCGGAGATGGTATTGATACAATCACGAACAGCGGAGCTTCTGCATATATCGACGGCGGAGCCGGTGCCGATAAAATTTCAATCACAAGTTCCGCTACTAAGAATACAATTTACGGCGGAATGGGTAATGATTCAATTTACAGTTCGGTGACAAGCGGCGTATTTTACAGCTACGCAAAAGGAGATGGTAACGATTACATCAAAGGTTGGACTGACAACGACACTCTCACGATAACCGGCGGTGCTTATAAAACTTCAACGACCAGTAGCAATGTCATTGTAAGTATAACTGGCGGCGCAAAAATTACTCTGGCAGGTGCTAAAGATAAAGCCATTAATATCAATCCTTCGGTATCGGTTGGCAAATTCATAACTAATACGGTAAAAGCTAAAAATATCACATTGGCAACAGCTTATGCTGACACAATTAAAAACACCGGAGCAAGTTCTACGATTTACGGCTATGCAGGTAATGACACTATGAACAATACTGCGGCGTCAGTTAAAGTTTATGCAGGTGAGGGCAACGACACGATTAACAACACCGGCGCAAATACTTACATAGACGGCGGCGCAGGTGCTGATAAGATTTCAATCACAAGTTCCGCTAAAACTAATACGATAATCGGCGGCTTAGGTGACGATTCAATTTACAGCTCAGTTACAAGCGGTGTTTTGTACAGCTACGCAAAAGGCGACGGCAACGATTATATCAAAGGTTGGAATGCTAAAGATACATTGACGATAACCGGCGGCTCGTTCACTACTTCCACAATTAGCAGTAATGTCATTGTCAGCATAACTGACGGCGCAAAGATTACTCTTGCAGGTGCTAAAGGTAAAGTCATTAATATTAATCCTTCTGAAGGCGGCAAAAACATAGTCAACAAGAAGGCTGAAACTCTCTTAACTGCCACTGCTTATAATGATACGATAAAAAATACAGGGGCAAAAGTTACGATACAAGCCAATGGCGGTGCTGATTCAATCAATAATACGGGCGCATCGATGAAAGCATACGGCGGAGATGGTGCAGATACAATTATGAACACCGGAATTAATGCGTATATCGACGGCGGAGCCGGTGCTGATAAGATTTCAATCACAAGTTCAGCTACTAAAAATACAATTTACGGCGGAATGGGTAATGATTCAATATACAGTTCAGTTATAAGCGGTGTTTTGTATAGTTACGCAAAAGGCGACGGCAACGACTATATTTCAGGTTGGACTGACAACGACACTCTCACGATTACCGGCGGTGATTATAAAACTTCTGTATCGGGTAGCAATGTTATTGTCAGTGTAACGGGCGGCGCAAAAATTACTCTGGCAGGTGCTGAAGATAAAGCCGTTAATATCAATCCTTCTGCATCAGGCGGAAAATCAATCAGCAATACTGCTAAAGCTAAGAATGTAACATTAGCAACAGCTTATGCAGACACGATTAAAAACACTGGGTCAAGTGCTACGATTTACAGTTATTCTGGTAATGACTCAATCAATAATACTGGCGCATCGGTAAAAGTATATGCAGGCGCGGGCAATGACTCAATCCGTAATACCGGAGTTAATGCGTATCTTGACGGCGGCGCAGGTAATGATAAAATCACTATAACCAGTGCTACTAAAAATAATACAATAGTCGGCGGCTTAGGCAATGATTCCATTTACAGCTCAGTTACAAGCGGTGTTTTGTACAGCTACGCAAAAGGTGACGGCAACGATTACATCAAAGGTTGGACTGACAACGACACTCTCACGATTACCGGCGGCTCACATAAAACTTCTGTTTCTGGTAATAATGTCATTGTCAGTATCACAGGCGGCGCAAAAATTACTTTGGAAGGTGCTAAAAACAAGACGATTAATATAAAATCTTCGTCAAGTTCCACAAGTAAATTGGTCAGCAGTGAAATTTTGTTTGAGGATGATAATTTTGTAACCGATACCGCGCAAATTGATTCCGTCAAGGAAATTTCCGATAAAAATTATTCAGTCGGTAATGTAACGAGTTTGCAGAGCTATGACATTTTCAATCAAACCGAATCTTTGGTTACGGCTACTTACGATAAATAAAATTTAAATTAAAAAATTAACTCAGCCGCGTTGACAAATGTTGACGTGGTTTTTTATGTTTTTTTGAAAAGTAAAGGAAAATTAGAAGGAGTCGTTGAATAAATAAAAAATATTTTTATAATCGGAGGATTAAATTGAATAAAAAACTCTTCCCTAATCCCTCTTCCCTAATCCCTATAATTATAATTTTTGCGGTAATGTTTGCGCTAAATTATTTAATGCCGCTCCACCGTGACGATTACGATTACTCAATGATTTGGGGGACAAAAATTCACGTCAACTCAATTTCAGACGTATTTGAATCGACGTACCAACATTATTTGTTACACGGCGGAAGATTTTTTACGGTATTCTGCTTAAATTTTTTCTTATGGCTTGGAAAATTTCCATTCGACGTTGCCAACGCAATTTTATTCACGGCATTGGTAATTTTGATTTACTTTCACGCGCGAAGAGAAATTAAACTTGACGAACCGATAATTTTAGCGGTGACGGGAATTTTAACTTGGTTATCATTGCCGCATTTCGGAGAAGTTGCAGTTTGGAAAAGCGGCTCGACAGTTTATTTATGGTCGGCAATCCCGGTATTTTTATTTTTGTTACCCTACAATTTAAAATTGGCTGGGAAATTCAATCTGCGCGGAAAAATTTTTATTGTCGCAATGTTTTTATTGGGATTAATCGCGGGCTGTTCGGTAGAAAATTTAGGCGTTACAGTAACTTTACTGACGGGCGCAATTACTTTTTATCTGTGCAAAAAAAAATTACCGTCAACTTGGGCGGCGGCAGGAAGTTTGGGAAATTTAATTGGCGTAATAATTTTAATCGTCGCGCCGGGAAATTATGTCCGCTATGACGTGCAAGGCGAGGGCAAAGGGATTTTGGCACACATCGGCAACCAAATTGCAGGCAACGCGGAAATGTTTTTGTACCTTTTACCCGCCGTGTTGATTTTAATCTGCGCGATAAATATTTTGAATGAAAATGAAAATAACCTAAGCCCTAAGCCCTTAAACCTTCGCCCAATAATCATTGTCACAATAATTTTCGTCATTTCGTATTTCTTCGACAGCTTAATTACGACGACCATAAATAATTTTTTCGTCAATCACATATTCCCCGCGCTGAACACGTCCGCAAAATTCATTGAACGCTTTGAAAATTTTATGTCGAAGTCAGAAGAGATGATAATTTATTGGCTGATAATAATTTTGATTTACCTGCCTTTACGTCGTGAATTGGGCGTAAAAAAATTTGGAATCGTTGACGCGCTGAAAAAATTTCCTGAAGTGCGTTACGCGGCAATTTTATTTTTGTTAGCGATATTTAATAACTTTGTAATGATTTTCGCACCGACATTTCCTGCGCGGGCAACATTCAGTTCGGTAGTAATGATTTTAATCGGAATCGTCGCGGTAATACGTTTGCCGCTTGTTCGTGAAAAATTTTCACTGCCTGCGGTATCAAAGATTTTAAAATTGGGCGCATTGTCAATCGGAGGTTTCACTATAATAGCCGCACTTTTTATAACTTACACATTGAGGCAGGAAAACGATTGGCGAATAAATGAAGTAAAAATTGCCGCCGAAAAATATAAACCCGTCGTAACTTTCCCGCCTATAACTTTAAAAAATCGCGCATTACGCCATGTATTTTTTGTAGACTTTGATAACGGCGTAACTCGCGACGGAGTTTGCAAATTTTACGGCATAAGCAAAATTGTTGTCAAAGATAATTGACTTGAAAATTTTTTGAAATAATGTAAAATATCCACGTTACCGCCCCTATACTGGTATCAGTAAGGAGGTGACAACAGTGGATATTCTGCTGAGTCTCTTAACGATAATCGGCGGAAATGTCATTTCGCGCTTTTTGTACGATTTGATTAAAGATTTCCTCGATAAAAATAAGCGGTAGCAAAACGCTTAGCGTCTGACAGGCGCAACCCCCAAGTATCTTGAAGGGAGATTACTTGGGGGTTTTTGTTACGCCCGTGACAACTTAGATATTCTGCTGATTATTATTTTTCTATATCACGTTGAAGATGTTATCATAAATAAATTTTTTTGGCAAGCAAATTTTTTTACAAATTATCTTGCAATTCCGCCCTTGCAAATTTTTTGAAATAATGTAAAATGTCCACTGTTACCGCCCCTATACTGGTATCAGTAAGGAGGTGACAAAAGTGGACGATTTGTTCACTGTTCTGCTTATAGTCGGTGCGAACGTCGTCTCCAACCTTATTAACAAGTTGATTGACGCGATCCTCGACAAGAAAGATAATGAGCGGTAACACCGCTACGCGCTCCCGGTAGCGCAATCCCCAAGCATCTTCGGCTAGATTGACTTGGGGATTTTTGTTTGCGCCTGTGACAACGTAGACTTTTTGTTCACTTTTTTAGTTTCTATATCACATTGAAAATGTTATCATAAAAAAATTTTTTTGGCAAGCAAAATTTTTTACAAGTTATCAATATCAAGTTCTCTGAATTTACGGATACGCTCTTGCCGAATATATTCACCGACTTCAACGCCTTTAAGCTCGGGCGGCGCATCCTTACCACCGATTTTTAAAAGTTCTGCGATAATTTTTTCAGCTTTTTCAAGATACGGCGGCAAGCTGTTATGATCGGCTTGAACAATGTCGCAGAAGTCACGCGGCGGAATTTTGATATTGTGCAAACTAATCAGCAAGTCAACCATTTTACCGGGCGCAGTAAAAATTGTAGCTCGCATATGCTCCCTTATGACGAAGGCGGCAACTTTCCTCCACTCTTTAGGTAAATGTATTCGTTCGTCCATTTCCTTTAAAACATCAAGCCCGCGTTGTTCATGATTGTAATGGTGCGGCAACATTTTAAGCGGCGTTGTACCCTTGCCGAAATCGTGAGCCAATGCCGCAAATCTTACAACAGGATTTTTATTAACGACGGCAACTTTATCAACAATCTGAATTGTATGTTCGTAAGCGTCGCCTTCAGGATGAAATTCAATCGGTTGCGTCTTCCCGCGCATATTATCAATTTCAGGAAAAGTTACGCTTAACAGTCCGGCACGTTCAAGACTTCTGAAAAATTTTGACGGCTTATTTGTCATTAAAGCTTTTTCTAATTCGCCGAAAATTCTTTCGCCCGCTTCGTCTTTCAGTTCAAAGGCGCATAAATTCATAGCCTCAAAAGTTTCATCAACAATATCAAAGTCAAACTGCGCGGCTTGACGGGCGGCGCGTAAAGCCCTGACAGGATCGTCCGTAAAATGTTTTGACACTGCGCGAATTTTTTTATTTATAACGTCATCACGCCCGCCGAAAGGGTCAATCAACTCGTCGCTCAAAATATCAATCGCCATTGCGTTAATCGTAGTGTCGCGTCTGAATAAATCATCTTCAATCGTGACAGTCGGATTAAAATTTACCTTAAAGCCGCGATAGCCGCGCCCGACTTTCCTTTCAGTACGCGCTAGGGCAACTTCGCACTTTTTGCCGTTAATATAAATCGAGTAAACAGGAAAACTTTTACCAAATTTCTGTGCGGTAGGAAAAATTTTTGCAAAATCTTTTTCAGTCAGACCCGTCAAGCAATAATCTTTATCATTCGCCTTGACTCCACGAATTTTATCACGAACTGCACCGCCTACAAGGTAAGCTCTGCCGCCCGCATTAAATATTTTTTCGGCAAATTCTTTTTCAGTCATAAAAATTTTCCTTCCCAAATTAATTATCGTCGGAAATTTTGCGTTGCCCCAACATCGTCGTCAAATTTTCGCGGTTAAATCGGTATTCCTTCGACGAAAAATCTTGCCCCGCGTCATAATGATTCGACGGCGCATTTAAAATTCCGCAGACCGTATCAAACATTAAATCATTCGTAAAATATTCGTCCCTGTGCAAATTTAAAGTTTCAACCTGCGCGGGGAAATTTTTTTCGTAATTCGGTGACAAATATATAAACATCGGCACGCGTACCATATCAAAACTGAACACGTCGGGATTGTGAGAAACCTGCAAATCCTCACCGTGATCCGAAAAATAAATCATCGCTTGCAAATTCAAATTCTGCGTGGCGTAATCAAAAATCTTCGACAAAATATAATCCGTGTACAAAATCGTATTCGCATAAGAAGGCGCGGCAACCATCATTCTTGTACCATCCTCTGTCGTCCATTTTTTGAAACTGCTCGGGTATCGACTGTTATAATAAATATGACTGCCCATTAAGTGTATTACTACAAAATTATTTTCGTCGGGATTGAGTGTCGGCAAAAATTCCAACAACTTTTCATCATACTTGTGCGAAAAATCATAAGCGTCGTCTGTCCATTTGGAAACGTCTGCAGTCTTTGCAACCAATGTAATTGCACTGTCATGTTCGCCGTAACGTCCTTGATTGCTGAACCAAAAAGTTTTGTAACCTGATTTTTTTGCAACGTCGATAATCGAAACACTGTTGTAAAATTCTTTGTCATTGTATTGACTTTGCTCCGTCAAAGCGCGTTGAAGGACGATAACTGTTTGCGACCACGACGCATAAGCATTTTGGAAAATTATAAATTCGCCGTCAACTGGTTTAAGATTCGGCGTATTTTCTGGAGTCGATTTAAAATCTTTGTCTATTATCGGCGTAGGATATTTTACAGAATCTAAGCCCTTAGCCCTAAGCCCTAAGCCCTTACTTTCTAACCAAACTGTATTGTCGAAAGGAAAATTGGGATTGAACGCCTTCATATAAGTTCGGCTGGCAGATTCGCCAATAACCACAATCACCGTACCTTTAGATTTAGCCGCCAAAGTTTTTGTTGAATCAATTTTCAGTGAAGCTACTTTTTCATTGTGACCGACGGAATATTTTTCAGATTCCGCAACATAATCTGTTACGACTTTCCATAAACCCGCTATCGAAGTTTGCGGCACCAAATATATCAGCGTTGCCGTTGCAGTTGTAAAAATTAACAACGCTTCGCAGATTTGTAACTTACTAAAAATTTTTCCGCGCAGATTGTTCAAAATTTCTTTATGCTCAAGATAAACTTTCCTCAGCAAAAATCCTATCGTCAACAAAATTATTATCGCCGGTATGTCTCCGATATTTGCGCGTATGAAATCTATGCTTTCTCGCCAATTCGTGAGGTACAACGCCATTAATGACGCGGGCGAAAGGCAATGCCAAAACATACAGTAATAAACCGCTTGCACGAAGGGTATCAGCCAAAATATAAATGTTGCCGCGCAGAGTAATGCCGCCGTAAATTGTATTGGAAAAATTTTTGCACATAAACTTTCCAAGCTTGACAAAAATAAAAAAATTGCCGTTCCAACTATAAAGTCGCAACAAATTAGCGACATAAACCAAGGTTGCTCGTAAGTCCACGTGTAGACCAAAATAAATGTCATACACCATGCAAGCCCCGTCAATAAATTTGCGAAATGTCGGCGTGAAAAAATTATGTCTCCGGTTCCGAATTGTGCCAGCGTTAAAGTTAAAATCATCGGCACGATTAACGGAATTATATACGTTGAACCCATTACCTGCCCCACGTCGATATAAAAAACATTTAGCAAGTAAAAATATAAAATCGCGTTAAGAACATACTTTTTAACCAATTACAAAAACCTCCCATAAAATTATAGATTTAATTTTGGGATTAGTCCATAGCAAAATAAAAAAACTCCCTGCGCGGGAGCAATAAATATGATTTACACTTCTTCTGACACCTGCGAGGCGGAGAGTTCCATAATTTTTTGATTTGCAATAACTAAATTTCTTATCAGCATTATGTTATTTGTAAGCAAGTACGATAAAAGTGTTTCGTGTTCTCCGAAAAAGTTTTTGAATTTATCCATAAGAATTTCACGGATAATATGAGGCGGAGTTTTTACTGAATCTCTAAAAGCACGCTTAAGATCGTCACTGCCCCATTTGCTTAGCACGGCGTATCGATATTCCGGATGTTTTTTGAAAAAATCTATTTTGCTCATAAAATTATCAATGTCTTTCATTCCGCAAACAGTTTTTTCCAACCATCTGTAAAGAAAAGTATCAACATTCTTCTTTAAACCGGAAAGAGAATCTCCGCGCATTCTTCTGATATAGCACAAATTTGGAACTCTCACAAAATTTTTTGCCAAGCACAATTCCATAAAAGCCCAGCCATAGTCATTTTGATGATGAAGAGTTTGAAATTTTATGTTATTGTTTATCAGAAAATCTCGCGAAGAAAGCCTAAGCCAAGGAGTCATCCAAAAACGATTGTTTAACCATTCTTGAATACGTATTTGAAGATTTTCTGTAATTGGAGTAGGTTTATTCACAAATTCACCGAACTGTATCTTTGAATCCGCTACATGAATATTTTCCATAAAAATCTTGCCGATACCTTCCGACATAAAATATTTTTCACAATAAATTACATCAGCTTGAAATTTTTCCGCAATATTGAACAATTCCAAAAGTGCAGTTTTTGTAATAATGTCGTCACTGTCCATAAAAAAAATATATTTACCGCGTGAAAGTTCCAGCCCAAAGTTACGAGCCTCTCCTGCACCGCTGTTAATTTTCAGTTTCATCAACTTAAGGCGACCTTCAAATTTCGGCTTGTAACTTTCAACAATCTCACAACTTTTATCAGTGGAGCAATCATCAACTATAATGACTTCAAAATTTTTCAAAGTCTGCGCAAGCAATGAGTTCAAAAGTTCCTCCATATATTTTTCCGCATTGTACATAGGCACAATTACCGACACAAATGGAATTTGTTCCATAAAATTTTCCTTCCTCGCATAATAGAAATATGGTTATTTACGTCCGGTGGACTTGATATAATATAGTGTCTCAAAAAATATTTCACGAAATTTCCAGCGTTACGGGACAATGATCACTTCCCAAAATTTGCGACTCAATGGTAGCAACGGAAATTTTTTCGGCAATGCGATTCGATACCAAAAAATAATCTATGCGCCAGCCGACATTTCTTGCACGTGAATTTGCAAAAAACGACCACCAAGTATAAGCGTCAACTTTTTCTGGGTACAAATATCTGAAAGTGTCCGTAAAGCCCGCGTCTAAAAGTTCGTCAAACTTGCCGCGCTCTTCGTCAGTAAAACCTGCGTTGCGATGATTCGTGTCAGGATTTTTTAAATCAATCTCCTTATGTGCAACGTTTAAATCTCCGCAAAGTACAACCGGCTTGACTAAATCCAAATTTTTCAGATATTCGCGAAAATCATTTTCCCACTGCATACGGTAGGCAAGACGTTCAAGCTTACGGGAATTTGGCACATAAACATTTACAAAATAAAAATCCGAAAAGCCCAACGTAATTACGCGCCCTTCGTTATCATGTTCCTCAATTCCGATACCGTAGTTGACGGAGCGCGGTTGAATACGCGTAAAGATCGCCGTGCCGGAATAACCTTTTTTCTGCGCACTGTTCCAATATTGTGAGTAACCGTCAAAGTCGATAATGGCTTGCCCCTCATACATTTTCGTTTCCTGTATCGCAAAAATATCCGCGTCAAGATTTTTGAAAGTCTCCATAAAATTTTTCTTAAGACAGGCACGCAACCCGTTTACATTCCACGATACAAATTTCACGTTGCCACCTCCATTTTTTAAGAAAATTTTATATAAACAGCCTTAAAAAGTCAATCCAAGATTTTCTAGGGGCTGTTGGTAAAATGTGTAAAAAATCTTTGTAAAGTTGCGGCAACTCCTCGATTTTCCTGTAACGTTGAAATTACCGTAACGTGTCAAACGCGCTATAACTTATTTTTACTGTAACGCACTCGCGAAAATCGCTGTTGCCGCCTTGTTCTTTTTGCCAGCGTTTTTCTTCTAAAGAAAAATGCTGATTTAAATTTTTTGCGCCAAAGAAAGTAGCTTTAAATATAAAAAATTTTTACCAAGTTGGAGTGTACCAACACGCGCTAATGTCGACGCATTCGTTACGCAAAAAATTTGGAGAGAAATTACAACCGGATAATGGAATTTACAAATTTTTAATTCTTAATTCTGATTTCTTAATTCTTAATTCAAAAAGAGCCGCCGCGATTCGCCGCAACGACTCTTCCGTTATTTCCTAAATTTTATTTATCGATCAATTTACGCTTTTCTATGTCGGATTACTTTCTACCGCCATTAAAATCGCGTCATCCACTCTTCATTGCAAGAGGTTCAAAACTTGCGCCATACTCTGATTTGCCTGCGCTATCATTGCCTGCGCCGCCTGCGACAAAACGTTATTCTTGACGTAGTTCGTCATTTCCTTAGCCATATCAGCTTCAGTAATGCTCGTGTACGCCGTATCTTGAATATTAGCATAACTTTGAAGGAAACTAGATGCGTATTCCAAAGCACCGATACCTGCCCCAATATTGGCTTGTTCAGCTGTAACATTCTTTATAGCGCCATTCAAATATTCTAAACTTTTATCTGAAAGAGCTTCATCAGTAACTAACCCTTTCGAATTAACTTTGGATTTTATATCATTCCAACTAACAGTAAATTTTCCATCTGTTGACTCGGGATTAATGTTAATTCCTAAAACTCCTGTGCCAGTATTATAATCATAATAACCAACAACCTTATTATCATTAATGAGTGCACCGGCAGTATTAGAGGCTAAATCAAAACCTGAATCCGTTTTAAAAGAATAGGTTTTTCCATCCATAATAATTCCAGCGTGATTATTAGCGAAATTAGTATCCGAAGCATAAGTACCAACAGCTTGATCGGCACTGTAATTACCGGAATTGCCGTTGAGTATCGAGACACCACCAGTATCACTATGGACATTAAACGTATAAGAAGTCCCTCCAAGAGTTGTATTCGCATAATCCGACTTCCAAAATACACCCTTTGTAGTTATGTAACCTACTACTTCATTATTATAAGAGACAGCCAGTCTAGTTCCTGAAGCAACCCCCGTGGTACTTGCAACACTGTAAACCTTACCTTCATAAGAAAAGGTACCCGTATTTGATGTGGCATTATAAAATCCAACTTTATTGTTACCAGAAGAAATTGCAGTATTTGAATTTGAAGTATAACTAGAATCTAATTTAGCTGCATCAGTGGCAAGTGATTCTCCAACATCTCCCAGTGAAGTATAAATACTCAGTGAATTACCATCACCTTGAAGTAATTTTTCGTCATTGTATTTAAAATCAAGTGCTGAATTAAGGACGGTTTTAAGGTTATTGTACTCAGTTTGAAGAGCTGTCTGAGCTTCGGTATCATTAGCTGCTGCGTTATATTCAAGAGCCTTCGATTTCATAGCATTGAGAATATCGAGGACGGAAGAAACCGCCGAGTCTGCGGCATTGAGCTTAACGCTACTATTCTGAACGCCATTATAAAGAGCGTTGTAACCGTCGCTGTCGGACTTAATACGCCTGCTTGTCATGTATGCGCTGACATCATCTGCAGGACTATTTACGCGCATTCCGGTTGAGACGCGGGTAATTGATTTACCCATTGCAGTCTGGCTTTTATTCAGCGACATCAACGCGCCGCTGGAAATCGCGCCAAAATTTTTGTTAATGTTCAGTGACATTTTAATTCCCTCCCTGAGATAGTTAAAATAAACTTTCCTTTAAAAATGTTATCGTCGAAACGATTAAAAAACTTAACGGCTTAGAAAAAAATTTTTTCTGAAAAAAAACTACGATTAAATGTTAATTCTGTTGAAAGAAATTGTACATTACTGTTTTGGAAAAATCAAGTGGTTAAATAAATTTTTTTTAGTTTTATGTAGACTTTTCATCAAGAATTAAATTTTTTAATCGTATTCATAATGGCAAGTGCCATTGTGTCGAGTGGTACTTGAATATCAACTGCGCCGATGTCGAAGGCAGATTTAGGCATACCGTAGACGACGGAGGTTGCCTCATCTTGACCAAGAGTCGGCGAACCTTTTTGTTTCATTTCAAGGAGACCTTCCGCGCCGTCGTGACCAATACCCGTGAGGATTACGCCGAGAGATTCTCCGCCTGCCAATTCCGCAACAGATTTAAAAAGTATGTCGACGGCAGGGCGACAAGAATGAACCGGAGGAGCTATAAAGCAACGTATCTGTAACTTTCCTTCACGATTTCTGCATAAATTCATATGCAGTCCGCCGGGCGCAATGTAGGCATAATTTTTTCTTACCAATTCGCCGTGTTCAGCCTCTTTGACTGTCAACAAACTTTCTTTGTCTAAACGGTCAGCGAGGGATTTTGAAAATTTTGGCGGAATATGTTGTACAATTAAGATTGGCGGCAACGGCGGTATTAATTTTGGAATTACTTTCGATAAAGCTTCTGTGCCGCCAGTTGATGATCCTATTGCAATTAAATTTATTTTACTCATAAAACTACCCTTTGTCATAAACTTGAAGATAATTTTCTGTTAATTTGATTCTTCCAAAGGCAAAAATTTCCTGCAAAAAAAATTCCGCCAAGCATTTAAATTGGCGGAAAATTTTTATGTCAGTGAGTTAGTTTTAGATTCTTATAGAAATGCTGATGCCGGTACGATTAGAGCGGACAGGTTTCGGGGTAGTCCTTCTGACAACGTGACTTTCGGTGCGTCTTACAACACGCGTTTCGGTACGTTTTACAACACGGGGAGGCGGAGGGGGCGGCTGAACTCTTCTGGGATCGCGTCTGACATATGCAAGCTCTTGACTTTCAACTTTCAATGTAGACAAGTCGGTTGAAATTTCTGCCGCTGAACTCGTGCCGCTGAATCCCAACAAAAGCGTTGCACAAGCTACCGCCGCTACAAACAATTTTTTACCTTTCACCTTAAACAACTCCTTTGAAATTCCGTAACCTTTGACTGCAACAAATTATGCCGGAAAAATCTTTTATAATTTTTAGACAAAATTAAAATCAGATTAAAAAAGTTTGACCTGCCGCGTTATTTATGATAAATTTTTGTTGAAAATTCTACAGGTGGTTATTTTTTTGAAAAATTATAAAACTGTTGCGGATGATGAAATTTTTTCTGCTGAATATGAAGTCAAGAAGTCAAAATTTATAGCGCACGTCAAGCACGTTGAAACTGAAGAATCTGCGCGGGAATTTTTACAGTTGATTCGTAAAAAATATTTTGACGCGACGCATAATTGTTCGGCGTGGATTTTGGGAGAAGTCGGCAATCTGCAAAAATCTAATGACGACGGAGAACCGGGCGGCACTGCGGGCAATCCTATTTTGGAGACGATTAAGAAAAATAATCTGACGAATACCGCCGTAGTTGTCACGCGATATTTCGGCGGAATAAAATTGGGGGCGGGCGGCTTGATTCGTGCTTATTCGCATACTGCCGCGCTTGGTATCGACTCTTCCAAAATTATTTCAATGACGACGTTTCAAAAAGTTTCTTTGACGCTTGAATATAATTTTCTGGCGCAGGTTGAAAATTTTCTGCGAAAAAAAAATATTCGCGTTGAAAGTTCCGATTATGCGGACGTTGTGACGCTGAATATTTTGCTTTTACCTGAGGAAGTTGAAAATTTTTTAATCGAAATTACGGACTTGACGGCGGCAAATTTCCTTCACGAACTTCAAGAAAAAATTTTGTTGCCGATAGAAATTTAAAATTTGCAGAGCTATTTCATTGATTAAAAATTTTTCCGCGCAGGTTAATTCCCTTCCGAATGGGGAGGGATTTTTTTATTTATAATTAATTTTTTCGTAAATTGAATAAAAACTTATTAAGCAGGGGAAAAAATTTTTGTATCGAATTTTTTAACAAAATTATTGGAGGTTGATAAATTTAAAAATTTACGGAGGAAAAAATTATGAAAGGGTTCAATAAAAAAATTGTAATTACGGCGATAATCAGCAGCGTAATTGTTGCTTTAATGCTAATCGCGGGAACTTTTTGGACAGGTAAAACAGCCAGCGAAGATACAGAAAAAGCCGTTCAAAATGTCAGCCAGCTTTATCTTGAAGAACTTGCCGACAGACGCGAACAGGTACTTTCATCGACTTTAAATGATTATATCAGCGATTTAGATATTGCGTTGGGACTTTTAACCGAAGATGATTTTAGTTCAGTTGAAAAACTTCGTGCTTATCAGTTACGAATGAAACAATTTTACGGCTTGGAAAAATTTGCCTTTGTTAATGAAAACGGTTTAATTTACACTTCGCGCGGAACTCGTACCGATATAGATCAATATTCTTTCGATTACAAAAATATTTCAAGTCCCGAAATTTCCATAAAAACTTCCGGCGGAATTACAAAAGTTATTATTGCCGTGCCGACTGACAGATTGCCTTTTGAGGGAAATTTTCTTGTAGTTTGTTTCATGGAAATTGATATGGATTATATGCTGAAAAATATTTCTCTTCAATCCGGTTCAAATAATACAACTTTTTGCAATGTTTACACGTCCGAAGGATATTCTTTGACTGATATGGTTTTGGGCGGACTTGCAAGCGAAGATAATTTACTTTCCGCGCTCGAAAATGCAGAATTTGACGAAGAATATAATTTGGAAAAAATGCGCGAAAATTTTTCAAAAAGTCAACGCGGCGTAGCGTCTTTCACTTACAACGACGTTAAAGAAACAATGTTTTATGTCCCGGTTCATCGTACAAATTGGATGCTTACTTATCTTATTCGTGAAAGTGTCATCAGTACGCAAATTGATACGATTTCCGAAGGAATTTTAAAAAGAAGTTTTACAATGTCAGTTTTGACTGCGTTAATTTTGTCGGCAATTTTTATTTTTATGGTATTTCAGACCAGAAAAGCCTCAAAACTTGCTCATGAACGCGAAACTTCAGAAATGATGCAGCAAGAATTGGAAGAAAGAATTTTTCTGCAAGATGAACTACTTGAACAAGAAAAAAAGCGTGCGCAACAGGATAACATGATTACGGCGTTGGCGGCTGATTATAAAAGCGTTTATTATGTAAATCTTGACACGGATCAAGCAACTTGTATCAGAAATGATTATTCCGATAAAAATTTTGCTCCGAATGATGTTTTTGGATTTACAGGGACTTTTACAAAATATGCCAATGAAAATATTTCCGAAGAGTACCGCGAACAATTTTTGGAATTTATTAAGCCTGAAAATATTCGTGCGGAATTGAAAAAAAAATCCGATAATTATTTGCCGTTATCTCGTGAAAAAAAATGATGTTGAAAGATATGAAATGTTGCGAATGGCGGACGTAAACAGGGGCAATGAAGACGAAAAAACTATAAATGCGCTCGGCGTCGGCTTTACTGATATTGATGAAGAAATGCGCGATTCTTTAGCAAAAAATCAGGCACTTAGTGAGGCGTTAAAAACTGCTGAAGAGGCAAGCAAAGCTAAAACTACATTTTTATCGAATATGAGCCACGAAATCAGAACGCCGATGAATGCGATTATCGGCTTGGACGCGCTTGCACTCAATGAACCGAATTTGCCTGAAGTTACGAAAGATTATTTAGAAAAAATCGGTAGCAGTGCGAAACATTTATTGAGTTTGATAAATGATATTTTAGATATGTCGCGTATTGAAAGCGGACGTATGACGCTGAAAAATGAAGAATTTGCGTTTTCAAAATTGTTGGAGCAAATTAACATTATTTTTAGCGGACAATCTCAAGAAAAAGGATTGGAATATAATTGCCGATTAAACGGAAGTTTGAGCGATTATTATATTGGTGACAGCACAAAAATTCGCCAAGTTTTAATAAATATTTTGGGTAACGCGGTAAAATTTACTCCGAAAGGCGGAAAAGTTGAATTAAATGTAGAAAAAATTAGGAGTTTCGGCGGAAAATCTACTTTACAATTTAAAATCAGTGACACTGGAATTGGAATGAGTAAAGAATATTTGCCGAAAATTTTTGAAACGTTCAGTCAAGAAAATTCCGGCGCGACAAATAAATATGGAAGTTCGGGGCTCGGAATGGCAATTACCAAAAGAATTGTCGAAATGATGAACGGAGAAATTTTTGTCGAAAGTGAAAAAAATGTTGGGACGACTTTTATTGTAAATATTACGTTAATGGATTCGGAGAGAAAAATTTCTGCTGATTCTGAAGAAATAAATTTATTGCCGCAAGATATGAAAGTTTTGGTTATCGACGACGATATGGTAGCCTGCAATCAAGCAAAATTAGTTTTGTCGCAAATTGGAATTTCTGCGGAAATTGTTCAATCGGGTAAAAAAGCTGTCGAAATGATAAAATTGAATCAAGCGCGGCGTGAACCGTTTAATTTAATAATTGTTGATTGGCAAATGCCGGAAATGGACGGCTTAGAGACTACGCGAAAAATTAGAGAAATTCTTGGAAAAGATACCGCGATAATTATTTTGACTGCGTATAATTGGGACGATATTTATGAAGAGGCTAATACGGCGGGAGTTGACAGTTTTATAGCGAAGCCGCTTTTCTCGGAAAATCTGCTTAATGAGCTGAAAAATATTTTGAAGAAAAAAAATGTGACTTCTTTAGAAAAAGTTGAAAAAGCTGAATTGGAAGGGCGAAAAATTTTATTGGCGGAAGATATGGAAGTAAACGCGGAAATTATGATTGAAGTTTTGAAAATGCGCGAAATGGAGACGGATCACGCGAAAAACGGAAAAGAGGCGGTAAATTTATTTGAAAGTCACGCTGAAGGATATTACGACGCAATTTTGATGGATATGAGAATGCCTGAAATGGACGGCTTGACGGCAACAAGGACGATTCGCGCGTTAAAACGTGCCGACGCTAAAAAAATTCCGATAATCGCACTTACTGCCAACGCTTTTGATGAAGACGTTCAACAAAGTTTGCAAGCGGGACTTAATGCGCATTTAAGCAAACCCGTTGAACCTGAAGTGCTTTTTGAAACTTTAGAGAAATTGATTAAAGACTAAAAAATTTTTTCCGCGCAGATTAAAAACTAAAAAATCCTCCTCCAATTTGGAAGAGGATAATTTTTTTCCGTAAAATTTTAAACTATCTGTCTAAACGAATATAAGTTTTTAAAACATAACCCGTAACGCCGCGATACCTGACTTTGTAGAAAGAATCTGTATCTTCGCCGTAAATAACGGTTACGCGTTCGCCCAAAGGAATTTGCATCAATTCGTAAGCTTGAACAGACGGCGCGTCCCTCAGCGTGATTGAAACTCTGCAGTTTACAACCGTCCCGCCAATCGCCGCTCCGCTACGATCTGCCGAAAGATATTCCGCCAATGCGTATCCTATAGCTCCGTCGTAATTTATTTTGTAGAAACCATTGCCTGCACTTTCAATAAAGCCGACTGCTTGCCCAAGAGGAATTTGAGTAATTTCTCTGGCGTAAACCGAAGGAGCAGCTCTCAACGTGATTGACTGCCTGCAATTTACCACAAACATTGTACTGACGATTCTATTACTTGCCAATGCCGAAGAAGTTATCAGCAACGCACAGATTGCCAAAGTTACAAAAAATATTCTTTTCATAATTTATTTCATTGTGACAAGATTTTTACCGGTCATCTCCGCAGGAATTTCCATGCCTGCCAAAGTCAACAGCGTAGGTGCAACGTCACAAAGTGCGCCTTCCTTAACTTCCGCGACGCGGTCTGATACAACGATAATCGGTACAGGGTTAGTTGTGTGCGCAGTAAACGGCTCTTTCAGTTTGTAATCGTACATTTGATCAGCGTTGCCGTGATCCGCGATTATGACAACTTCGCCGCCGACTTTCTTCATGCACTCAATGAAAATTCCAACGCATACGTCCACCGTCTCAACAGCTTTAACTGCCGCTTTCATAACGCCCGTGTGTCCAACCATATCGCCGTTAGCATAGTTCAAAATTATGAAGTCGTATTTCTCGGAAAGGATAGCCTCAGCAACTTTTAACGTGACAGTCGGCGCACTCATTTCAGGCTTAAGGTCGTAAGTCGCAACTTTCGGAGACGGTACCAAAATTCTGTCTTCGCCTTTGTAGGGTTCCTCAACGCCGCCGTTAAAGAAGAAAGTTACGTGTGCATATTTTTCAGTTTCAGCAATACGAAGTTGCGTTAAGCCAGCCTTGCTGATTGTTTCGCCGAGTCCGTTTGAAACACTTTCGGGCGGGTAAGCAACAGTAACGTTGAGACCTTCTTCATACTGCGTCATTGTCACGAAAGGAACTGCTTTAAGCTCTTCGACGCGCGGGAAACCTTCAAATTTTTCATCAGTGAAAGCGTGCGTCAATTCGCGGGCGCGGTCGGGGCGGAAGTTAAAGAAAATAATTCCGTCATTAGCCTTTACGCCGTCATAATCGCCGACAACTACGGGGATAACAAATTCGTCGGTAACTTTATTGTCGTAAGATTCTTTAATAGCCGTTGCAGAATCAGCTTTTTTAGGCGCGTCCGCCTTAGCAATGGCGTCATAAGCTTTTTGAACTCTGTCCCAACGTTTATCACGATCCATAGCGTAATAACGTCCTGAAATCGTTGCAATTTGACCAATACCAATTTCTTTAATTTTTTCTTCAAGCGTTGCAAGATATTCAGCGGCTGAACTCGGCGGAACGTCGCGCCCGTCCAAAAATGCGTGAACATAAACTTTCTTAACGCCTTTTTCCTTCGCCATTTTCAGCAAGCCGTAAAGATGATCAGTGTGACTGTGAACGCCGCCGGGACTAAGCAAGCCGAAAAGATGAAGTGCGCCGCCACTTGCTACAACTTTATCGGTTACACCGACAAGTGCCGCATTAGTGAAAAATTCTCCGTCGCGAATTGCCTTTGTAATTTTGGTAAGCGGCTGATAAATAATTCTGCCCGCGCCGATATTCATATGTCCGACTTCGGAATTTCCCATTTGTCCATCGGGAAGACCTACGTATTCGCCGGACGCTTGCAGTTTAGCGTTGGGATATTTTTTTACTAACTCGTCAAGTACGGGCGTATTGCCGACTTGAATTGCGTTGTACTTGTCGGTAACGTCGCCGATACCCCAGCCGTCCATAATTATTAAACAAATCGGTGCATGTTTAATGGTTGCCATATTTAAAGCTCCCCCTATAAAAAATTTTCATAAAATTATTGTGCGCCTAAAGCGCGTTTATCGCTGATAAGAAAATGCGTATCACGAGCTCTGATTAACCAGATACCCTTTTGCTTTTCGTAAATATCTTCGTGATAAATGTAATGCTCGGTTATCATCTCAATACCGCTTTCTTCGGTAACTTGCACCAAGCGGCAAAAGAGAAGTCCCGTTGCAGTTCCCTTTGTCACAAAGTCGATTATATGTTGCCCGTTCAAGCAATGAGAACGTTTAACATTACTGGACAATTTCTTAATCGAGCTTTCAAAATATTTCATGCCCGTGAGTTCCAAAAATTTTTTATCGCCGTAGTAAATGCTATACTGAGCATTCTGCGCAAAAAATCTTTTCATTTCAGAGGCATTGCCTTCAGATTTTGAAATTTGTCCGCAAAGTTTTTGAATCTCTAAAATATCGCTAATATTTTCTTGGGTCATCATAATATTCACCCTCAAAAATTAATAATAGTAATTGTTTTCTATGCGGTAAGACCAGCCGAGTTGTCCCATACCAAATTCAAAAATTTTATTTCTGGGCATAACAACAGTCGTATGAGTGCCGTCCATCGTCGAAGTTTCATAACGCCAAAAATCGCCGCGAACTTGGGAAAATTTCCAGATAACAGTTTGAAGTAATTGTCCGTTTCTGACTTTCTTTACGGTAACAGAAAAATAATCGTAGCTATTGTTGCCCTTAATCGTATCGTCCATAACGTAAATATCTGTACCTTCACTTTGCCAACTCTCAACCCAAACATCTTTTGCCGCGCAGGTTGACGCTGAAATTATCAGCATTGCGACTGTCATCAAGATTAAACTAAATTTTTTCATAACTATCACGTGTTAAGTAAAAACCGCCAACTCGGCAACTAGCAACTAAACTAGCCACTAAATTGGCGGCTCAACCTAATTCAAAAAATCTTCCTATTTCATTTCAAAAGTACAGTGATAACCATTGTAGCAACTCCGATAATGACTGCAATGGTTAAGTTACGATTATGTTTCCCCATATCTTCAATAGATTGTCTGATTGCTCTCATATCGTCATCGTGTTTCGTACGCATTTCGCGCATATCTTCAGCTTGCTTTGACCGCATTTCGCGCATGTCTTCATCTTGTTTTTCACGTGCCGCACGCATTTCTGCGATAAACATATCAAGTTTGGTGACCACATTGCTAACTTGTTGTTCCAAACTTGTAGTTTTTGTTTCAAGTTTATCTACTCGATTTTCTAAGTCTGCCATGATTATCACCACCTTTCAAAATATTTTCGGAAAATAAATCTTAGAAATTAACAATCGCGCTGAAGTCTTGAGCTTTAAGGGACGCGCCGCCGACCAATGCACCGTCAACGTTGGGCTGTTTCATAAGGTCTTTAATCGTCGCAGGTTTAACACTTCCGCCGTATTGAATACGAATTGCGTCCGCCGCTTCCTGATTGAATTTCTTAGCAACAGCTTCACGAATAGCCTTGCAAACTTCTTCAGCCTGTTCAAATGTCGCAGTCTTGCCTGTGCCAATCGCCCAAATCGGTTCGTAAGCAATGACGAGCTTTTTAACTTCCTTGTCAGTGAAACCTTCAAGAGCCGCATTAATCTGATTTACAACGTGATCAATGTAAGTTCCAGCCTCACGAATTTCAAGGGACTCACCACAGCAAATAATAGGAGTAATGCCCGCGTTGAAAGCAGCCTTAGCGCGTTTATTTACGCCTTCATCAGTCTCACCGAAATAATCGCGGCGTTCACTGTGTCCGAGTACAACGTAATCAACGCCAATTTCATTGAGCATACCGGTTGAAATTTCGCCGGTGTATGCGCCTTTAGCTTCCCAATGAACATTTTGCGCACCAACATGAATATTCGTGCCTTTAACAGCCTTAGCAACAGCGTCAAGAGCGGTAGCCGTCGGGCATACGACAACGCGGCAAGGAGGATTCTTTACAAGCGGAATCAACTCTTCGACAAGAGCCGTACCTTCTTTAATCGTGTTGTTCATCTTCCAGTTGCCCGCGATAATAGGAGTGCGTCCTACGCCGTCAATAGCATCAATACCGGGCAAAACTTTTCCTTCAAGGTATTCAAGAGTTGCGCCGCCGCCGGTTGAAATGTG
>FLNU01000565.1_pt1 | contig 24140 bp, 20 predicted proteins | sample 1140361 | NCBI WGS metagenome assembly FLNU01 (sample SAMEA3878206, study PRJEB12797) | bioreactor metagenome | biome: Moose rumen | place: Sweden | collected 2011-10 | reverse complement strand
ATGGGGGACGGGTATGGGGGGACGGGTATGGGGGACGGTGTGCTCCATCAGCGGAAGATGTCTTTCAACCGGCCGAAACGGTCGAAACTGCGGGATGTGGACAGGCTGATGGTGATGACGAGCGAGAGCATGGAGGCCACGAAGGTGATGACGACTATCATCATCTGGTATTTGATGGCCAGGCTCGGGTCGCTTCCGCCGAGAATCTGGCCTATCATGGTGCCTGGCATGGCTACGAGGCCCATGACGGCCATGTTAGCGATGCACGGGTTGAACGCCTTCAGCATCGCGGCACGTATGAGGGGCCGTGTGGCCTCGGCATGGGTGGCGCCATTGCCCAGCAGGTAGAAGTAGAGTTGTTGTTCGCGCTTGAGTCCGTCGTAGTAGGTGTTGAGGGCTACGACGTTGACGCCCAGCATGTTGCCCAGCAGCAGGCCGAAGATGGGGATGAAGTATCGGGCGGTGAAGAGTTCGTCCAGGCTCTCGGTCTGGTGCAGTCCGAGCACCAAGCCCATGAAGTAGATGGCGATGAGGAGTGCCGAGGTGAAGAAGGCCACGCCGAGCGGTACGGCCAGCACCTGCGGTCGTATGTGTGTGCGCTGCAAGGCGGTTCCCGTGGCCACGGCCACCATGATAAGGCCCCAGGCCAGGTTGACGTACCACAGATTGTACTCGAACAGGTACTGCAGGTAGAGTCCCACGAGATAGAGTTGCACAATCATGCGGATGGTGGCTCCGAGTGTGGAGTGGACCAGTCCCGTGCGATAGTGGTACAGGTAGTAGAGGGGGAGGAGCAGGAGGAGCAGTCCGACGCCAAGTCCGATGATGGAAATATCTGTTGCCAAGGAATTTGGGGTTTGAAGTTGGACGTCTGAGGTTTATCGGTTCAGCATGAGCACTTTGTCGATGCCATGGAAGAGGGGTGAATGGCTGACCACGAGGACGGTCATGGCGCGTTCTTCGGCCAGCAGGCGGAAGTAGTCGAGCACGAGCCGCGATGTGTCCTCGTCGAGGGCCGACGTGGGTTCGTCGACCAGCAGCAGTGGCTTGCCCAGGAGTCCGGCCACGGCCAGCATGATGCGCTGGCGCTGTCCGCCCGACACCTCGCCCACACGCTTGTCGAGCAGGGACGCGTCGAGTCGCAGCCGCGTCCATTCGTCCAGCAGCGCAGCCTCGTCGGGCGTGGACTGTCGGTTGGCCCGCAGGGTGAAGGGCATCCACACCATCTCGCGCACTGTCTCGGAGGGCAGGGCCAGTTCCTGAGGCACGTAGGCCACGCTGCGTCGCACCTCGTCGACTGTCTGTTCCGAAAGGGGCAGTCCAAGGACGCGTATTTCTCCCTCGAAGTCGACAAACCCCAGCAGGGCCTTGAGCAGCGACGACTTGCCGCTGCCCGACTCGCCGCCCACACACATCACCTCGCCACGCTCCAAGCGGAACGAGACGTCGGTCAGCACGCGCTGTGACCCGTAGGCCACTCCGAGTTGCCGCACCTCAAGCACGGTCTTGTCTGTATCGGTCACCATATAACCTTGCAAAGTTATGGAAAAAACAGCAAATCTGCACACAAAAGTTCATTCTTCTGCACACGAAAGAAAAAAAGACTTAACACGAAAGTATAAATCAAATATATGATTTATATAAATCATGGCTTTGATTTATATAAATCATACGTTAGATTTATATAAATCATACGTTTGATTTATACTTTCCTCTGCAGAGGAGTGAAGTTTGGACTGTGGAGGAGTGAGGTTTGGAGCGTGGAGGAATGAGGTTTCGTGGGTGTCGGTGGGTTTGGGTATCTACGTGCGCGCGTGCGCGCGTACTTTATTTATATGTATATCATCCTGAGTGGAAGGAGGGGGCGGGAACGGTTGAAATGTTAAATAAGTGTTAAATGTGGGAGATTGTTTGGAAGTATTTGTATTATTGAACTATATTTGCGGTGTACTATTAAGGTGGTACACTAATACAGAGTTAAGGAAGTTAGGTGATGCGGACGAGGACGTCCGCGCTCCCAGGGGGGAATGAGAAGTTCGGAGACGATTCATTTTATTCACTCAAACGATAGAAGATTATGATTGACATTCAAAACGTGACATTCGCCTATCAGCCACGCGTGGACGTGCTGAAGGACTTTTCGCTCAGTTTCGACGGTGGAGGCATCTATGGTCTGCTGGGCAAGAACGGAACTGGCAAGAGCACCCTACTCTACCTCATCATGGGACTGCTGCATCCGCAGAAGGGCACGGTCCGGCTGGACGGTGTGGAGACGCGGCTGCGCCGGCCCGACACCCTGAACCGCCTGTTCATCGTGTCCGAGGAGTACAACCTGCCGAGCATCCGGCTGAGCGACTACCTGAAGGCCATCCGTCCTTTCTATCCCCGCTTCAGCGACCAGTTGCTGCGCCAGTGCATGGAGGGTTTCGACATGCCGCAGGACGTGAACCTGGGCCACCTGTCGATGGGTCAGAAGAAGAAGGTATACATGTGCGTGGCACTGGCCACGAACACGCAGGTGCTCTTGATGGACGAGCCGACGAACGGGCTGGACATTCCGTCGAAATCGCAGTTCCGCAAGGTGGTGGCCGGAAGCATGGGCGACGACAAGACCATCGTGATTTCGACCCACCAGGTGCGTGACGTGGAACTGCTGCTGGACCACCTGACCATCATCGAGCCGGGACGCGTGATGCTGAACAGCGACGTTGCCAGCCTGTGCCAGCGGCTGTCGTTCGTCACCATCGACCGCAATGCGGTGCCGGCCAACGCCCTCTACGCCGAACCCTGCATGCAGGGCTACAACATCGTGAAGCCGAACGAGGGCGAAGAGACCCCTATCAACCTGGAACTGCTGTTCAACGCACTCATCAGCAACGGTGCTGAGGTGCGAAAAGCCATGCAGACCATCTGAGAACAAGCAACAAGGATTTCATAACTCAAAAATAGCATCAAGACTATGGACTTCAACAGACAACGTTTCGTACAATACGCAAAGTACGACCTGAGCATCAACCGCGCGTTCTACCGCAACCTGGCCATCGCCACCGGCGTGATTGTCATGGCCATCACCGTGCTCGGATTCCTCATCCGGTGGATCATAAAAATCAACACCGACCCGACCGTCCTGCGCCTCGAAGGACCCGATGCCTACGCAGGCATCGGCGGCACCGTCACCATGGTAGCATTCTTCCTCGCCATCATCACTCTGGTCTTTGCCGGCTGTTTCAACCACCCGTTGCGCAACAAGCAGTCGCGCATCTCGGTGCTCACACTGCCCGCCTCGAACAGCGAGAAGTTCCTGTGGCACACCTTCCTGGTCACCATCGGATTCACCCTGATTACCGTGGCAAGCCTGCTCGTGGCCGACGGCGTGAACTTCCTCCTCTCCCTGCTGGCCGGCTTCCCCGTGAGCCATATCTATTCCATCACGGCAGCATGGACTCGCTCTATGCTCATCGATTTCTCCAGCCCAGGCTTTGGCTGGCTGCAAAACGAATTTAGTGGAACCCAAAGTCACATCAGACCCTACCTCCTTGGCCTGAGCATGGTCTACTCCACCTGGCTGTTCACTACCTTCGTCTTCGTCAACGCCATCAAGTACCGCTACAACATCGTCTGGACCATCCTTGGCCACACCGCCCTGCAGTTCGTACTCTCCATCCTCATGGTCGTGACAGCCATCTGTGCCGAAAGATGGGCACATAGCAACGTCTACGATTCATCCGACCACAATCAGAACAACCAGTTCGTCATGACCATCTACTGCATTGTCATGGCCATCCTCGCCAGTACCACCGTGCTGATGTGGTGGAACAGTTGGAGACGCTACACGAAGGCACAAATCACAACCCGCACCAACCGCTGACAACACACAAGCCTATGGAATTTAAGGAAAGAAAAGCCATCTATCTGCAACTGGCCGACTACCTCTGCCTCGACATCCTGCAAGAAGTGTACAAGGAAGAGGAACGCATTCCCTCCGTGCGCGAATTCGCCGCCCAAATGGAGGTCAACTCCAACACGGCTGTGCGCACCTACGAATGGATGCAGCAAAAAGACATCATCTATACACGCCGCGGACTGGGATACTTCGTCAAGAAAGGAGCCAAGGACATCATCCGCCACATGCGCAGGGACGAATTCCTGAACGACTACCTGCCCGAACTGTTCCGCAACATGCAGGCCCTGGGCATCAGCATGGAGGAAGTGGAAGAGGAATGGCGTAAAAATAATAATAATTAACAGTCTGTCATGTCACAAAACGGACACTCGGACGTTATATAGTAAAGAACCCTGACAATCCACATAACAACATGAAAAAAACACTCTTCACCGCATTGCTCTCTCTGGCGGCAGCAATGCCCGTCATGACCGGTTGCCAACAGTTCGGCAAGCAACTGGCCAAGGAAATCAAAGAACAAGCAAAGGACGAGGAAGGCTCGCCCCGCTACCTGCGCGACTCGGAAAAATGGGGAAAGGTGGTGGAACGCACCCTTGAACTGGACGAATTTGACGCCATCAACGCCATGGGCACCGTCGACGTCGTTTTCTACCAGGATGACGAATTCAGCGTAGTCGCCAAGGGCAACGAAAAGGTTCTCGACCTCTACGAAATAGACGTGGAGAACGACTGCCTCGTAACGAAAAGCCCCTACGAAATCAAAGGAAAAGTGCCTTCGATTCGCCTGATTGTGCACGCACCGACCCTCACCGACCTCAACATCCACGGAGCCGGCGACGTCTATCTGCGCGACGAAGTCAACTTGGACAACGACCTGAGCATCAGCATCCACGGAGCCGGCGACCTGGACATCAACGAACTGGGCTGCAACGCATTGAATATCACCATCCAGGGTGCAGGCGACCTGGACGGCTACAAGATTTTCTGCCAAAACCTGACGCTCAACATGAGCGGAGCCGGCGATGCCAAAATCAAGACCGTGAAGTGTAGCGAAGACGCAGAAGTACACATCAGCGGTGTCGGCGACCTGCGCGCCGAAGTGGTATGCCGCGACCTGGACCTGAGCGTGAGCGGGGCAGGAGAAGCCGACCTCAAACTCGACTGCAACATCGTCAAGGCCACAGCCAACGGCACAGGCGGGATTGAACTCAAGGGAGCAGCCACCAAACTGATTCGCCACGAGAGCGGACTGGCCAAGGTGGACACGAAAAAACTGTCTGTAGACGAACTCGACAGACAATGATACACCTGGACAACCCGCACGAGACCTATCACGGCGGCAATGAACTGCACGTGCTGAAAGGCATCTCGCCCGACATTGCCGCCGGCGAGTTCGTCTGCATCATGGGGGCATCAGGCTCCGGCAAATAGACGCTGCTCAACATCCCCGGCATTCTCGACGACTGCGACGAAGGCACCTACACCCTCGACGGCACCGTCATCCGCAACCTGAGCGAAAACCGCACTGCCGACTACCGCAACCGCATGACAGGCTTCAACTTGCAGTCGTTCATCTTCATTCCCTTCAAGGATGCCATGTAAAACGTGGCCCTCCCCCTTTTCTACCAAGGCGTGAGCCGCCGCAAGCGCAACCAGTCGGCCCTGCAAGACCCGGAGAAGTTCGGACTGAAAGGATGGGCACACCACAAGCCCGACGAACTGTCGGCTCCATCCCCATCTTCAACCGATTCTGCACACGCAACGCCGTGCCACAAGCCCACATCGCCGTGGACAAAGCAACATTTGGAGGGGCACGCACCCGTCTCTTCACGGCCACAGCCGACCTGCTGCGGACCAGGTGCACCCTGCTCTTCAGGCAGAAGATACCCGACTTCTGCGCAGGAAACACAGACATCGCATTCTAATTGAACCAAAACATAAACACAATGAAAACGACACGCACATTACTCCTTCTTCCACTGTTCTATCCTCTCCATTTCCATCCCGCCTGCGGAGAGAGCGGCAGTGGACGGTGGACCACCATCCGCAACGGCGTGGAATGGACCGACACGGAGGGATACATCGTCCAGGCACACGGCGGCAACTTCCTGAAGGTGGGCAAGACATGGTACCTCGTCGGCGAGGACCGCGCACGTACCTGGAACCCCGACGTCAATCTCTACAGCACCACCGACTTCGTCAACTGGAAGTTCGAGCGGAAAATCGTCGCCAACCAGTTGAGCCACGACGACCTGGGACGTACCCGCATGATTGAGCGGCCCAAACTCCTGCACAATCCGACGACAGGCCAGTTTGTCCTGTGGTGCCACTGGGAGGCACGCGACTACAGTGCCAGCGAAGCCGCAGTCTTCGTCTGCGACAGCGTCAACGGCGACTACGAATACGTGTGGAGCGGACGTCCCCTCGGCACGAAGTCGCGCGACTGCAACATCTTCGTCGACGACGACGGCACCGCCTACTTCATCTCGACAACCGACGAGAACACCAACCTGGGACTTTTCCAACTGTCCGACGACTACCTCAAGCCCGTCTCCAAGGTCGAACTGTGCAGGGGACAGCGACGCGAGGCACCTGTCATCGTCCACATTGCCGACACCTACTACATGGTCTCGTCGGCCTGCACCGGTTGGGACCCGAACCAGGCCAAACTTGCCACACTCACCGCAACAAAGGAGGGCGACAACCTCAGCCGTCTCTCACAGACCATCGGCTGGTCGCCCCTGACCGACATCGGCGACCGCATTGCCTACGACACGCAGGCCTCGTCCATCCTCACCATCCGCGGCACCGAGGGCACCTCCTACCTCTACGTCGGAGACCGATGGATGGATCCCGACCTGCCCCGCTCGAAAATCATCATCCTGCCCATCGAGTTCGACCAGGACGGACACATGGTGCTCAACTACCGCGAGCAGTTCGAGATTGACTTCGAGCGCGGCATCTGGCGCTGAAGAAAGATAGTGCGGACGAGGACGTCCGCCGTCTCAGTGGAAAATGAGATAGTGCGGACGAGGACGTCCGCCGTCCCATTTGAAAAAGAGAAAATGAGAAGTGTGCACGCAAGGCACGCTTCTCATTTTCTCTTTTTCACATGGTCTCACATCCTGCTCAGGAACAAAAAAAAGGGGCAACGCCTTGCCCCCACTTGTTAACCTTAAATCTAATACTATGAAAAACACGGTGCAAAATTAGAGATTTCACTGCATGTGTCAAGCAAAAAAAGAGAAAAAACAGGATTATATCAAGATTTATTGACATAAATCAAGGATTCAAACTTTCATTTTCTTACTTTTCCCGCAAAATAAACTTCAGTTTAAATTAAAACGGCTGAAAAAAGTAACAAAATCAACCAATACAGCACTTTTACATCCATTTTCGGACAAACACGCCGACACCCCAGTCAAAACCTGTCAAAAGCGCACCGGAAAGTTGCTCACGACGCAGTTGAAAGTTTAAATCACGTCGTGATTTGTAGAAATCACGTCGTGATTTGTAAGAATCACGTCGTGATTTGCAAGAATCACGTCGTGATTTAAAGTTTGAAGTTAAGATTCGGCAGGTTTCCAGTGCGCATGAAACGGGTTTCCTGCGGACATGAATCAAGTTGGAGATGGACTTTCGGAGGGTGCTCGATGGACTTTCGGAGGGTGCTCGATGGACTTTCGGAGGAGGCTCGATGGACTTTCGGAGGAGGCTCGATGGACTTTCGGAGGGTGCTCGATGGACTTTCGGAGGGTGCTTGATGGACTTTTGGAGGACTATTTTACAGGTTTTAAGAAAGAAATTGATGCAATTTGGCAAATTTTCACTATCTTTACGGCGTAAATTGGTGGAGTGTGCATTTTTGCGTCGTATGGGATGGGTTTTCCATCCGTGTGAAGTGGATTTTCCGATGATTCGTGCCTGGATGGAACGGGCGGGAGAACAGAAATAATCAATAACAATATATGAATGAATTACAAATGGAATTACGAAGAGCCGACGGCGGAACTGTCAGAGGCTGCACAGCAACTTTCGGAACAGATTAACGTCAACCCGAAACTGTGCCAGTTGCTGCTCAGGCGCGGCATCGGCACGGCTGCCGAGGCGCGTGCTTTCTTCCGTCCGAAACTGCAGACACTGCACGACCCGTTCCTCATGCGCGACATGGACGTGGCCGTAAGGCGGCTGAACGAGGCAATGGGCCGGAAGGAGCGCATCATGGTCTACGGCGACTACGACGTGGACGGGTGCACGGCGGTGGCATTGGTCGTACGATTCTTGCAACAGTTCTACTCGCGGCTGGACTACTATATCCCTGACCGTTATGAGGAGGGGTATGGCGTGTCGAGACGCGGCGTGGAGTATGCCCACGAGAAGGGTGTGAAACTGATTATCGTGCTCGACTGCGGCATCAAGGCCGTCGACGAGATTGCCTACGCCAAGTCGCTGGGCATCGACTTCATCATCTGCGACCACCACGTGCCCGACGAAGTGCTGCCGCCCGCCGTGGCCATCCTGAACGCAAAGCGTGCCGACGCCACTTATCCCTACACCGACCTGTCGGGCTGCGGCGTGGGTTTCAAGTTCATGCAGGCCTTTGCCATCAGCAACGACATTGCTTTCAGCCAGTTGATTCCGCTGCTCGACCTCGTGGCAGTGAGCATCGCCGCCGACATCGTGCCCATCATGGGCGAGAACCGCGTGCTGGCTTACCACGGACTGCGCCAGTTGAGCCAGAACCCGAGCGTGGGTCTGAAGGCGGTCATCGACACGTGCGGACTGAAGGAGCACGACATCACGATGAACGACATCATCTTCAAGATTGGGCCGCGCATCAACGCTACGGGCCGCATGCAGAACGGGCGCATCTCGGTCGAACTGCTGGTGGAGCACAACTACAACCGCGCACTGGAACTGGCCGAACAAATCAACCAATACAACGAGGAGCGCAAGGAACTGGACAAGCGCATGACCGAAGAGGCCACCCAACTGGTGGGCAGCCTCGAGGGACTGGAAAACCGCCGCGCCATCGTCATCTACAACGAAGACTGGCACAAGGGAGTCATCGGCATCGTGGCCTCGCGCCTGACTGAGACCTACTTCCGCCCTGCCGTGGTGCTGACGCGCACGGACGACCTGGTGACGGGTTCGGCCCGCAGCGTGACGGGATTCGACGTCTACAGCGCCATCCGCCACTGCAGCGACCTGCTCGAAAACTTCGGCGGACACACCTACGCCGCTGGCCTGTCGCTGCGCGTGGAGAACGTGGCCGCCTTCAGCCAGCGCTTCGAGGAATACGTGGCTGCCCACTTCGACGCCGGACAGATGACACCCAGCATCGACATCGACGCGGTGCTGACGTTCAAGGACATAGGCCGCAAGTTCCACAACGACCTGAAGCGCATGCGGCCTTACGGCCCCGACAACCGCAAGCCCGTGTTCTGCACGCGCCAGGTGGTCGACTACGGCACGAGCAAGGTCGTGGGCCGCAGCCAGGAACACATCAAACTGGAACTGGTTGACGGCAGTTCGCCCAACGTGATGAACGGCATCGCCTTCGGCCAGAGTTCGCAGGCACGCTACATCAAGACCAAGCAGATGTTCGACATTGCCTACACCATCGAAGACAACACCCACAAACGCGGCGAACTGCAACTGCTCATTGAAGACATCCGGACGACGGAAAGCGAAAAGTGAAACCAAGGTTAGAGGTTAGAGGTCAGGGAAACTTCAAACTGCAAACTTGTGAAGACAGATATTTCACCTTTTCTCGACATTCTGCGTCAACACTGGGGATATGACAGTTTCCGGGGCATCCAGGAAGACATCATCCTCAGTATCAGTGAAGGACGCGACACCCTGGGACTCATGCCCACAGGTGGCGGCAAGTCAGTGTGCTTCCAAGTGCCCGCCCTGGCACGCGAAGGCCTCTGCCTGGTCATCACCCCCCTGATTTCACTCATGGAAGACCAGGTGGCCAGACTGCACTCGATGGGCATCAAGGCCGAGACCGTCCACGCCGGCATGATGCGGGACGACGTCGTGCGAAAACTTGACAACTGCATCCTCGGCAATTACAAATTCCTATACCTCTCGCCCGAACGCCTGGAAAGCGAACTGTTCCAAGCCAAAATCCCCTACCTGCGACGCGTCGTCAGCCTCATCTGCGTGGACGAGGCCCATTGCGTGTCCCAATGGGGATACGACTTCCGCCCGGCCTACCTGCGCATAGCCACCCTGCGGCGGCAGTTGGGCAGCGACGTGCCCATCCTGGCCCTGACCGCCACCGCCACCCCACGGGTGGTCGAAGACATCCAGAGCCAACTGGCATTCCGACAACCCAACGTCTTCAGCATGAGTTTCGAGCGGAAGAACCTGGCCTACGTCGTACGCCGCACGGAAAACAAGCCCGACGAAATGGTACACATCCTCAAGCGCGTCACTGCCGGCAGCGCCATCGTCTACACACAGAACCGGCGGCTGACCTCAGAACTGGCCCAACTGCTGCGCTCCTACGACATCACCGCCGACAACTACCACGCCGGACTGACACAGACCGAGCGCGACCTGCGCCAGACCAACTGGATGAAAGGACGTGTGCGCGTCATGGTCGCCACCAATGCCTTCGGCATGGGCATCGACAAGCCCGACGTACGACTCGTCATCCACTACAGCATGCCCGACTCGCTCGAGGCCTACTTCCAGGAAGCAGGACGAGCCGGACGCGACGGGCAAACCGCCTATGCCGTGCTGCTCTTCAACTCCCACGACAGCGGCCTGCTGCGTCGCCGCGTGAGCGAACAATATCCGGAACCCGACTACATCCGACGCACCTACGAAAACATCTGCTACTTCTACCAAATCGGACTGGACGAAGGCCGCAACCAGCGGCATTTCTTCAGCATGGAACGCTTCTGCCAGGCTTTCCGGCAATTTCCCGTGCAGACCGACAGTGCCCTCAAACTGCTGGACAATGCAGGCTACCTGGAATACTGCACCGACAACGAAATGAAGTCACAGGTGAAGTTTGCCCTGCAAAAGGAAGACCTCTACCGCCTGCACGAAGGCAACAGGGATTCGGAACTGCTGATGGACGCCCTGCTGCGCAACTACACCGGCATCTTTGCCCACTTCGCACTAATCGACGAAATGCAGTTGAGCCACCTCACCGGCATTGACCAAGACCGCATCTACGACTTGCTGAAAGACCTGGCAGAACGTCGCATCATCGACTACATTCCCCACAACAACAACCCCACCATCATGCTGCGCATTGCGCGAGTCGACACCGACCGGCTCTACCTCCCCGACTCCGTCTATGAAGACCGTCGCAAGGATTTTGCCAGTCGCATCAAGGGCATGCTCGAATACGCCTCGGCCGACAACCACTGCCGCAGCCGCGTGCTGCTGCAATACTTCGGCGAAAAGACAGAGAAAGATTGCGGACAGTGCGACGTCTGCCTCGAAAAGAAAAAGAAACAGGCCACCGGCACCGGAAAATTTGAACAGGTGAGACAAAGCATCCTCCAACTGCTGGCAGACGGACAGCCCCACCCGCTCACCCAACTGAACGACCTGCCGTGGAACCGGAAAACCATGGACGAAGTGCTGCACAGGATGCTCGACGAGGAGGAAGTACGCATCGACAACTCCGACCTCAGACTGACAACCCCTATATAAATAAGGAAGCAAAGAACATCACAACCCTCACATTAAGACAAAAAAGAATCATGGGATTTTTCAAGACACTCTTCGGCGGCAAGGAACCCACCGAGGAAGAACGCAGGGAAAACAAACAACAATACGACTTCGAAGTGCTGACCTACGACGGCACCCAAGCACTCCATGCCGGAAAGACGGACTACGCCATCGTCTGTCTGGAACATGCACTCGACATCAGGGAAGACCGCGAGACCCGTCAACGCCTCGCCAGTGCCTACATACAAGCCGACAAACTGGAAGACGCTGCCACACAATACAGCCTGCTGGCCAGCCAGTATGCCGACGACCCCTCCTACCCCATCGCACAGGCCGAACTGCTCTACCAACTGGAACAGTACACCGACATGGAAACAGCCTGCAACGCAGCCATCGACATCGACCCGAAACTGGCCATGCCCCACTTCCTGCTGGCCAAGCGATGGGCGGCAGAACAGGCACACGAAACCGCCGTGGCAGAATGTGACAAGGCCCTGGAAAACAAGGATGACTACGAGGAAGCCCGACTGTTGCGTGCACAGGAAAACACACTTCTCCAGCAATACGACCAGGCTCAACAGGACATCGACCGCCTCATCGCCGACGGCTGCGACACAGACGAGGTGCTCATGCAGCAGGCTGTCATCCACACACTGCAAGGACAGTTCGACACCGCCGCCGAAACCTACCGCCAAGTCATTGCACAGAACCCCTTCATGCCCGAAGCCTACATTGCGCTCCATGCCCTGCTCAAGAAGACGGGCCACGACGACGAAGCCGCACAAGTGCTGGAAGAAGCCAAAGAACAACTCGGCACCGACCCCAGGCAGGCTGCGGCACAGACAAAAGACGGCTTCACTTCTGTGGAGGACTACATGCGCAACGCATACAACGCCCTCAATCCCTACCAACTGAATGTGAACTTATAAGAAAACCGCATTTCTACAGGAAGAAAAGTTCCAATTCATCGTTTTTCGCACCAAATTCATAAAAAACTGACATTTTTATTGCAACGTATGCAAAAATATTCTACCTTTGCACCGTTTTAAGCGACAAGCACAGATGAAATCATTCTACAACGCATATTACTTTTTTTACTTTTACTTCGGCCAGAAGTAGAGCGGGAAGTCGTATGCCTGAATAAATAAAGAATACATAGACCTCAGCAAAAATATAAAATCCCGCTCACTACAGACCGTGTGAGCGGGATTTCTTCTTTTAAGACATGAAAAGAATTGCCATCCAAGGTGTAGAGGGAAGTTACCATGACCTCTGTGCACACCACTATTTCGAAAACGAGGAAGTTGAACTGGCCTGCTGCGACACCTTCGAGCAAGTGTTCGAACAGATAAGACACGATGCATCCACACTGGGACTCATCGCCATCGAGAACACAATTGCCGGCAGTCTGCTGCACAACTACGAGTTGTTGCGGGAAAGCGGTGCACAAATCGTCGGCGAGCATAAACTGCGCATCTCCCACAGCATTATGTGTTTGCCCGACGACTCGTGGAATGACATACGTGAGGTGAATTCCCATCCCGTGGCCCTCATGCAATGCCGTGAGTTCCTGACCCGTCATGGGGGGCTGAAGATTGTTGAGACAGAGGACACCGCCGGCGCTGCCAAGGAAATCAGCGAAAAACAACTGCACGGCCATGCAGCCATCGCTTCGAAGGCCGCTGCCGCCATCTATGGGATGAAAGTGCTGGAGGAAGGTATCGAGACCAACAAACATAACTTCACCCGATTCCTCGTCGTCTGTGACCCGTGGATGGCCGAGAGCCTTTGCCAACCAAATGTGTCTAACAAGTCGAGCATCGTTTTTTCACTGCCTCACAACGAAGGCAGCCTTTCGCAAGTGCTCAGCATCTTTTCCTTCTACAAAATCAACCTGACGAAAATACAGTCGCTTCCCATCATCGGAAGGGAATGGGAATACATGTTCTACGTCGACGTCACTTACAACGACTACACACGCTACAGACAATCCATCGAGGCGATACGTCCGCTCACCAAGCAACTCAAAATCTTAGGAGAATACAAAGATGGAAAATCAACCCTATAACACAAACATCCGTCCTGCCGACCGCATAGCCAACGTCAGCGAATACTATTTCAGCCGAAAACTGAAAGAAATCGCCCGACTCAATGCTGAGGGACAGGACATCATCAGCCTCGCAATCGGAAGTCCCGACATGCCACCATCGAAAGCCACCGTCGAGACACTCTGCCAACAGGCACAGCGCGACGATTCGCACGGCTATCAACCCACCATCGGCATTCCGGAACTACGCAAGGCCATGGCCGGCTTCTACAAGCGTTGGTACGATGTTGACCTGAATCCACAGACAGAGATTCAGCCGCTCATCGGTTCCAAAGAGGGTATCCTGCACGTCACCCTCGCACTTTGCAACCCAGGCGACCATGTGCTCGTTCCCAACCCTGGCTATCCTACCTACACCGCACTCAACCGGATTCTCGGCACGGAAATCCACACCTATGACCTACTGCCTGAGAACAACTGGCAGCCCGATTTCCAACAACTCGAACAGACCGACCTGAGCCGCGTGAAGGTCATGTGGACCAACTATCCGCACATGCCAACCGGAACACCTCCCACGCCACAACTCTACCGGCAACTTGTCGATTTTGCCCGACGCCACGACATCGTCATCGTCAACGACAATCCCTACAGTTTCATCCTCAATGAAGGCCGACCTCTGAGCATCCTCCAGGTACCTGGGGCCAAAGCCTGCTGCATCGAGTTCAACTCCATGTCGAAGAGCCATAACATGCCTGGTTGGAGAATCGGCATGATTGCCACTAACTCCACCTTCATCGAGTGGATTCTCCGTATCAAGAGCAACATCGACAGCGGCACCTTCCGCCCTCTCCAGTTGGCTGCCGTAACTGCCTACGAAAACGCCGACCAGTGGCACTATACGGCCAACGTCACCACCTACAAGGAGCGACGCGTCGTTGCCGAACAAATCATGGATGCCCTCCAGTGCCGCTTCGATTCCAACCAGACGGGGATGTTCCTGTGGGGCAGGGTGCCCGACAGATACAGCGATGCTGAAGAACTGACCGAACAGGTGTTGCATCAGGCCCGCGTCTTTATTACCCCAGGTTTCATTTTCGGTAGCAACGGACGCCGTTACATCCGCATCTCGCTTTGTGCCAAGAAGGAAAAGATGCTGGAGGCTCTGCAGAGAATCCAGAGCGTGATTACGATTTAGTTATTTACAATATACGATTTTGTATTTTACGATTTACGATTTTGTTTATCTCACACATTATTTCTTTATCTCATTTTCTCAATTCATATTTTTTCCGATGGAACTCCAACTCAAGTCCCTGCAACTGTCAGGGATAGAAGAAAAAAGACCGCTCGTCATTGCCGGCCCATGCAGCGCAGAAACAGAAGAACAAGTCATCAGTACGGCACGTCAACTTGCTGCCAACGGCATCAAGATTATGAGAGCCGGCGTGTGGAAGCCACGCACCAAACCAGGCGGATTTGAAGGAAACGGCGAGAAGGCACTGCCCTGGCTCAAGGCTGTGAAGGAAGAGACGGGATTGCTGCTGGCGACCGAGGTGGCCACGCCTGCCCACGTCGAACTTTGCCTGAAGTACGGCATCGACATCCTGTGGGTCGGAGCACGCACCACAGCCAATCCTTTTGCTGTACAGGACCTGGCCGATGCCTTGCAGGGTGTCGACATTCCCGTCCTTGTCAAAAATCCTGTCAATCCAGACCTCGAACTTTGGATTGGTGCGCTTGAGCGCATCAACCGCGCGGGCATTCAGCGCATGGCAGCCATTCACCGTGGTTTTTCTTCGTACGACAAGAAAATCTACCGCAACCTTCCCATGTGGCAGATTCCCATCGAGTTGCGCCGCCGCATTCCCAACCTGCCCCTCATCTGCGACCCCAGTCACATCGGAGGCCGTCGCGACCTCATCGCCCCACTCTGCCAACAGGCCATGGACCTGGGCATGGACGGACTTATCATCGAGAGCCACTGCAATCCCGACGAGGCATGGAGCGACGCTGCCCAGCAGGTCACACCCGACATTCTCGACTATATTCTCAATCTGCTCGTCATCCGCGAGGAAGCCGTATCGACAGAGAATATCACCATGCTGCGCCATCAAATCGACGAGATTGACAACTCCCTCATCGAACTGATTGCCAAGCGTATGCGTATTAGCCGCGAGATAGGCCAATACAAGCGTGAACACCACATGACCATTCTTCAGACTCACCGCTATTCCGAGATTCTCGACAAGCGGGGAGCCCAGGGCACGCTCTGCGGCATTGGTGCAGAGTGTACCAAGCAAATCTTCGAGACGATTCACGAAGAGAGTGTCCGCCAACAGATGGAAATCCTTAACAAGTGATGTTTCGCGACTTCCTTTATTATTCAAAGTCCGACCGCCGCGTCATCGTGCTGCTTGCACTTATTGCCATCTTCGCAGTAGGTGTACTGCTCGTGCTGAAAAGACTTTCCCCATCTTCCTCAGAGAGTGTGGGTGACTCAACTTCCTTCCTTTCGGGGAGGGCTGGGGAGGGACCCGAGGGGGAGGGAGTGGGGATTCCCACTTCTTTCGACCCCAACACGGTTGACTCGGCCACCCTTGTCGGGTTTGGACTTCAACCTTGGAAAGTGCGCAATTTCATGCACTACCGTCAGGCCGGCAAATGTTTCCGCTCTGCCGAAGACCTGCTCAACACCTACGGGTGGGAAGAGGAGGACATTGAACGGCTCAGGCCCTACGTCGACATTCATCCGCGGTATTTGCAGCCCAGGCAGGCAGGCCATTCCCGCTACAACACTGCCGAACGTCAGCGTCCCCACCATACGACCGACGCAACCGGACATGATGCCAATCGTCCGTCCACCGACACTGGGCGGCCTCGCTACTCCACCGACAAGTTCACCACACTTACACTGGTCGATCCCAACACTGCCGACACGACGCTCCTGCAGCGCATCCCGGGCATCGGTTCCTACTACTCGCGCAGCATCGTCCGCCTGCGCGAGCGGCTGGGCGGTTTCTACGACCTCAGCCAACTCTTCGAAATCAGGAATTTCCCAGAGGAGGCACTGCCCTGGTTCGAAATCAGCAGCCAACCGATCCGACTCAACCTCAATACGGCCTCCTTCAAGGTGTTGGCCGCCCATCCCTACATCGGCTACCAGCACACCAAGGCCATTCAGGACTATGTACGCCTCTACGGATTCATCGACAGCAAGGAGACGCTCGAGGCCACCAGCATCTTCACTGCCGAAGAGTTGGAACGACTGCTGCCCTATCTTGAATTTTAAAAACCTCAAACTTCTGAGACGGGGCACGCCCCTGTCCCCCCCTTCGGTTCCCCGTTATCGGGGGACTGAAACTACGAGCAATGAAAACTTCAAACTTTAAATTTTAAACTTCAATCTTTTTGAGCAATGAGAATTCGTTCTCTGACCTTTAACCACTAAACTCTAAACTTCTGCGGACGGGGACGTCCGCGCTCCACTTCAAACTTCAAAATATGAAAATCCTCATTCTCGGAGCCGGTAAGATGGGCTCATTCTTTGCCGACCTCCTCAGTTTCGACCACGAAGTAGCCGTCTACGAAATCAATCCGCAGCGCATGCGGTTCCTATACAACACCGAGCGGTTCACTTCCCTCGACGAGATAGACGCATTCCGTCCCGACCTCGTCATCAACTGCGTCTCACTCAAGCACACGCTCGACGTGTTCAGACAAGTCATTCCCCACCTGTCTGCCGAACACAGCATCCTGAGCGACATCTCCTCGGTCAAGACAGGATTCCGCGATTTCTACGAAGAAAGCGGGTTCCACTACGTCAGCACCCACCCCATGTTCGGACCCACCTTTGCCAACCTCGGCAAACTGGCCGACGAAAACGCCATCATCATCAACGAGGGCGACTACATGGGCCGCTGTTTCTTCAAGGACCTATACACCCGACTGGGCCTCAACATCTTCGAATACACCTTCGACGAGCACGACCAGACCGTGGCCTACTCACTCTCCATTCCCTTCGTCTCCACGTTCGCCTTCGCAGCCGTCATGAAGCACCAGGACGCACCAGGCACCACCTTCAAGCGTCACATGCAGATTGCCAAGGGCGTACTGAGCGAAGACGACACCCTGCTGCGCGAAATCCTCTTCAACCCCTACACCAAGGAGCGCGTCGAGCAGATACGGACCGAAATGAAAGAACTCATCGCCATCATCGACACCAAGGACGAAGAGCGCATGCAACGCTACCTGACCAAGATACGTTCCAACATCAAATAGCCCGTCGGGACACATGTCCCCACCCCGCCCCCACGCACAACCCTCCACGCTGGCAACCGGCACCACCCCGCTGCCAGCGTTTTTTGCGGCACCAAGACAGGAAACCGCCCCGTCCTCCCCCCATGAAACCGGCGTTCCTGCCCACCAAAGTCCATCCTTCTTGACACAAAACCCAATTCCTCCACAGAGGAAAGTCCATCCGTCTTAACACGAAAGTATAAATCAAATATATGATTTATATAAATCATGGCTTTGATTTATATAAATCATACGTTAGATTTATATAAATCATATATTTGATTTATACTTTCCAGTTAAGTCTTTCTGAGTTTCGTCTGTAGAAGCGTAAACTTCCGAGTGCAGAAACGACAAGTATTCAGGATGGGGACACTGATTTTCAGGCACATAAAAATAAATCGCATGGTTTTCACATACGATGTGGAAAACATGCGACGGTGTCGGAAAATGTCGGGCACAGGGGAAGACGGGGTTCGGAACTGGGGAAGACGGGGTTCGGAACTGGGGAAGACGAGGGGAGGAACAGGGGAAGACGGGGGGAGGAACAGGGGAAGACGGGGGGAGGTCAGGAAATGGCTCCCCAGTTGATGTTGCTGCGGCGCAGTTGGCTGAGTTGTGTCCAGACCATGTGGTGGACGGGCTGGTTGCAGTCGGGGTCGGACTGCAGCACTTGGGCGGCAGCGTCGCGCGCCATCTGCAGGAGGATGCCGTCTTTGGCAAGGTTGGCAATCTTCAGGTCGAAGGCCATGCCACTCTGCTGGGTGCCCTCGAGGTCGCCAGGGCCGCGCAGTTTCAGGTCCTGTTCGGCTATCTCGAACCCGTCGTTGGTATCGACCATGATTTGAATGCGCCGGCGGGTGTCCTGCGACAACTGGTACTTGGTGACGAGGATGCAGTAGGACTGTTCGCCGCCACGACCGACGCGACCGCGTAACTGGTGCAACTGGCTGAGCCCGAACCGCTCGGCATTCTCGATGACCATGACGGTGGCGTTGGGCACGTTGACTCCGACCTCGATGACGGTGGTGGCCACGAGTATCTGTGTCTCGCCCTTGACGAAACGCTGCATTTCCGCCTCCTTGTCGGCGGGACGCATCTGGCCGTGCACCTTCGAGACGCGGCACTCGCTGAACTCCTGGCTGATGTTCCGGAATCCATCCTCCACGTTCTTCAGGTCGGTCTTCTCGCTTTCTTTCACCAGCGGATAGACGATGTAGACTTGTCGTCCCAGGGCAATCTGCTGGTGCAGGTGGCGGTAGAGCGACTGGCGGTGGGCGTCGAACTGGTGGATGGTCTGGATGGGCTTGCGGCCCGGTGGCAACTGGTCGATGACACTGACGTCGAGGTCGCCGTAGAGTGTCATGGCCAGGGTGCGCGGAATGGGCGTGGCGGTCATGACGAGGACGTGGGGCGCAATGGGATTCTTGGTCCAGAGTTTGGCCCGTTGTGCCACGCCGAAACGATGCTGCTCGTCGATGACGACAAGTCCGAGGCGGGCAAACTGCACGTCCTCCTCGATGACGGCATGGGTGCCGACGAGGATGTGGATGTCGCCCGAGAGCAACTGACGGTGCACCTGCTCGCGCCGCTTCCCTTTGACCGTGCCCGTCAGCAAGGCTACGTGCACGTCCATTCCCTGCAGCATGTGCTGCAGGGTGGCCACGTGCTGCTCGGCCAGGATTTCGGTAGGTGCCATGATGCAGGTCTGGCAACCGTTGTCGACGGCAATGAGGGCGCACATGAGGGCAACAAGGGTCTTGCCGCTGCCCACGTCGCCTTGCAACAGACGGTTCATTTGCCGCCCGCTGCCCATGTCGGCACGGATTTCGCGAATGACACGCTTCTGCGCATCGGTCAGAGGGAAGGGCAGGTGGTTGAAATAGAAATCGTTGAACTGTGCACCCACATGGGGGAACGGAATGCCACGGTACTTGCGTTGCCGGTCCTGTGTGTAGCGCAGAATGTTCAACTGAACAAAAAAGAGTTCCTCAAACTTGAGCCGTGCCTGTGCCTTGCGCAACAGGTCTGCCGACTGCGGATAATGGATGTTGCGCAGGGCCTCGTCGCGCGAAATAAAATGGTAGTGCTCAATCAGATAGGCAGGCAACGTCTCGGACAGCGGCTGGTCGAGCATGCGCAACAGGGTCTCGGTCAGTCGTGCAATGAGCGTAGAAGTCAGGCCCCGTTTCTTCATCGCGTCGGTCGTGTTGTAGGCCGGACGGAACGACATGCCACTGCCACTCAGGTTTTCCACTGGCTCTCTCCGAAACAGGGGTAGACCCATCTTCCCTTCTTCCTGTGAGGACTGATGAGGGGCTTGGGGTAACTTGGTGGAAGTTTCAATCTCAGGATGGGCCACCTGGATGCGCCCCTTGAAGAACTGAGGCTTACCAAAGACGACGTATGGCACATGCTGGTCGTAGGTGGAAGAAATGTATTTGGCACCACGGAACCACACCAGGTCGACCACGCCGGTGCCGTCGCTGAAATGGGCAACGAGCCGCATATTCCGTCCCACTCCCTGCGACTCGAACGACAGGATTTCCCCCAACAACTGGACATGGGGCATGGAGCCGTTGATGTCGCAGATGCGGTAGAAATGGCTGCGGTCAATATATTTATACGGATAATAGGTCAGCAGGTCGCCCACCGTCTTGATGTCGAGTTCCCTCTTCAGCAGGTCGGCCCGTTGGGGCCCTACACCTTGCAAATACTTGATGTCCTGGTTCAGTTGCAACATGCTGTCAATTCGGCTTCGAGAATGACGGGACCGGCCTTGCCGTTGGAACGGACATAGGCCAGGTCGGTCACGTCAACACGGAAACTGCTGTAGCCATACACGTTTTCATGGCACAGCCGCCCGTTCACGTAAACCCAACTGTGATTGTAGGCACCTTCGAAATAGAGCAAGACACAACCCGACAAATCTGACTTCAGTAACGGCAGGCGACGCATGTACCAACCTTCGCCACCGACGGTAAACCCTGTCTGAAACTTGCCTGTGCTGTTGGTTGAGAAGGGGCCGACAACCTGCCCGCCTGCGGCCTGCGCAGCCTCACACTCAACGCTCCGGTCGTGGGGCAGCGTCAATGTCCGCCATTCACTTGCGACACCAATGTCTGTCAGTGCAGCACTGCCGTCACCATAGTGAAACTTCCAATCGCTGTCAATACAAACCTTCCGCTGGCTAAAGGCAGAGAGCGACAAAAGCAAAACCAAGGATGTGATAAAAACCCTGAGCCTTCCCATCTTCCTCATTTATTATACATATAGTATTGCGAAGTTACAAATTTGAAAGAAGAATCGAAAGAAAAAGCCCTGTTTTTTGACTGCCTTCGCTTTCCTCAGCGTCCTGGAATGAGGAACCCTTCATCCGTACCCCTACAATCTCCCAACTTGGCAAAAAGCCACTTTCAGAAGGACCAAAAACAAAAAAAAAGTAATATTTTCTGCATTTTTGAAAATATATTGTAAGTTATTTGTGTATTTTTATGAAATATTGTTAACTTTGTGCGCGAAAACAGAAAACGAATCGTTCGTTTATTTTAAAAAAAGGATAACAAAACGTCACAACACAAACATTTTGATTCCAAGATTTACCATATTATTATTTCAATAACCATTTTAAAACAATCAAAGTTATGGACGCAAAAAAAGTATTGGACGACCTGAAGCGTCGTTTTCCCAACGAGCCTGAATACCACCAGGCTGTTGAAGAGGTGCTCGGCACCATTGAGGAAGAATACAACAAGCACCCCGAATTCGATAAGGTGAATCTGATTGAACGCCTGTGCATACCCGACAGAGTCTACCAGTTCCGTGTAACCTGGATGGATGACAAGGGGCAGATTCAGACCAACATGGGCTACCGCGTACAGCACAACAACGCCATCGGTCCCTATAAGGGAGGTATCCGTTTCCATGCGAGCGTCAACCTGGGCATTCTCAAGTTTCTGGCTTTCGAGCAGACATTCAAGAATTCCCTCACGACCCTGCCCATGGGTGGCGGCAAGGGCGGCAGCGATTTCTCGCCTCGCGGCAAGAGCAATGCCGAGGTCATGCGCTTCTGTCAGGCATTCATGCTCGAACTGACCCGCCACATTGGTCCCGACGTAGACGTACCGGCTGGCGACATCGGCGTGGGTGGACGCGAAGTGGGCTACATGTTCGGCATGTACAAGAAACTGACACGCGAGTTCTCCGGCGTACTCACAGGCAAGGGATTGGAATTCGGCGGCAGCCTCATCCGTCCGGAGGCCACGGGATACGGCAACGTTTACTTCTTGCAGGAAATGCTCAATACCAAGGGTGACAGCGTGAAGGGCAAGACTGTCCTCATCAGCGGCTCGGGAAATGTGGCACAATACACCGCCGAGAAAGTCATTCAACTGGGTGGAAAAGTCCTGACCATGAGCGACAGCGACGGCTATGTCTACGACCCCGACGGCATCGACCGTGAGAAACTGGACTACATCATGGAACTGAAGAATGTCTATCGTGGCCGCATCCGTGAGTATGCTGAACAATATCCGGGCGTGAAGTATGTAGGCGACGGTGCCAAGCCCTGGTGTGAGAAGGCCGACATTGCACTGCCATCGGCCACACAGAACGAAATCAACGAAGAGGCAGCACGTGCACTCGTTGCCAACGGTGTGATTGCCGTGAGCGAGGGAGCCAACATGCCTTCGACTCCGGGAGCCATCCGTGTCTTCCAGGAGGCCAAGATTCTGTATGCACCAGGCAAGGCAGCCAATGCCGGTGGCGTGAGTGTCAGCGGTCTGGAGATGTCGCAGAACTCCGAGCGTCTGAGTTGGAGTGCCGAGGAAGTTGACAGCAAACTCCACTGGATTATGGAGAACATCCACCAGAACTGTGTCAAGTATGGCACGGAGGCTGACGGCTATGTCAACTATGTCAAAGGTGCCAATGTTGCCGGCTTCATGAAGGTGGCCAAGGCGATGATGGCCCAGGGCATTGTGTAAGTAGACGCGGTGTATTCAGAGTTAACACGAAGTATTTCAAGGTTATACATCAGAAAGAGAGCGTGCCTGCCAGCGGTTGTTGGCAGGCACGCTTGTTTTGTTGCCTTTGTCAGGAAGGAGTGGGACCAGTTGCCTGTGCTAAACGGGAAAGGCATGGAAACTGAAGTCCAGGTCCTCCTCGCCCGTGTCAATCAGTTGGGAGGCATAGGCCAGTGTGAAGACAGACAGGCGCAGGCCGGGGATGCGTGCCAGTTCGCGGCCACAACTGATGAGCGTCGAGCCGGTCGTCAGCACGTCGTCGACGAGGAGAATATTTTTACCCCCCCCATTTTGATTTTTGCCTGTCAGTTCAAAGGCATCCCTGACGTTTGTGTTGCGAGTCATGGGGTTCAGTCGGGCCTGGGGTTGTGTGTAGCGTTTTCTCCTGATCCATCCTGTCTGCACGGGCAGACCCGTCACGTCGGCAATGCCTCGGGCAATTTCTTCCGACTGGTTGTAGCCGCGCTCCAGTTTACGTAGCCAGTGGAGGGGCATGGGCACGATGGTGTCCAGTCCGTCGAAGAAGTCGGTGTCCCTCATCTCGGTAGCAAAGATGCGTCCCAGGTCGCGTCCCACACGGGGACGGTTGAAGTACTTCATGGCATGGACGAGTCGGCGCACCCCCTCGCCCTGATAGTAGAACATGGACGTGGCCCGTTCCACAGGCAGTTGTCCCCAGAACAGTCGCTCGATGACACCGTGGTGCTCGCCGCCCAGGTAGTCGACACGGGGCAGACTGCGCAGACAGCCGGCACAGATGCTGTGTTCGCAAGCACTGAGCCGTCGTCCACACATGGCGCAGATGCGTGGGAACAGGAAATCGCTAACAGTCTTCCACTCCACAGTCGGTCGGCAGAAGGATGATACCTTCCTTTTTCATACCGTCTATCTTGACGGTGAGCGGTTGGTCGAAGTGTACGTGCCGCACATGGGCCGTCTCGTGCTGGGCTGGCAGACGGTCGAGCAGTTGTTGGCGGTAGATGCCGTCGCCCAGATAGTCGTTGATGGTGAAGTAGCCCACGCCGAAACTGGTCAGGTTCTGGAAGAAGTGGGTGCCCTGGCTGGGGTCGACGCGATAGTTGTTCAGTCCGGCCTCGACGATGACTTTTGCGGCTGAGATGGCGGGCCACTTGACCGGCACGCCGAGCCATGAGTCGCTCGAGCCCCAGCG
>FLNU01000283.1_pt1 | contig 24161 bp, 17 predicted proteins | sample 1140361 | NCBI WGS metagenome assembly FLNU01 (sample SAMEA3878206, study PRJEB12797) | bioreactor metagenome | biome: Moose rumen | place: Sweden | collected 2011-10 | reverse complement strand
GCAAGTTATTGCACTCCCTTAGACAGGCAAGCCAATCATCCTTTTCAAACACGCATTGGCTGAAGTCCAGCGTCTTTACACCAGAGAAATCAAATGTGCAGACGTGTGGGTCGGGGCCATAAGGGTCTGCCTCCAGCCCTTTATCACCAATACTTTTCAGAGAACTTGGAATTATGATGTTTTCCAGATTCCGGCAAACACCGAATGAACCCGTGCCTATGCTTTGGAGGTGAGGCGGCATTTCCACATGTTTCAGATTAGTACAACTCCTCAGCACTTTATTCCCCATTGATGACAAACGCAATGGAAGCTTGATGGTTTCCAATTTCCGCAAACCCTTAAATGCCTCATCGGGCAGTATGCAACCTGGCTCCGCCTCATCAATCGGCTCTTCTGATGCTATCTTCACTAATGCTTGAGTGAAGAAGTAGTCAGATGGTGCCATGTTACCGTCTATATAGTCTGCCGTTGCAGCCTTACCCAGCAGTTTCAACATAGCGGCCTGATATTCCTGCTGCTCCCTGCGGCGTTTCAGGTAATCGGGCGAGTAAGTTGTATATGTCTTGCTGATATCAAGATATGTCATCGACCGCAACTGCGACAATATCTGAATGTCCGTTTCGTATAGAAAACCGATGATGGTCAACGAACCTATGTTTGACAATTTATCCGCAGGGAGATGTGACAAAATCGTGCCGGGCTTCTCCATCTTGATGCTCAATGTCAGCAATTCGCCGCCCTCCTCGAACAGTTTCTCACGGCTTAAACCAAGATTGGCAAACTGAGATTCCGTTCCTGACGGAATATGTGCTTCCGTATAGCTTCCTACAAAGTTGCGACTCAACTTTTGAGGAACCTTGGCAAAATTGAGAACTGTAGCGCTGGTAAAAGCCTCTTTATCCAGAAATATAACATCATCGTTGAATGTTACGGATTCCAAGTCGCAATTGGCAAAAGCACCGTGTTCTATGTAAACAGGGCGATTAAATGTGATGTTCTTTATTACGCTGGGGCTTTCATAAGTACTGAAGGCAAACTGCTTGATATATAGCGGCTGCTCCGTTTTCTCTGTCTGGATATGCTTAATATGCGTAGTGTATCGTGTCATGTTTATAACTTTATTATAGAAAGCCTGTTCACCTATGTATCGCACCTCGCTCGGAATAGTCAGCACGTCAAGGTTGCAGCTGGGGAAGGAATTCCTTGAGATGAACAATTTTCCCGATAAGTCAGCGGTAGTTGCCCATTTCTTGGTTTCGTCATACCCTTTACCCATATATGCCATTAACACATTTTCTTTAGAGTAGTGGGACAAATTGCTGTTCTTTTCCCAGACAATTGTCCCGTCTTGTAGGCAATAGGCGTTTGCATTATACCAGCATCGCTGGGGTAAGAACATCCAATTACATTTTGATTTGGGCAACACCATATATGTCTCCATACTCGGGAAGGCTCCTCGCCATTCAAGGAAAGCATAGCTGTCGGTCAGGTTCTTTATTGCCTCGTAGATGTCGCTCAACATCTCGACCTCTTTCGGCAATGTTGCAGGGGTCATGGGATCATTGAGCCGACTGAGTATGAGTGTCCTCACGTTCGTAACAGGCTTTTTTAGTTCTGTGAGGCGTATGATACTAGCTCCACTGATGTCCAACGTCCTCAATGCCTGCATCTTCCCGATAAACTCCATGTCTTTTGCATTCAGCATTTCCCCATTAACGATCAATTTCTCAATCGTTTTGGCTTCGCTACTGCTGATTTGCGACTTCAGCTTTCCCGATTCCGAGAGCGTAACTTCTTTTGTCACTTGTGCCATCCCTTGCACAGTGCACAGGGACAATGCCCATAACAGAAACCATTTCTTCATAAAGTTCTATTTTTAACGTTAATACTATTACCTCTATTGGGAAGGCAGCACTAACAATCGGGCAAAAAGAAAGCGCAAGCCCCGCCATACACTACTCGGGCCTTGCACTGCCTCTATACACTATGGATGAGCCTGCGCTTATAGCGCACACTCTATTGTGTATAGATTCGCTCATATTATTCTCTGTCGAGGTGCAAGTTCGAGTAGTGAATTGAGCATCAAAATGTCGTGTCTCTTGCGAAACACGGTGCAAAAGTAGTCAAAAATTTCCGTATTGCCTCCTATTTGTATAAAAAAGTGCTAAAATTTATGCAATTTTAACATAAAAGCGGCGTTGAAAGGCATAAAAGCGGCACCTTCCGCACCCCGAGCAAGTATTGGGCCATCTCGCTTCCGCTCGGTTGGCTGCATGTTGGCTCTCGCCTTTTTCTGGCGACTTAAGCTAGTTGCTCTTGCCAATATCTCGACAAGACCCCAAATGTCTTCGAAACGGGCCATCGATATTCGATGGACCCGAAAAAAGTTCCGGGAACCTCCATCGATATTCGATGGACCCGAAAAAAGTTCCGGGAACCTCTATCGACATTCGATGGAGGCGAAAAAAGTTCCGGAAACGGCTATCGACATTCGATGGAGGCGAAAAAAGTTCCGGAAGCCTCTATCGATATTCGATGGAGGCGAAAAAAGTTCCGGGAACCGCCATCGATATTCGATGGACCCGAAAAACATTCTTGAAGCCGCCATCGACATTCGATGGACAATTTGGAGCCTCCACGGGGGAAGTCGCCTGACGCACCTCCTCCCTGAACACGAATCGCACGAATTGAACGAATTGAGGAGATAATATTTTGAAAAATTTTTGTCCCAATTTTGTAAAATTTCCCGCGAAGCGGCCAAAATACAAAGCGACAAACAGCGTAGCGCTTTTGTCGCTACAGGGGAAGTCGCCCTTTCTTCCATTAACCCCGTCGGTTTTTTGACGGGCCGACGGAGCTCGTCTCTCTGCCCCCCTGCGCCGGAAAATACGCGGCATCAATCTGATTTCAAATCGGAGTCGGTCATGGCGCAGACACAGGAGTCGCTCCAGACATTCTCGGCTGTCTCGACCATGTCGATGACCGTGTAGATGGGGAGGATGGCGGCGAGGACCGGGACGGGAGCCCCGATGCCGGACATGAGGGAGAATGTAAGGAAGTAGCAGCCCATCGGGACACCCGCATTGCCCACAGCGGCAACAACCGAGACAAGGAGCCACAGGAGCATCTCCGGAAGCGAGAGAGTCATACCCCCCGACTGCATCACAAAGAGCGAAGTGACAAGGATGAAGGCTGCACAGCCGTTCATGTTGACCGTCGTGCAGACAGGCAATACGAAGCGGGCTATCTCACTGCGCACCCCCAAGCGCCTCTCGGCCGACTCCATCGTGACGGGAAGCGTGGCTGCTGAACTCTTGGTGAAAAGAGCCATGAGGACAGCGGGCGACATACACGAGAGGACATGCAGCGGATTCAATCCCCGGGCCAGGAGGAAGAGGGGCAGAATGACAAAGAACTGTATCACATTGCCGACCAGGACAACCAAGACGTACTTCCCCAGAGAGTCGGCCACCACACCTGCAGAAAGCTGGACTGCCAGCTGTGCAGAAAAAGCCACGATGCCAAGCGGAAGGCTCCACACCAACCAGCGAATGAGGAGGAAAAGGAGCGAACGGAGTCCGTCGAGGAGGTTCAGGAGCGAGGTCTTGCCGTCGGAGGCGGGAAGACGAGACAGGCCGATGCCTACCGCAAAGGAGAGCAACAAAAGGGAAAGAACGTTGCCGTCGAGAAAGGGACGCACCGGATTGTCGGGAATGACGGAGAGAAAATGGTCGCGATAGCCGAGGCCTTCGCCCACCCCCGCCTCTGCAATCCCGGCATCGGCAGTGACCGAAAGCGGTTCGGGAGCCACGAGGAGGTAGAGCACGAGCCCCACAGCCGCAGCCGCAAAGGTGGTGAGGAGGGTGTAGGCAAGGGTGCGGCAGAAGACGCGACCCGTGTCGCTCTGAGAGCCGAGCGAAGACAGTGCGGATACCACAGCAAGGACAATGGCGGGCACTGCCAACAGGCGGAAGAGACGGGTATAGACATCGGCTATGAAATCGAGGGCGGAGAGAAGCCAGCCCATGTCGGAAATGCCCAACAGGGCACCCAGGACGAGTGCTCCAATCCAAAGGAGGGTCTGTTTCATTTCAGGACGTTAAAAAAGTCAAAGGTCAAAGATCAAAGGAGAAATGTTGGAGTCACCGCGCCCTGACGGGTCACAGGCAACTCCAACCAAATAACAAATAACGACAAATCAATAACCCGGGTTCTGGACAATATTCAAATCTTCGCCCGAGAGACCCGTGGGGATGGGCTGACGATAGTGACGTCCGCGCACGTTGTTGTACTTGGCAACCAGATGCTTGTGAATCTTGGCGAAGAAGGAGCTGACCTCGTTGCCGTCCTTTCCGACAACGCCTGCGGTAGTGTAACTGTCGTCGAAATGTTTGTAATGGGCGACCTCACGCACCGAGGAGATGAGATTCTTCCAACGGAGGCTGTTGAGGAGCGACTTCTGCTCGTAGGTGAACTCGTAGTCCCACTCGCGCTTGATCTGATCGAAGGAAGGAGCCTCCACGGTTGCTATTCCGGCACGCTGGCGGAGGAGGTTGAAGGGTTCTGCAGCCTCGGTATTGCGTCCGAGCTGGACGAGGGCTTCAGCCTTGATGAGGAGCACCTCGGCGTAGCGCAACTCGATGCGATCAACGCTGTTGAAAGTGATTTCGAGGTTCTCGGCATTGGTATATGACTGATCGACACCCTTGCCGTTGATGGGAGTATAGACGGGAGAATAGTAATGGTAGGCAAGGTTGTCTTCGGGATTGACGAGAGCGGTGAAATACGTCTTGGCCAGGCGCTTGTCGTCGGGCTGCTCAGCCTTCCAGTTGTCGTATAGGTCATCGTCGGAGACTTCGGTGTGGTTCTCGGAGAAGCCGCGTCCGTTCTCACCGTTGAGGAAGGGGAATGTCCAGGAGCAGTGGGTCTGGTGGTTGCCCTGTGCATCGTTTCTGTCGCCGTCGTGACGGATGGTGAAGAGATGTTCGTCGGTGCCGCGCTTGTTGCTCTCGTAATCACGTCCGAAGAGTTTGGAGAAGTCGGGGTCGAGTTTGAGGAGACCGCTGTTGATGACCTTGTCGGCATATTCCACTGCCTTCTCAAGACGGGCATCGGTCTTGGAGAAAGCCGGGTCGGTCTGGGAGGACGCAATGGCGGCTACCTGTTCACTGCTGAGCGGATTGTCGCCCCAAGTGAGATAGGCGCGGGCAAGAAGACCCTGGGCAGCCTGACGGGAGGGAGTGACGGGATCGCCGTTGTAGTCGAGGAGGAGCGTTTCGGCATCGGTGAGGTCGGCTACAATCTGTGCATAAACATCGTCGATGGGAAGACGGTCGGTGGTGCTGCCGCCTTCTTCGGTGAAGACAGGCACTTCGCCCCAGAGCTGGACGAGATAGAGATAGGCCAGGCCGCGGAGGAACTTGGCTTTACCCACGGCGGCAGCATATCCGCTACGGGTGACCTGTCCGGCCTCGTATGCCTTGGTTACCTCGCTGACGGTCTCGTTGTCGTTGCTGACACCGAGGAGGAGGTGGTTGAAGATTTTGACCTGATACCAGGTGTCGCGTTGCTGTTCGAAACGGGAGTTGACAGGGCCTGCCTCGTCCTCTTCTCCTTCGAAGGAGGTGAGTTTGTTGCTGTTGAGTTCAATGATGAAGGAGAAGGAGGAGCTGAGCGGCTGCCAGTGGCTATAGACACCGTTGGCGAGGGCGACAGCGGTCGCATCGTCGGTCACTACTTCGGAGAGGACTCCGGTGGGGGTGTTGTCGCCCGAATCATCACTGTCGCTGCACGAAGCTGTGAGCGAAACGAAACCTGCAGCCAAGGCTGCGAAGAACCAGACAGCAGAGGCTGTCAACACAGAGTGTTTGTTTGTTACATTTTCCATAATGATAAAAGCTTGTCTTTAAAGGATGAGTACTGAAAAAAAGAAACAAAAGTGATACTTGATAAAAAAGATAAGTACTGGAAAAAGGAAAATGAATTAAAAAAGTTTGTATATTGAAAAAGAAAAAGCGGGGTTGTTGTGTCTCCGGGCCTCAGAACCCGAAGGTGGCTCCGAGATAGAGATTGCGACCCTTGCGGGGAATGCTGTTCCAGTCGGAGTAAGCCGAGTAGCGGCGGTCGAGCAGATTCTCTACTCCGGCCCGCAGGGTGAGTTCGGTGGAGCCCAAAGCGAGGGGATATTCGGCCGAGAGATTGAAGACCGTGTAGGACGGAGTGGGGGTCTCGCCGTACTTCTCACCATAACGGCTCTGCCTGAGGGCACCCTCCATGGTCAGTGAGGCGAAGAAGTCTCCCCGGGAGAATTTCAGAGCCGAGGAATACTCGATCGGAGCCACGAGAGGGAGCGTGTCGCCATCGTCATCCCGCCCGAGAGCGTAGCTCAGCCGTGCATTCCACGAGAACTGAGGGGTGAGCCTTCCCGAGAGGGCAAGCGAGGCGTTCACAATGGAAGCGTTCGGGATGTTGCCATAGACCTTGACACCTGCAGCTCCGACGGTCATGGGACTGATGCGGGAATCGACACCTCCGATGATGTAATGGCTGAAGAAGAAGGCGTTGGCCTCAAGCGTAGCCGCAAACCGGTCGGCCGTGTATTTGGCCGAAAGGGAAGCCTCAACGGCCGACTCGTTCTTGAGGTGGGGGTTGCCCATGTAGTCGTAGCGGTCGAACGTATTGTTGAGGTAGTAGCCGTAGGCCTCGGTGACCGTGGCTGCGCGGCTGCCCCATCCTCCTCCTGCCGAAATCTGCCAATGTTGTGGGCTCCATAGATAACGGAGGGCGACGCGGGCCGTGGTCTGGTAATAACGGTCTTCCATGAGGGGGAAGAAGACGCGGAGGGCCTGAAACCCCTCTTCGCTGTTGAGGTGTTGCTGCTGCCAAGCGACTTTGGCCGAGACGTGGAGCGCGTGGGCTGGAAAGAGCGTGATGTCGTCGGTGACAGCCAGTCCCGTGTTGAACGTTCCCACGTCGGGCCAGGTGACCATATACATGGGAGCGGCTCCGTCGGGATACATCGTCATGTCGGCAAAGAGGCGGTTGTAGTAGAGATCGAAGTTGAAGCGCAGGGTGTTTCTCCCCCATCCAGCCGCCAGCAGGCTGTAGAGACCTGCGGTTCGGCTGCGTCCCGGCATGTCCATGTGGATGAGCACATCGGGCCGGGAGGTGTCGTCCATTTCGTGGCGGATGCGGTTGAAGTAAACTTTGGTCTCCCACGAGTTGAGGATTCCCTCCGGGAAATCGACATGATGGCTGAGGGAGGTGATGATGCCATCGGCCAAAGCCACATCCATGTTGAGAGCGGGATAACCCACGTCGGTGGCACGATCCCAGATGACGGTGCCGTCGATGTGCTGAAGGGGCGTAAGACGGAAGCCGAAGTTGGCAAAGGCATTGACCTTGCGGAACCGCGAGTAATCGACCCGCGTGCGGTGTCCTGCCCAGTAGTCGTCGGCACGGCGACAGAAGACACCCGCGTTGAGATAGGCGCTGCGTCCCGAGATTTCGGTGTCGGCTCCGTAGGTCTGAAGATGGCCGTTGGCCTCATAGCCTGCAGAGAGTGTCGTGTGCACGGTCTCCTGGTCGAAGCCTATCCTGCGCAGACGGAGGTCGAGGCTCCCGCCGATGTTGCCTGTGGCCTGCGGATTGCCGTCGAGACCGCTGTTGAGGCTGATAGTCCGGAGGTTGCTGCTCTCCACATAGGAGGTGACGGGATCCATCTTGTCGGTGCAGGCATAGAAAATCTTCATGCCGTCGATGGTGACCGAGAGACGTTCGGACTGCATACCGTTCACGGCGGGTTCCCAGGCATAGCTTCCTCGGCGCACCAGACTGACATTCGAGAGGCGGACGAGGTGCTCGTCGATGGTGGCGAGCTGGCCTTTTTCGGAACGTTTCTGCCCGCTGGCATTGCCCGACACCACGACCACTTCGTCCAGATTGAGGACGGAGGCTTCGGTGCTGTCGGCCGACAGAGCCGTCGCGAGAGAGAGAAGGGAAATGACAGTAAGCATAGCGTTCGTTGAAGTTACAGAATATACAGAAGGAAATGTGGAGCTCAGAGAGTCACGTCCCAATAGAGCGTATTGTCGCCACCGGCCACGAGGTTGCCATCTTCGTCTTTTACGGTGAGGTAGATTCTCCAGAGGCCGGTCATCGTGAGGTTGATTTTGCCGAGATAGCTGTCATCGTCCTGCAGGGTGAGCGCTTCGTTGTCGGGCGAAGTGTGACCGCCCATGTCGGGCATACGAGGATCGATGTCGATGGTGAAGACGCGGTCGGCCACAGGATAGGGGTCGGTGGCGGGAGTGCTTTTGCGCGAGACGTAAGCCCGGATGTCGTTGCTGCCTGTCTGCCACTTGTCGGGTGAGACGAGTGAGAGGAAATAGGTGTCGCCACTCTCATCCTTGAACGACTTGAGCCAGCTCTGTCCCTCGGGCAGTGCAGCCACATTCACGGCTTTGGTTATCATGTGCGTCTCTCCGCCCTGGACGCTGAGGCTGTAAGAGAGTTCCCACTTGTCGTCGCCTTCGGCGGCCATGAGGAACGAGACCCAGGTATGTTTGAGCGCTGAGGGCTGGTCGGTTACCCCCTCGGCATCACCCCCTGTGGGAGCAGAGTGCTGCATCGTCATGCCGGAAGCCATCTGCATCGTCATAAGGGGAGTGATGCTTTGGAGGGTAAACTCCTTCACATAGTTGGCGTTCTTCAATTTGGTAACCACTACCCAAAGATCGTTGTAGCCCACGTGGAGACTGCCGCCCGAGGTATAGGCGTGGAGACGGTAGGTGCCGTCGATGGTGTCGCTGAAGACAGGCATCTCGCGCACGGTCTTCACAAAGTTATAAACCAGACGGGCTTCCTCCACGGAGCAGCATTCCACGTCGCCGTCGATAGTGATTTCGCCGTTGAAATTGTCGTTCAGTACGTCATCGTTGCTGTTGCAGGCACTCAGGAACGACAGTCCCAGGGCCAAGGTCAAGTATAATCCTGTTTTGTTCATGAATATTGTCGTTTTATCCGTTATTTTTACAAAGAGAGACTCACACCGAAGGCCACACTTCGAGCCGAGGGATAGGCTCCTGTGTCGGTACCGCTGGCCACCTCGGGGTCATAGCCGCTGTAGGGCGTGAAGGTCAGGAGGTTGCTGCCTGTGACGAACACCCGGATTCCGACAGGGAACTGCGGCCCTGTGGGGATGTTGTAGCCGATGGTGAGGTTGCGGAGTTTGAGGAACGAAGCGGACTCCACATAGCGGCTGTCGATGTAGGAGAAGGGGCGGGCGTTGGAGGCCAGAGGCAGGCGGGCGTCCTGATGGTCGGGGGTCCAGCTGTCAAGCACAGTGCGAAGCAGGTTGTAGCTGTCGCCGGTCTGCTCCAAACGGCGGCCCAAGGCATTGAAGACCTTGTTGCCTGTGCTTCCCTGGAACGAGAGGCTCACGTCCAGACGATGCCATTGCAGCGAAGAGGAAAAGCCGTAGGTCAGATCGGGCTGTATGGAGCCCAGCACTATGCGGTCGTTGCCGTCGATGCGTCCGTCGCCGTTCACATCTTTGAATTTCAGGTCGCCGGCTTTGGGCACGTCGCCGTTCACTGTGGGCAAACTTGCCACATTGTCGGAGGTGGAAACGATGCCTTCAAACTGCAAACCGTAGAAACTGCCAAGCGCCTCTCCTTTGCGTAGTATCTGTTCGTTGCTCGAACCCATGATGACGTTGTTGGTCGTGCCCATGTCGGCGATTTCGTTGCTGTTATGAGCCAGGTTGGCCGTTGCGGTCCATGTGAGGTTCTTCTTACGGAGCAGGGTGCCCGAGAGGGTAAGCTCGATGCCTTTGTTCACCACATTGCCCACATTCTCCAACTGTGTTTTGACACCCGATGAGAAACCTTTGGGCACCTCGAGCAGCAGGTCTCTTGTCTTTTTGTAATAGACATCGAGCGTGGCGTTGAGACGGCTGCGGAGCAGCGAGATGTCGAGGCCGGCGTTGTAGCTTGCCGTTGTCTCCCATTTGAGGTCGTCGTTGGTGGCGTTGTTGCGCGAGTAGCTCGATGAGCCTGCATATTGGCCGGTGGCGTAGCTCAGGGTGAAGGCGTGGTCGCCGATTTCCTGATTGCCCACCGTACCTGCCGAGAGGCGGAGCTTCAGTTGGTCGATGGCTTTCACATGCTCCAGAAAGGACTCCTTGTCGATGTTCCACGAGAGACCCAGCGAGGGGAAATAACCCCACCGATGGCTGTGGGCAAAGCGGCTCGAGTTGTCGGCACGGAATGTGGCCGTCAGGTTATAGCGTTCCTTCAGCGTGTAGTTCACACGGGCGATGAGGCTGTTGAGCGTGGCATCGGAGATGCCCGACTGGGGAGGATAGATGTCCGAGCCGTCGGCCAGATTGTACTGTTTCAGCTCTTCGTTGGTGAAGTGGGTCACGAGGATGCTGTTCCAGATGCTCTGACTGGTCTGTCGGGTGAATCCTGCCAACACATCCACCTCGTGGGGGCCGTCCCATTGGGGAGCCCAGGTAGCCGTGTATTCCTGCTGCCAAACTTCGCTGTCGCGATGGCCTATGCCTCCCAACCCTGTGTTGGCCAAACCCAGTGAGGTGTAACTGGGTGAAAAGTAGTTCTGGGTGAGCTGTTCGCTGTTGAGTCCCACCGAGGCTTTCAGTGTCACATCCCTGATCTGACAAGTGGCCCAGAAATTGAGAAGGAGATATTTGTTTTGGTTCTCGGCCACGCTGTTTTCGAGGTCGCTCACGGCATTCGATGTCTTGTCCCCTATCGCGAAATAGGCATATTCGAAGGGGTTGTGGTAGTTGTAGGAACCGTCTGCCTCATAAATGTTCACCACCCTCGGGGTGATCAGGCCATAGACAAAGCTGTTGGTGATGCCTGCCGAGTAGGGCGAGGAGTTATAGACCACCTCTTCGGTCGTGGTGAGGCCTTTCTGTGTCGTTTTGCCGTAGGTGGCGTTCACACCGGCCCGCAGTCCTTTGGCGAGCTCCCACTCCGTGTTGAGGTGAAAATTGTAGCGCTCCAGACCCGAGTTAAGGATGATGCCGTCCTGGTCGGTGTAGTTGGCCGAGAAGGCATAGCGTGTCTTCTCCGTACCGCCGTTCACAGAGACTTCATGGCTCTGTCGCAGGGCGGTTCTCAGCATTGCGATTTGCCAGTCTTCGCCGGCCCCGAGCTGTGCTATCTCTGTATCGGTGTAGCCTCCTTTGTTGAAATAATACTCTTTCTGAAAGGCGGCCCACTCCTGTGCCGTCATGAGGTCGAGTTTCCGTGTCACATGGTCGAAGCCTGCCGTGTAGGTATAGTTCACCTTGGCTTTGCCCACAGCACCCTTCTTGGTAGTGATGAGTATGACGCCGTTGGCTCCTCTCGAACCGTAGATGGCCGTTGCGCTCACATCCTTGAGCACCTCGATGGAGAGGATATCGTTCGGATTGATGGTGGCCAGAGGGTTCAGGCTGCCTTCTATGGCTCCCAAGCCCGTCTCGTTGTCGTCGGCACTGCGGAAGTAGATAAATCCGTCCACCACATAGAGGGGTTCGTTGGAGGCGTTCACCGAGTTGCCGCCTCGGATGCGGATATTACTTGCCGCACCGGGTTGTCCGCTTGTGGCTGTCACATTCAGACCAGCCACCTGTCCGCCGAGGGCAGCATCCAGGGTGGGCACCACGCTGTTCTCAAACACATCGGCTCTCACTGTTGCGACACTGCCTGTCAGCTGTGTGCGTTTCTGTGTGCCGTAACCCACGACAACCACTTCGTCCAAATGGAGACGTTCCTCTTCGAGGTTTATATTATAAGTGGTGTCGCCGGCTGTGACGGGCACCTGCTTCGGTTCGTAGCCCAGATAGCTCACCTGCAACTCGGCAGGGAAATGGGCAATGTCGATGCTGAAACGGCCCTCGGCATCGGTCAGCACGCCTGTCTTGCGTGAGGCGTCGTATATCGTTGCGCCTATGATGGCCTCGCCTGTAACAGCATCGGCCACAAGTCCCGTAATCGGGTTTCCCGATGCCGCCGTTACTCCTACGGCCAACGTGATGAATGTCAATACTATCTCAATTTTCCTCATATCTGATCCAATCTTCAAATATTAAGTCGTGATTTGTAGTTTGTAGAGTTGTAAATTCTCTGTGGAAAACGAATTGCGAAATCAATTTTCCGCTGCAAAGATATATGTATTTAGGTAATCCTTCCCGAAAATTTCCATTCAAACAGAAAATATTCTTTGTTTATGCCGTGTTCGCAGTAGTTATTTTCTGCCGATTCGCGTTTTTAAGGTGATTTTGTTTGAATCAGATTCTGATCGGCGTATTAATATGAGGTTTCAGGTTTCAAGTTTCAGGTTTCAGGTTTCAGGTTTCAGGTTTCAAGGTTATACTTGGCTACAAAGTTATGTTATGCGCCCCATACTTTAAGGTATTTTGCCCTTTCGGGGCATAAATCATAACGACGGTCAGCTGGGTTATAAATCCTCGGCTTCGCGCAAGAGGGTGATGAACATGACCGCAAAAAGGGAGAGAGAAAATACGGTCAGGGAAAGGCTGTCCCCCTCGGGCAGGGACATGGTCTGGATGGAGCGGACGCAGATGCGGGCACACTCTGTAATCCAGCTGCGGAAGACGACACAAAGGGCGACTGTGACCATCCATAGGAAATAGGGCGAGGCAATGAACTCCAAGACACATACGAGGAGACTCTTCCGCGAAGGAAGGGATTGGAGCACGCGCCGGGCAAAGGCCGGGTCCGATTCGGGCTCGGGGAAACTCTCGCGCAAGAGCGAACGGAGGTCAGTATCGGAGAGATGATTCATTTCGGTTCGTTTTTTTCGAGTATGGCCTTCAGTCTGTTCCGTCCGCGTGAAAGATGGGATCGGACGGTGCCTTCGGGCATATCCATGATTCGTGCAATGGCCTTGGTGGGCTGTTCCTGAAGATAGAAAAGGGTGAGACAAGTGCGTTCGGGTTCGTCCATGAGAGCCAGTGACCGGCGTACCCATCGCACGATGGTCTGTCGGCTGACATCCTGTTGCCGGTCGGTCTGCAGGACAAGCTCGGCTTCGGGAGGTGGTCCGTCCGGTCCGTCCAAAGACAAGACGGGGCGACTGCGGCGCACTTCGTCGTACCATAGGTTGTAGGCTATCCTGTAGAGCCAAGTGGAGAAGGAGGACAGCTGCCGGAAACTTTTCAATCGTTCCCAGACGCGGACAAAGGTCTCCTGAGCCAAGTCGTCACTCAGGGCAGGATCCCCGGTCTGGGTCAGGAAGAAACTGCGGAGGGGCTGCTGGTAACGATTCACTATCTGAGCAAAAGCCCGCTCGTCGTTGAAGAGCAGAACTTTTGCTATCAGCAGTTTTTCTTCCATGAGGGGACGAGGTTACTTGTTCTTGCCAGAGTCTCGGGTGAGCACCTTGGTGAGGAGATAGGCACCGCCCTGACCGAAAAGCACCAATCCTGCAATGAAGAGGATGCACCACAGCAGCGACCAAGGGAAGACACCGAACGAGAAGACGGCCATTAAAATGCCTGCAAGGGCGAATCCGGCTCCGAGTATGAGGTTGTTGACGGCCTTCTCGGTCTTGCGGCGAGTCTCAGCAGGGTCTTCGACATAAACAGCGGTTACCGCCGGTGTCTCTTCCGCAGGCGCACTGTGGGCACTATTCTCAGACGTGGCAGAGGACTGCACCGCCGGATTCGGAGTTCGGGGATGCACCGTCACCCGGGTCGCCGCCTTGCCATAGACTGCAGCGATGACTTCGGGCGAGATGTTGACACCGGACTTGGCCATCTCGCGAAGCGTTTCCTGACGCATCTGCTCCTCTTTGGTTTTGCGCCGCTGGCGATAGCCGAGGAAGAGGAACAGGAGGAGCAGCGGCATCACCACGGTCATGAAGACGATGACGACAGGCAACTCTCTGTCGGACTGACTGATTTCACGCTCGTGCTCCATCTCAGCCTGAGATTTGGGACGAACGTGGAGGATGAAACGCTCCAGTTCACGCAGGGAGAACGGCTTCACATGCGAAATGAGTTCGCGCGTTGACTCCGATGTCAGGCCCTCCATGCCATCGAATTGGTTGAGGATTGCGACCGCTTCCTCGATGACGCTGTCGGGCAATTGAGCGAGGGAGTCGGGATTGTTAACATACTCGGCTCGCAGGGGAGCCACACACATACAGCCGAACACAGCGGCCAGAACGAAAGTTTTAATCTTCATTGGGTCAATCATTTTTGAAATGTTTCTGTGGATTGGACGCAGTGCGGGTCCGAAATGTTGCATTCCGGACAGAAATTTTTCAAAAAATATCAAAAATCGGTGAAATTAAAGCCTGAATCCGTTGAGGAGGGCGCGGACCGGCATACGTTTCTTGCCGGGAAGCTGTATCTCCCCAATCTGCACCCATCGGTCGGCGGCAGCGACGCGGATGAATGTCTTGCCGTCGGATTCAACGGTGCCTGCAGGGGCCGAGGTCTCCTCGCCTGCGGTGACGCTGAACACTTTGGCCACGACGTTCTCGCCGGAAGGGAGGCGGAGATTGAACCACGCAGCGGGATAAGGGGAGAGTCCGCGCACAAAGTTGCGGACAGCGTCGGCAGAACGGCTCCAGTCCATCTCACAGGTCTCGCGGAAAATCTTGGGTGCGGGACGCAACTCGAAGGCCCTCCCCTCGGCTTCGGCCTGACGTTGCAGGTCGGCTATGAGGGTCTCCTGGTCGATGGTGGGGATGCGGGAGATGTCGCCGTCGGCATCGAGGACGAGATCGACGGTGCGAGTCACGAGACCGGCGCCCAGCGCCATGAGACGGTCGTGCACATCCCCCACTGTGTCATCGGGACCGATGGGGAGTTCGTCCTTGAGGATGATGCGACCCGTGTCGATGTTGTGGTCGAGGAAGAAGGTGGTGGCTCCCGTTACGGTGTCGCCGTTGATGACAGCCCAGTTCAAGGGTGCAGCTCCGCGATATTGTGGCAGCAGGGCGGCATGGAGATTGAAGGTGCCGCAACGGGGCATGCCCCAAACAACTTCGGGGAGCATGCGAAAAGCCACTACAACCTGAAGGTCGGGCTGCAGAGCCCGGAGCGCCTCGACAAAGTCGGGGTCCTTGAGTTTCCCGGGCTGGAGAACGGGGAGACCGTGGGCGAGGGCATACTCTTTGACGGGCGAAGCCTGAAGACGATGTCCGCGTCCGGCAGGTTTGTCGGGCATGGTGACCACACCGACAACATTGTAGCCGGCAGAGACAAGGGCATCAAGACTGGGCACTGCAAAGTCGGGTGTGCCCATGAAGACGATTCGGAGGGATTGCTTATACATATTCAAGTTTCAATTTTCAGGTTCCATGTTTCAAGTTCCAAGTTCCAAGTTTCAGGTTTCCACCTCAAGATGCCTGAGAAGGAGCCTATTCGAAATACAGGACGAGGCTGACACTACGGTTACGGGCAGCGCGAAGAGCATCGGTATATTGCATCATGGCGGGGTCGCGGAGACCATTGCGGTCGTGGTCTATCATATCGAGTAACCCGAAGTTGAACCGAAGTTCGGGACAGAGTTTGAAAAAGGGCAGATAGAAGTCACAGCCCAAGGCCACATGGAAGGAGGCATCGAAGCGCCCGAAGACGATGGGAGTTTCTTCTTCGTGGGTCCAGTCGTACCAAGCAGAGAGGCCGGCAGCAATGTAGGGCCGGTAGTTGACGAGGCGGCGGGTCGCCACCTTGACCGTTACGGGAATTTCCATGTAGGTCGATTTAAGTCCTTGAACCGTTTCCTGTCCCGTAAGCGCATGGCGAAAAGTGATATCCCGCTGCATGAAATAAAGCGAGGGGGTGGAACGCAGGGAGACATGGGGAGAAAGCGCCATATCGCCTATCAATCCGACCTCGAAGCAGGGCGAGACCCCGGGAACGGAGGCAAACCAAGTATCGCCGCTGTGGACGAAAGTGATGTCGGAGAAGTTGATGCCAAACAGAAACCCGTAGTGGAGACGCCGCTGATCGACATAAGGAAGGTTCTGTACCCGGGGCCTCTTTTGAGCCGAGAGAGGTACAGCACTCGCAAGCGCGACGACCGCCAGAAGAAAGACGCGTAAACTGTTCATACGAATGAAAAACGCAATAAGGCGGAATTTATTGCCCGAAAAGAGAATAAAATAACATGTACAGATTGCAAAACAGGCTGTTCGAAGAAAAAAAGAGGCCGGAAAAATCATTTTTCCGCAGAAAAGAGACACAATCGGTTGCAAATCCTGTATCTTTGCACCCGTAAAAACAAACAAATATACTCAAAACAATGAAGAAACTCGTTCTTTTTGCAGCCGTAATCGTGGCTGTATCGTTCGCTTCCTGCGGCGGCAACAAACAGGCCGCTCCCGCTGCCGAAGCTGCAGAGGAGGCTGTTGCCTCTCTTGACACTGCAAATTGCTGCGGTGACACTACCAAAGCTTGCTGCGGCGACAGCGCCAAGGCTTGCGATGACACGCTGAAAGCATGTTGCAAAGCCGACACCGCCAAGTGCTGTGCCGAGAAATAAATCTCTCAGACTTACGATTTAAGACGGACTTTCCGGGCACCGGGAGGTCCGTTTTTGGTATTGCGGATAGAGAAAAGTGAAGGTTTTGTGCAGTTTTTCGGGTGAAAATTTGGCGGTTTCGAAAAAAAAGCGTATCTTCGCGGCATGATTGAGAAAGTAATTCTCTTGGAACAAGCCGATCCGGTCATCTTCTACGGCGTGAACAACAGCAATATTCTGCTGCTCAAAACGCTGTATCCAAAACTGCGCTTTGCCGCCCGCGGCCGAGCCATCAAGGTCTATGGCGACGAGGACGACATTGCGGTGTTTGAATCGTTTGTGGAGAAACTCGTGAAGTATTGTAACGACTACAACAAACTGAACGAAGAGGTGATTTTGGACTTCTACAACGGCGAAGGACCGGTGGAGAAACAGCACGACTCGCTGATAATCTACGGCGTGAACGGCAAGCCCATCTCGGCACGGACGACGAACCAAAGACATCTGGTCGAGGCCTTCGAAAAGAACGACCTGGTGTTTGCTCTGGGTCCGGCCGGTTCCGGCAAAACCTACGTGGCCATCGCGCTGGCTGTGAAGGCCCTGAAGAACAAAGAAATCCGCAAAATCATCCTTTCGCGACCGGCAGTAGAGGCCGGAGAGAAACTGGGATTTCTGCCCGGCGAAATGAAAGACAAACTGGACCCGTACTTGCAGCCGCTCTACGATGCCCTGCAAGACATGATACCTGCCGCCAAACTCAAAGAACTGCTGGAGACCAACGTCATACAAATCGCCCCGCTGGCATACATGCGCGGACGCACATTGTCGGATGCCATCATCATACTCGACGAGGCACAAAACACCACAGCTCCCCAAATCAAGATGTTCCTGACCCGTCTGGGTCTCGGTGCAAGGATGATAGTGACAGGCGATATGTCACAGGTCGATTTGCCCCGCAACGTCACATCGGGTCTGGTCCAAGCGCAGCGGATACTTGGCAACATCGCCGGCATTGCCACCATCGAGTTCGACCGCAGCGACATCGTGCGCCATCGCCTCGTGCAGAAAATCGTGGATGCATACGAACACTACGAGGAACGGCAGAAAGCCCGGAATCCGGAACTCTTTCCTCCCGAACAATAATCAAACAGAAACCCAATAATCATCGTACCCGGACAGGGCGATAAAAACAAAAAGAAAATGCAAGCATTAACCCGCACCGACTTCAACTTCCCCGGTCAGAAGTCCGTCTATCACGGCAAGGTTCGTGACGTGTACAACATTGACGACGACCTGATGGTTATGGTAGCCACCGATCGCATTTCCGCATTCGACGTCATCCTCCCCAAAGGCATCCCGTTCAAGGGGCAGGTGCTGAACCAGATTGCGGCCAAATTTCTGGATGCCACCACCGACATCTGTCCCAACTGGAAAGTCGCCACACCCGACCCGATGGTGACCGTGGGACTCAAGTGCGAAGGCTTCCGCGTGGAGATGATTATCCGCGGCATCCTGACAGGCTCGGCCTGGCGCGAATACAAGAACGGATGCCGGGAAATCTGCGGCGTGCGTCTGCCAGAAGGCATGAAGGAGAACCAGCGCTTCCCCGAACCCATCATCACGCCCACCACGAAGGCCGACGAGGGTCACGACCTCAACATCTCGAAGGAGGAAATCATTGCCCAGGGTATCGTGTCGGCTGAAGACTATGCGGTGATGGAGGACTACACGCGCCGTCTCTTTGCCCGCGGACAGCAGATAGCCGCCAAGCAGGGCCTCATTCTGGTCGATACGAAATACGAATTCGGAAAGCGCGACGGAAAGGTCTATCTCATCGACGAAATCCACACTCCCGACTCGTCACGTTACTTCTATGCCGAGGGCTACGAGGAGAAGTTTGCCAAAGGCGAACCCCAGCGCCAGCTGTCGAAGGAATTTGTGCGCCAATGGCTCATCGAACACAATTTCATGAACGAGCCCGGCCAGCAGATGCCCGAGATTACCGATGCATACGCCGAGAGTGTTTCGGAACGGTACATCGAACTCTACGAACACATCACGGGCGAGAAATTCGACAAGGCAGCAGAGGCCGGTGACATCGCCCAACGCATCGAAAAAAATGTAACGGATTGTCTCGCCTCCCTCCGCAAATGAGAGGCTCACGGAAAATGTATGAAATGAGGAAAAGTGTGCAGATTTTCTGCACACTTTCCTTTTTATTGTGCAGAAATTAGGCTCCAAAATGTCGAAAAGGTGCAAAATCTTTCTTTTTAACAGTCAAAATCCTTCGGAAAATTCCTTTGTTTAAAAGATTTTTCGTAACTTTGCACCGTCAAAATCTGCAAAACCGGCTGTTTCGTCCCTTTGACAGGTGAGACTACACATTATTAATATATATAGAAAAATCAACAGAAAAAATGAAAGTAGCAATTGTGGGTGCAAGCGGCGCCGTAGGTCAGGAGTTCCTCAAAATCCTGGACCAACGCAACTTCCCTCTCGACGAACTTCTCCTTTTCGGCTCTTCACGGAGTGCCGGCCGTACCTATAACTTTCGAGGCAAGGACATTGTGGTCAAAGAACTCAAGCACGATACAGACGACTTCAAAGGAGTGGATTACGTATTTGCCTCGGCAGGTGCCGGCACAAGCAAAGAATTCGAAAAAGACATCACCAAATACGGAGCCGTGATGATAGACAACTCGTCGGCCTTCCGCATGGATGCAGACGTACCGCTCGTTGTACCCGAATGCAACGCCAAAGACGCTTTGGACCGTCCCCGCAACGTCATTGCCAACCCGAACTGCACGACCATCATGATGGTCGTAGTGCTCCAGGCCATCGAGAACCTCTCCCACATCAAGCGCATCCACATCTCGAGTTACCAGAGCGCATCCGGTGCCGGTGCCGCAGCCATGAAGGAACTGCAACAGCAGTATAAAGAGATGGTGGAAACCGGCGAGGTGAAAACCATAGAGAAATTCCCCCACCAACTCGCCTACAACGTCATCCCCCAGATAGACAAAATGACCGAGAACGACTACACCAAGGAGGAGATGAAGATGTTCAACGAGACCCGCAAAATCATGCACTCCGATGTTCGCACATCGGCTACCTGCGTACGTGTCTCGTCGCTCCGCTCCCACTCCGAAAGCGTATGGGCCGAGACCGAGAAACCCCTCACTCCCGAGGAGGTTCGCGAGGCTCTCAAGAAAGCACCCGGCGTAACGGTGGTCGATGACGCCCAAAACTACGTCTATCCCATGCCCCTCGAGAGTGCCGGAAAGGACGATGTCTATGTGGGCCGAATCCGCAAGGACCTTGCCAACGACAACGGCATCACCCTCTGGCTCACCGGAGATCAAATCCGCAAAGGTGCCGCCCTCAATGCTGTACAGATTGCCGAATGGCTCATCAAGAACGAATAAAATTCTACACAAAAACCGTTAAATATAAATCGCCCAAACGGCGAACAACAGAAAAAAAGATAGAATATGGCTCTTAACATCATCGTACTTGCCAAGCAGGTACCCGACACCCACAACGTAGGTCCCGATGCAATGACGCCCGAGGGTACAATCAACCGTGCTGCCCTTCCCGCCGTCTTCAACCCCGAGGACCTCAACGCCCTGGAGCAGGCTCTCCGCCTGAAAGAACAGTTCCCGGGCTCCAAAATCAACGTGCTGACCATGGGCCTTCCCAAGTCGGCCGAAGTAGTGCGTGAAGCCCTCTACCGCGGAGCTGACGCAGGTTATGTTATCACCGACCGCTGCCTCGGCGGAGCCGACACCCTGGCTACGAGTTACACCATCTCGCAGGCCATCCGCAAAATCGGCGACTACGACATCATCCTCGGCGGTCGTCAGGCCATCGACGGCGACACCGCTCAGGTGGGTCCCCAGGTGGCCGAGAAGCTGGGGCTTCCCCAGGTAACATACGCCGAGGAAATCCTCCAACTCGACCCCGAGACCAAGCGAATCGTTATCAAGCGTCATATTGACGGCGGAGTGGAGACCGTGGAGACACACCTCCCCCTCGTCGTTACCGTCAACGGCTCGGCAGCTCCCTGCCGCCCCCGCAACGCCAAGCGCGTCATGACCTACAAGAACGCTGCCTCTCCCGCTGAGAAGGCTCCCGAGGCCCAGGACGAATTCAAGGCTCTCTGCGCCAAAAAGCCCTTCCTGAACATCACCACATGGGGCGCCGCCGACATCGAGGCCGATCCTCAGCAAATCGGCAAGACCGGCTCTCCCACCAACGTCAAGGCTGTCAAGAACATCGTCTTCAAGGCCAAAGAAAACCGCACACTGACTTCCGGCGATGCCGACGTGGAAAATCTTATTGTAGAATTGTTGAACGAAAAGATTATCGGTTAAACTATGAACAACGTATTTGTATATTGCGAACTCGACGGCAAAAACGTCTGCGACGTCAGCCTCGAACTTTTGACCAAGGGTCGCAAACTCGCCAACACTCTTGGCGTACAGCTCGAATGTATCTGTGCAGGTGCCGATATCGAAGGTATCGAGAAACAGGTCATGCCCTTCGGCGTTGACCGTGTGCACATCTTCAACGACTCTCGTCTTTTCCCCTACACCACCCAGCCCCACTCCGCTCTGGTGTGCAACCTCTTCCGCGAGGAGAAACCCCAGATTTGCCTCATGGGGGCTACCGTCATCGGACGTGACCTCGGTCCCCGCGTTTCCTCCGAACTCCACTCCGGCCTCACCGCCGACTGCACGGAGCTCGAAATCGGAGACTTCAACATGAATGTAGGTTTCGACGAGAACAAGAAACCCATCATGAAGCACTACACCGAACAGCTCTATCAGATCCGACCCGCTTTCGGCGGAAACATCGTGGCCACCATCGTCAACCCCGAACACCGTCCCCAGATGGCAACCGTGCGCGAGGGCGTGATGAAGAAGGAAATCCTCGACGAGAACTACAAGGGCGAAGTCATCAACCACGACGTCGCCAAATATGTCAAGGACGACCTATTCGACGTGGTCAAAGTCCTCGACCGTCATGTTGAGAAGGCCAAACACAACCTCAAAGGCGCTTCCATCATCGTCTCCGGCGGTTACGGAATGGGGTCCAAGGAAGGATTCGACATGCTCTTCGAACTCGCCAAGGAACTCCACGCCGAGGTCGGCGCTTCGCGTGCCGCCGTTGATGCCGGGTTCGTTGACCACGACCGCCAGATCGGCCAGACCGGCGTCACCGTGCGTCCCAAGGTGTATATCGCATGCGGCATCTCCGGCCAGATTCAGCACATTGCAGGCATGCAGGATTCGGGCATCATCATCTCAATCAACTCCGATCCCAATGCCCCCATCAACACCATCGCCGACTATGTCATCAACGGCACTGTCGAGGAGGTGATTCCCAAGATGATTAAGTACTACAAGAAGAACTCGAAATAATCTGAAGATATTATGGCAAACTTCTATACTGACAATCCGGAGATTAAGTTTGAGCTTAATCATCCCCTCATGAAGCGCATCGTTGAGCTCAAGGAGCACGACTATCGCGACAAAGACGCTTACGACTACGCCCCCCAGAACCTGGAGGACGCTCTCGACAACTACGACCGCGTGCTTGACCTCACCGGCGACATCTGCGCCAACATCATCGCCCCCAATGCCGAGGAGGTCGATGCCGAAGGCCCCCACTGTGCCAACGGACGCGTGGAATATGCTTCCAAGACCAAAGAGAACCTCGACGCTACCGTCAAGGCCGGCCTCAACGGCGTCACAATGCCCCGTCGATTCGGCGGCCTCAACTTCCCCGTAACCCCCTACACCGCTATCAACGAGATGATAGCCGCCGCCGATGCCGGCTTCGAAAACATCTGGTCCCTCCAGGATTGTATCGAGACCCTCTACGAATTCGGCAACGAGGACCAGCGCTCCCGTTTCGTGCCACGCATCTGCGCCGGCGAAACAATGTCGATGGACCTCACCGAACCCGATGCAGGCTCCGACCTCCAGAGCGTCATGCTCAAGGCTACATACGACGAGAAGGAGCAGTGCTGGAGACTCAACGGCTGCAAGCGTTTCATCACCAACGGCGACTCCGACATCCATCTCGTGCTGGCTCGTTCGGAGGAAGGAACCCGCGACGGACGCGGCCTCTCCATGTTCATCTACGACAAACGCGACGGAGGTGTCAATGTGCGCCGCATCGAGAACAAACTCGGTATCCACGGAAGCCCCACTTGCGAACTCGTCTATAAGAATGCCAAAGCCGAACTCTGCGGCGAGCGCAAACTCGGTCTTATCAAATATGTGATGGCCCTCATGAACGGCGCCCGCCTCGGAATCGCCGCCCAGAGCGTCGGAATCTCGCAGGCCGCCTACAACGAAGGTCTCGCCTACGCCAAGGATCGCCGCCAGTTCGGCCAGAACATCATCAACTTCCCCGCCGTCTATGACATGCTCGCCCTCATGAAGGCCAAACTCGATGCCGGACGCGCACTCCTCTACATGACCTCGCGTTATGTCGATATCTACAAGGCTCTCGAAGACATGCAGCGCGAAGCCCCCCTCGACAAAGACCAGCGCGCCGAACTGAAGAAATATTCCAAACTGGCCGATGCGTTCACTCCCCTCGCCAAGGGAATGAACTCCGAGTACTGCAACCAGAACTCCTACGATGCCATCCAGATTCACGGCGGCTCGGGATTCATGCTTGAATATGCCTGCCAGCGTCTCTACCGCGATGCCCGTATCACATCTATCTACGAGGGTACCACCCAGCTCCAGACCGTGGCCGCTATCCGATACGTCACCAACGGATTCTACGGACAGGTCATCGACGAGTTGCTCCGGAACGAGGTGTCCGATACCCTCAAACCTCTTCAAGCCAAAGTGGCCAAGATGGCTGAACGATTCAATGCATGCGTCGCAAAGATCGTCGATGCCGGAAATCAGGAACTCCACGATTTCGCTGCCCGCCACCTCTACGAGATGGCTGCCGACATCATCATGTGCCTCCTCATCCTCGACAATGCCACCAAGTGCGCCGAACTCTTCGAGAAGAGCGCCCGCGTCTATGTCCGCTTTGCCGCAAGCGAGGTCGAGAAACACGCTTCCTTCGTGGAGGACGTGGATATCGCCGACCTCGACAACTATCGCAAATAATTCATTAATCATAACTTTTTACGTGAAGGGGTGCCTCTGCGACGGAGGCACCCCTTTTTTCTTCCGGCTGAAAGAGGCTGAACCTTAGACCTGCTCCGAGAGCCGACCTTAGACCTTTGACCTTCGACTTTTGACCGTCCTTCAGGACGCAGTGTCCTTAGACCTGAAACCCTTGAACCCTTCATTAGAGTTATTGTAAAAAAATCGAAATTTTATGCCTTTTCGGGACAAAGCTGGTGCAAATGTGCAAAAATTTCATAAAAATACAATAATTCCTCCCTCAAAATTTGCACAATTCACTTTTTTGTCATATCTTTGCACCGTCAGAGTTTAACATAAACCTTACCTCATTCTTCAGATTTTTGCAATGGTATTCTTCAGAAAGTTTGTTTTAAATAATAAAAAGGCCCCATCCCATGTCCGGGGCACTGCTTAGAAATTAGAAATTTATGTTAACGAGATTAGAACATCATCAAGCTCCCCGCCGTTCGTGAGAATAGCGGGG